>TBL_comb47_HYPODRAFT_10001205_pt1 | contig 33747 bp, 15 predicted proteins | sample TroBogypolimnion_40_FD_10682 | JGI IMG/M metagenome (IMG submission 10682)
CACCTTCAAAGTTCGGCCGACTCACACCCGGTTGGCGCGGTCGCGCAGCTATGCGCCGTTGGTAATTTAATACAGCAGAGCGGTAGCTCTGCCCTACCATAATGAAATCAGCACAATATATTTCCGCCGCTCGGCTGGCAAAACGCTTGCCGTCGCGGTTGGCTGTCAAGCCGGATTGCTCGGCGGCGAGGCAGGTGCGGCCGGCGCCGAACTGGCTTGGTTGGAGGCCGTGTCCACCATCGTCCGCGCGTTGTTGTAATGATCCTCAAACATGTAATTGGCCGGCCCAAATTGCTGGATTAGAAAGTGCAGCATTAGCAACGACGCGTCCAGCAGATCCTACTCAGACTTCATACTCCCCGGTCGTGGTGTTGTGTTTGGCCGGGCTTCGTGCGGCTTGGTGATGAGCATTTTGGACGCGCCGAAATCTCCTCAAATCGAAAGTAATGGAAGCGGACTCAACAAAAATTGCTGACTGGTTGTGGTTCAACCAGCGTTTCCAGATCAGGCCGCGATCAATGAACTTCATCAGACTGGCATTAAACAAAGTTTGGCGGAGTATTGGGTCCTTGGATTTATTGCCGGCAATATTATTTGGTTGTTGTTTCTACTAATTTGACTGCGTTAAGGTCAAATTGTTGTGACTAAAAACGCCCCCCGTGTGACGCAGATTGGCAGCTTCCGATTTTCATGGTGACGTTGTTTAATGCTTCATCGCCATTATGTTTAAAATCGCCGCCACCATAGTCCTCCTTCTTTCCGTCACCAAGTCCCTGTCGGTAGCTGGCCCCACCGCCTTGTTTGTCGCTACCGATGGCGATGACCTGCACTCCGGCCAATCGGTCTCCACGGCTTTCGCAACCATCGCCCGGGCGCGGGATGAAATTCGCAAAATCAAGGCAACGAATGGAATGCCGGACGGCGGCATCACCGTGGAAATCATCGGAGGAAAATATAGTTTGGTGGCGCCGCTAGAATTCTCCGCCGCCGATTCCGGCACATCCAATTCGCCGATAAGCTATCGCGCGTATCAAAATCAGCCGGTGGCAATTCTTGGCGGTAAAGTTTTGGCGCTCGCTGATTTTGGGCCAGTGACTGACGAAAAAATTCTTTCCCGGCTCGACTCGGCGGCGCGTGGCAAAGTGATCTCGGCGCCACTGGCCAAACTGGGTTTGAAACACGCTGGGCCGTTTCCGCCGGTGTTTAGCGACAGCGGCGGCATTTTTGAATTATTCTGGAATGGTAAGCGCCTGCCGCTATCGCGTTGGCCGAATTCGCCCGACCCGAAAGATTGGGCGACCATGAAACAAGCGGTGGTTAACGGCGACGCGAAAAATCCCGGCACGTTTGAATATCGCGACGAGCGTCCGTCGCGCTGGCTGGAAAATCGGAGCATCTGGCTGAAAGGTCAGTGGCGCGTGCCGTGGGAAGACCCGGCGATTCGTGTTGCGAAAATAGACACAGCGAATCACCACATCACTTTTGCCGCCGGCATACCGTTGGGCATCGGCAACAAATACACGCGGCCCGCCGGCAACGGCAAAGAACCCTGGTGCGCGTTGAATCTCATCGAGGAAATCGACCAGCCCGGGGAATGGGCCATTGATTTTGACACGCAAACGCTCTTCCTTTGGCCGCCAAATGCGGAAGGCGAGTTGATGGTTTCGCAGCTCGAAGCACCAATGATTTCGCTAAACAACGCCGCGCATTTGCAATGGATCGGTCTCACGTTCGAGGCCTCGCTGGGCGACGGCATGGACGCGGTGAATGCGGAATCAGATTTGATCGCGGGCTGCACTTTTCGCAATCTGGCCAAGACCGGGGTGCGCTTGAACGGCTATCGCAGCGGGGTGCAAAGCTGTGATTTTTATAATCTGGGCGAAGGCTGTGTGCGCATCGGCGGCGGCGACAAGTTGAAGCTGATTCCGTCGGAAAATTTTGTGGTCAATAATCACATGCACCACTACGGCGTTTTGAAGGCGATGTATTCGGCGGCGGTGGACCTGAGTTTCGGCGGCGGGCCGAACGACGCGCTCTTCGACTTAGGCACGGCGGTCGGCATTCGGGTGGCGAACAACCTTATTCACGACGCGCCGCGCGATGCCGTTTTGGTGAGCGGGCAGGACAATGTTTTTGAATACAACGAAATTTTCAACTGCGGCTTTCAGTCCGGGGATGTCGGAGCGTTTTATTCCTGGTTGGACTGGACGATTCGCGGCGTGGTCATTCGTTATAATTTTATCCATGACACCATCGGGGGCGTGAATCCCGATGACGGCGCGGCGGGTAATCTCGTTTACGGCAATGTTTTTGCCGGCGACCGGGTGGGCGTGTGGATTGCGTCCGGTCCGGATCACAAAATCATCAACAATATTTTCGTGAAGGACGAAGGTCCGGTTTTCGGCATGGATGATCGCGGCGCGGCACGCGGCTACGGGACCAATTCAAAACTCATAAAAGCGGTGATGGCCATTCGCCCAACCCAGCCGCCGTGGTCAACGCGGTTTCCAGAAATCACGAACTTGCTGGAGCGGCATCCCGAGTTGCCGCAGCAGACGAAGTTTGAGCGCAATCTAATTGTGATGAAAACCAACGAGCCGTTTGCGCTCAAAATGACGAAAGCGCGGCAGTCGGACACGAACTTGTTTTTTGCCGCCAACAATTTTGTGACGGCGACGGATCCGGGTTTTGTGGACGCCGCCAAAGGAAATTTTGCGCTGAGGCCAGACACGGCGATCACTCAGCAAATTCCTGGGTTCGAGCGGATTCCATTTGAAAAAATCGGTTTGTTTACGGATGCGTTTCGCCGGACGCTACCGACGGAAGCCACCGCTGGGCGGCAGCGCAGTGCGGACCCCATAAAAAAGATTGGCGACAAAAACTTTGGCACCTGATGCCGACGTAATTTCGCCCCGCGCCGATGCAACAAAACCCCTCGCTTCGTTATTTTACTGCGGCATAGTTTTAACCTGAGCCACAGTTCTGCCTGAATAGGCTGCGCTTGTGCTTTGCTAACATGAATATCAACTTTCCAGCAAGTCGGCGGCGACGGGGAGCCTTTACCTTAATCGAACTTTTGGTGGTCATTGCCATCATCGCCATCCTCGCGGCGATGCTGCTGCCCGCGTTGGGCAAGGCCAAGGAGAAAGCGTTGCGAATCAAGTGCACCAGCACGCTGCGGCAGATGGGGATCGCAGCGCATATGTATGCCAGTGATTTTGCCGACACGATTTGCCCGATTTTTTGCATGTCCGGGCGCGCGGCTGCCAGTCAGGATCCCAATGGCGCTTGTTTCGATTACTGGAAAGGCGTCATTGGCTGGAAAACCGCGAATCTCGGCGGCTTGGTAGAATGTCCGGCGGCCTATCAACGCCTGCTATCTGTCTCGGGCATTGCGACCAACATCCCATCTTATGCGGGCAACCGCAACATCCCGTGGTTCCCGACAGACACCCAAGCCGGCCAAAACGAATTTCTCGTCAAGCTTACCACGTCGCACAAACCCATTGAAACGTGCCTGATGACTTGTGCCGGCGCGATTTGGAATAATGGCGGCTATAATTTTGCTGAATTTGTGGACGGTTTTAACGCCGGCTATTATCCGCTGTGTCCGCATAGCGGCCATTCATTACAAACCATCGCGGGCGGATTTGCCGCTGATCAGGGAAATTATTATGCGGATGGCAGCGGCGTCATTGTGTTCTTTGACGGCCATTCCGAGGCGCGTAAGCCGGATCCGACCGGCACGAAGATCGGCATGATCCCGCTGGTGCGACCGGCGGTGCATGATGAATCCACCCCGTGGAATTGGTTTTGGGCCGGCGGGCTGCCGGGCCATTGACGCCGCGCCGCATAGGGTGCGTAGATTAAAAATCCATGAGGCCTTACTTGATTGCGGTAATTGTTCTGGCCGGATTATTTTCCGTTGCGGCGCAAACGCCGCCGAGTTTTTCGGCCAGCGTCCTCGGGCAGCGGCAGGTCAATTGGAATTACACCGGCCTGCGCCCGATTTCCGCCGTGCCGGCCATCGGCGTGCATCCGCGTGTTTTCATCGGCCCGGCGGATCGGGCGGAGGTCTGTAACCGCCTCACGAACACTTGGTCGGGGAGAGAGTTGTTCACGAATTACATCCAACGTTACACCGCCATCATGCGCCTCGGTCGTTCGGCGGGCTACGACTCCTTGCCAAATTATTCGACGGTTCGTTACATGCCCGACGGCACGGCGCGCATTGGCAACGAGGGTTTTTACGATCAGCAATTTTATTTTACCAACCTGGTTGCCGGCCAGACGAATAACCTTTTTTCCATGATGACCAATGTCAACGGCGGAACCTATGCCCGGACGTTGGCCGGAGAAATTGCGTTGGAGGCGTTAGAAAACTGGGTCTTTCAAAACGTGCCCACCAACCAGACGCGGGCAACGAATCTCGCCGTGGCCATGGACACTTGGGCGACGTATGTGCTTTCGCGCAGCGACTACACCAGTGCGAATGCACGCTGGATGATCGGCGGCGGCGGCGCATTTGCGGAGGCATACGATTTTAATTTTTGGGCGATGACTCCCGCGCAGTGCGCGCATGTCCGCACCGCAATTGCGCGCGTGATGTATGCCGCACCGTATCAAGGCGTGGGGCTATCGCCGGAAGCAGACACATCCAACTGGGTCTCACTCAACGGTTTCAATCTCATCATGGCGCTGGCGTTGGAAGGCGAGACGAGCACGGCGGTTGAGGGGTTTGACACAAATTATTTCAATGCTTACTTCGTGAATGCGATGAGCAGCTTCTATGACTTCATCACCTACGGCTGGCATCCGTCCGGCGAACCATTCGAAGGCATGGGCAAAGGCTGGTTCGGCGGCGCACGACACATCGCATTCGCCAAGCGCGGCTACAATTTCTTCGGCCATCCGCATTTGCAAAATTTCACGCGCAATGTCTGGCCCGCGTGTTTGCAACCGTTCGGCTACTCGTGGACGCACTACGATTTGATCGGCGGCGAAGGTACGGACAATTTGCGCGGTGGTCGTCTTTACACCGCCGAAGACCAGATCGCGATGCAATATGTTTATACCAATATTCCCGCTGCCGCGTTTCTCTGGCGCAATTATGTAATGACGGCGTGGACTTCCAACAGCGTCGCCACCGGCACGAATAATTACAAATTCTTTCTCGATTTCCGCGACAGCAAATTTGTCGTCAGCTCCGTATATGGACAGGATTTGCTGGAAGCCGCGCTGTTTGTGCAAGACCCGGTGACGAACGTGGACTGGAATGTGCAGAACGCCGCCGTGCGCACGAATCTTGATTTTGTGGACCCCTTTGGCTCGACCATCGTGAGCCGCAGCGGTACGGATTCCAACTCCGTTTCGTTTCAGTTTCACACGCGTCAGGATTTGGGCGGACACACGTTTGCGGAGCGCGGTGGATTTTCCATCAGCGGCCTCGGGCGCGTCTGGGTCTGGTTTCCCTACGCGCTCAATTACGGTCAGGACAGCGGTTTTAGCAGCATGATTCTTGTGGACGATGTGGCGATGTCGGTCACGTTGGAGGAAGGATACAAAATGCGCATTCCCGCCAAACTCGCGGGCTGGAGCAGTCAGCCCAACGCGCTCTTTGCGACGTGTGACTCGACTTACGCCTACAACTGGGCGTGGATCTGGAATAACTTTCCAACTAGCGGGAGCGTCAAACTCAACACCGGCTATCAGGCGGAAACCAATTGCCTCAACAGCTTTCGCCGGAGCAATAATCTGATTCCTGAAAACTTTGGCAACACGCCGTTCGTTTCGTTCCCGCAATGGAACACGCCCGGCTATCTCGAAGGCATCCAGCGCACGAGTTTCAACCCCATGCAACAAGTCATCCGTACCGCCGGCCTCGTGCGCGGCGTGAAGCCTTACGTCTTCATCGCCGATGAGATTCAGAAGGACGACGTGCCACATACTTACAAATGGCTGCTACAAATTCCGAAAGACCTCGTGCTCAAAACCGGCACCGCCTTACCCGCCGGGTTCAAAACCAACACCGATTGCGTCCTCACCGAACCCGCGACCAATGGCAACCGCAGTCTGCTCGTGCGCGTGATGAGTCCGACCAATTGGGTCGCCTACACCGAGACCGTCTCGAACGCGACCTACAACTCCGAGCAATTTTACCGGCTCGTCGTCATCACCACCAACGTTGCGCCCGCGTTCAAGGTCATGATTTATCCGTTCGCGGCAGGTGATCCAATTCCGACAAACCTTTGGACGGCGACAAATGTGTTCACCGTGGCCATCAGCAACCAAACGGACACGTTCACCTTCGCGCCGCGCCGCGTGACGACCACCGATGGGCGCACGGTGGCGTTGAACGAATTTCAAATCACGCGCGGCTTGACCAACGTGATGGATTATCGAAATCAAATTGAGCCGTTCGCCAGCGTCAGCACTCCGCCAACGCCACCGATCTTGAGCGGGATGCAAATCGTCGGTCAGAATCTTATTTTAACCGGAACGAATGGGGTGGCCGGCGCGAACTATCTGGTGCTCACCGCGACGAATCTGGCCACGCCGCTAACGAATTGGATGATTCTCTCAACGAATCCGCTTGGCGCCGGCGGGAGTTTTTATTTCACCAATCCGTTGAATCTGAACTTACCCGCAACTTTCTATCGCCTGCGCTCACCGTGAGCTACCTTTAGTTTTTCCCTAATTTGCCAAAATTCAAAAATTTGTGAGGACTGGAAGCATGTTATCAATCCGTTGTTTCCTGGTTGGACTCTTGCTGGCGCTAAATCTGCGTGCGGCAGAATACGCCTACACTAGTAACTATTACGGGACGGCTTATACGAACTACGTCTATTACGATAATTCGTTGACGCAGATCAAGGGCGTCATCGTGACGTTCAACTACGGGGCGAATGTGTATTCCGACCCGGCGTGGCGGAATTTTGCGCAGGACCGCAGCTTGGCACTGTTCCTCATTCTGAACCAAGACACTTTAGGCATTCCAGCCAACGTAGCGGACGGGTTGACGATCTTTACCAATACGCTCCGCTACGTCGCCACGAACGGGAGCGGCCATCTGGAATTGACCAACAACACGCTGCCGGTGGCGTTCGTCGGACTCTCACGCGGCGGCACTTCCGGCGCGATCAATTTTGGTTGGGCTCTGGGCGCCAACCGGACAATCGCCTGCCTGTCGTATCACGGCAATTCGTTTAACTACCTCGCCACGCCTTATACGATTGCGGCCGCCAAGGCCATTCCCGTGTTTTATCCGACGGATCAGTTGGATTCCGGTCCTTATCGGCAGACGGATATTGAAACTGCGGTGCGCACGGCGAACAACACTACTCTCAACGGCACCATCACGGCGACCGCTTACGGTTTCCGACCGACTTACGGGCTGTATTGGACGACGACAATGCAATATGGTGCCTCCCACACGACGATCAGTGATGACACCTATCCGCTGCAATGGCTGGGACGCGTCTGGGATCTGCGTTACAACCCCGCCACGCCGGGCATCTTGAACAGCATTACGAACGCGGATAGTTACGCCGGCAGTTATTATCTGGCCAACGGCGCTTCCACCACGGCGTTTTATTCCAATTGCGTGACCAGCGGGTTTACGCAGAAGGACACGAACATCTGGGTGCCGCCCGGCGGCGCGAGCGAGTGGATTGCCGCCAGCAGTCTGCCGCAGCCAGGCGTGCCGTGGAACATAGATTCCACTTACAACGCCATCTACACTGCACCGCTGACCGTCACCAACCGCAACTTCATAAACAGCGGTTCGCTTGTTTTTACCGGAATTGGCTCGATTATCATGGACAACGGCAATGGCCTCAGTCCGAATTATTTCAAAATGACCGGCGGCACGGTCGTCTTGCAACATGGCGTCACGCTCCGCAATGGTGCCAATCAAGGGGGAAATTGGACGAACAATCTTGCTGCCATGGCTATTGATGCCACTTCGACTTTCGATCTTTGGAACGGCAACCCGGTTTTCATTGATGCCTTGACCGGTGCCGGCACCGTCACCATTACCAATTATCCCGGCGTAAATTGGGCCGGCGCGCGGAGTCTCACGATCGGCGTCAAAAACGGGGCCGGCACATTCTCCGGTCTGCTCGCTGGAAACGCGGCTGTCGATGGTGGTTCCCTCAATCTCACCAAAGTGGGTTTGGGCACCCAGATTCTAAATGGGCCTTGCCGGTATTCCGGTTCCACTTTGGTGCAAGCCGGCACGCTCGTTTTTGGCGGAACCAATAGCGCCACCGCGAGCATAGAAGTTTATTCCAATGCCACCTTGCAATTGACCGGCGGTTCGCTTGCCAGTGGCAGCACGCATATCGCTCTGGGCGGAACTTTGCTGGGTTACGGGGTCGTGAATGGAAAATTTGTCAACGATGGTATGCTACTCGCGACGAATGGCACGATCCGTTTGACTGGAGTCGTAACCAACAATGGGACGATGCGCATCCTTGGCGGAGCTCTGCTCATTGCCACCAATGCCATTTTTGTCAACAACGGCCTGTTGGACATTCTGACCGGCACGCAGCAGCTCCCGACCGCATTTATCAACAACGGAACCGTATTGACCGGGCAACAGGTGCGGGTGAAGCAAGCGGCCTTGAGCGGTAACAATTTTCTGACGACCATCCAAAGTTACACCGGGCATAATTATCAATTGCAACGCACCGATTATCTTGGACCGGGTGCAAATTGGAACGCAGTCGGTTTGTTGTACCCCGGCACCGGGGCGGTGCTTACGTTCACCAATTTCGGGGGCATCGCCGGTTCCCAAGGTTTTTATCGCATCCTCGTTTCGCCGTAATCCGGGATTTGCTGTCGCCAGCGATTATCTTCGGTCCTGAATTTCCGCCCCCAGCGCTTCAGGACGGGAATTCATTTCCGTGCGACCAGCTTCCTTGTCCGTCGGCAAGGTGCGGCGATACTCATCCACGAACAAACCAATTTTTTCAAAGGGAATAGGTTGGAAGTCCGGCAAATCTTTGAACACCTGCGCCTCCGGCTTCAACCGGAAATCGTGCTTGGCGAAGTTCACGAAGCCGGGGTCGCTGGCGTAGCTCACATTTTTTTGTCCCGCGACCATCTGGGCATTTGTGTTGATGATGTTCGTGCCGTTGACAAGCTTCCAAGTGAAGGGCGTCTGGCAATTCACCGTCACGTTGTTGTTCACGCGTGAAGGCAGCGCGGTGACAATCTCAAATCCGTAGTTGCAGTTGATGGCGATGTTGTTCGTGCAATCAATCGCCTGTGGAAATTTCGCCTGCGTGCCTTTCTTGTAAAGAAATGCCGTGCCGCGTTTCCCTTGGCTGTCGAGACAAACCACGTTGCCGTAAACATGCATGTCCGGATGGTCATTGTCGAAATAGACGGCGTCGCCCTCGGCGCTGGAATGAAGGTAGTTGTAACGAAAAGTCTGGTTGCCCATGCGCGCAAATTGGTCGTAGCAATACCAACCGCCCATGTCGTTCGAGACTTTGCAGAATTCCAGTACCTCGTTGTACTCAAAAATGGAATCGAAGCTGCCGTGCAAAATGCCGACGTGCGGCGTATCGTGAATCAGATTATGGGCAACATACATCCCGACCGCCGCGTGATGGCCGCCGCCGCCACCGCCGGTAAAGCCGCAGTTCACCCCGGGCGCATAGACCCGCTCAATTTGGGCGAAGTCGTGAATATGGTTGTTCACCACGCGATGACCCGCGGCCATGCGCGGTGAACTCTTTTCATCGCCACCCCCGAGCCACACGCCGCCCGCGCCGAGGTTGAATAGGTCGCAGCTTAACACTTCGTGGTGAAATCCGCCGTCAACTTTCACCGCGTAGCGCGACACATTGCGCACACTGCAACCCGCCACGAGATTGCTGGCGCCGCCCACAATTTCAATGCCATTGCCCAGATTGTTTTCAACGATGATTTGGCGTAATACGATGTTGGTCGCCCCGCTCACGCGGATCACCGGCTGGTCATTATCGCAAATGACAATATTTGCGCCGTCCAGTTTTTCCGGGGGATAGAAATAAAGTTTGCCGGACGGAAAATCTACAGCCCATTCACCGGGCGCGTCCACTTCTTCGAGCAGATTCAGCAGCCAGTATTTTTCCTGACCATTGCCTTCGGGGCGCGTGTATTTATTGCCGATGCCACCGGGAATCGGTCTAGCGAAGGTCACAGTTTGCGCCTGGGTATCAATGCTTTTTACGCGTATCGCTTCGTTTTCCCAAGGAATGCGCCAGTAACCTTTGAGCCACACGCCGCGATCCAAAACTTTTGCCCAGCTGGCGTGCTGTGCAAAAAATTCATCGCGAAAGACAAAGGTGCCGCCAACGCCATTCGGATCGGCTTTTTCCCAATTGGCATTGTCCCAGTTGCGGTTGGTTATGCCTCCGGCATTATTTACCACGCGCCGCATCGTCATATAACCTTCATTGGGAAAGCGCGCGAGCGGCATCCGTTGGCCGTTGAAATAAAGTTCCAGTAAATTTCCACTGTCGTTAAAAATATCGGGATACGAATGGCGATGAGTGATGCCGATGGCACACAGATCGAGTTCAAGAATTTTTCCGCGCGCGACCGGTGCAATGCGCGCACGTGCGGCAGCGTCTGTTACCGGTTGAAAACTTTTCGCCGACAACGCCTGCCCGCCGGAAAGCGAGACGTTTTCGCCATCCACACTGCGGAGGGTCAGGCCAGCATCGGCAGCGGTGAGTTCCAAAGTTTGCAATTGTGTAAAATTCCCTCCGCGCAACCAGATGGTTTTGGGTTGGCTGGAATCAGTCGCGCGCGCCACATCGCGGGCATGAGCCAAAGTGGCAAACGGTTTTCTGCGCGTGCCGGCATTCGCATCGTTGCCTGCCGGCGAAACAAACCATTCTGCCGCTTGACTGACGAGGATGGAAAGGAATAGGACCGGGATGAATATGGCGGTTTTGAGTTTCATGCAATTCGATTTGGAAAGACGAAGTGTGCGCGGAAAGATTTCAGAAAATCGCTAGTATGGTTTGCCCGGAAAATTAGAAAACCGGGTGACATCTTATGACATCACCCGGTTGCGCAAATATCTAACAGTTTAAGGCCACACGAGGCGGTAGAACACTGTGCCATTCGCCGCGTTCGGCGAATTGGTGAACGGCGGTGTGACCCCGGAAACATTCACCCAATTCGTGCTCAGCCCCGTGCCGAGTCCGTTGGTCTGCACCTGTAACCGCCAGCCCTGACCGGGCGGCCAGTTCAGTACCAGACCACTGCTGGTGGAGGATGTCGTAATGCTGGCAGGCAACGGCTGAGAGGCGGTCGCGCCGGAATAGTTTGTGAGGATGACACTGCTGGACGTTACAAGAACGTCGAAGGTATTGGTGGAGCCAATCACGGTCACGCGTCCGCCGGACAAATTCGCGAACGTGCCACCCACACTGCCCGCTGTGAGAATCGTGAACGCGCTAGTTGCGGTGGGTGTGTAACTGCCGTTGGTGCGAACCAGCAAATTGCCGCCGAGTGTCGCCGTGCCGCTGACCGCAACGGTGTCGTAAAACGCGCCGCTGTTGGTGAAGGCTGTTGCCGCCGTCGCGCCGCTCACATCAATCTCAAGGCTGGCGCTGGCGGAGGCGGAATAATTTCCGGTAATTAAGGTCTTGCCCGCCACGCCGGAATCACCCGGCGAGAGCGTGCCGCCGTTGTTGACGAGCGTGCCAGTCGCGTTGCCCACGGCGTCGGCGAGCGAACTCATGTTCACTCCGCCGGCAACGAGCGTGCCGCCGCCGAACGTGAATGCCTGCGAACCGGCTGCGCCGCTGTAGCCTTGAATCGCACCGCTCGCGACAATCTTGCCGGTGTTGCTCAGGGTGAGCAGCGCGGTGCTCGCGCCGTCGGCGCTGCCGCCGATTTTCACGTTGCCGCCATTGGCACCACCGATGGCCGTGAGCGAACCGCCGGAGATGGTGTAAGTCGAAGCATGATTGGTCGGCGAATTGTTCGCGCAGCCGAGTTCCACGTTGTTGTTCGTCGAGGCTGCAAGGATGACGGCGCCGCCGGTCTGGTTTACGGTCGCACTGCCACTGTAACGATCGGCATTGCCGGCAAATGAGTGGTTGCCGAGGCCGAGGCCGAAGAAGGTCGTGGTCGCCGTCGCGCCGGGCAACGTGCCGGAGTCGTCGAGGCGGAACGTGCCGCCGTTCATGGTGAACGTCGCGTCAAAGCCGGGAGCGATGGCCGCGCCCCAGACTTTGGTCCACAACGTGCCGGAATCAATTTCGAGATTGTCGCGGAAGAAGTGCAGGCCGCCATCGGCGGACGCAGCGTTCGCACCATACCAAGAGCAAACCACGGTGCCGCCATTCACGATGAAATAGTCGCCGGTTTGAAAACCGCCGCCGACGGTGCCAAACACCGTGGAATTCGTGATAAAATAATTTCCGCCGTTGACAATTATTTCGGCATTCACACCCCGCGGGCCGAACGCGCCGCCACCGGTTTGATCAACGCCAGCAATGACATTGGTCGAGTTCGCCGAGCCTGCGAGAACCAGCATGCTGTTGGCTTCCGTGATGATGGACGCAAAGATGTTGTTCCCGTCGGCAAAGGTGAGTGTGTTGGTGGTGCTGCCGCCGCCGAGGTTGTCAATGGCGCTGCTGGCGCTTTTGCCAGCCACCGTGCCGGGCTGTGAGTAGTTGTCGGTGCGATCATAAGCAATGCTGCCGCCGTTCAACACAAGGTTGGTCGGTAGCGAGACGGATGAGCCGCCGGTGTCAATTTGCATAGTGCCGCCGCCGCCGACCGTGACCGGCGCAGTGCCGTTGATAACATTCGGGAGAATGACCGTGCCGTTGACGTTCAACGTGACGTTCGTGCCGCCAATATTGAGATAGCGGTTGAGCGTGCCGCCGGCGTTGATTTGCAGAGTGGCGTTGGTGAGGTTCACGTTGCCATTGTTTTGTCCGAGCGTGACGTCGCTGCCAACGGCCAGCGTGCCGCCGTTGACGGTGACGATGCCGGTGTAATTTGCGCTGTTATCACCGCCCAAGATCAGCGTGCCATTGCCGGATTTCGTCAGCGGGCCGCTGCCAACGAGCGACGCGGCGAGACTGTGCGTGCTGTTTTGGTTGAAGACCAGCGCGCCGTTGTTCGTGATGGCAACGGAGCTGTCAATGCCGCCGTCCGCCGTGCCGTTGCCAATTTGCAAGGTGCCGAAATTAATCGTCGTTCCGCCGGTGTAATTATTTGTGGTCAGCAAAGTGACGTTGCCACCGCTGCTCACGCCGTCGCCATTGAGCGAGAGGCCGGTGTTGCCGGAAATGTAACCACTGCCGGATAAGGTGTAATTTTTGTTGATGTTGTTAAACGAAACACTCGATGGCTGTGCCAGCACGGTGAGATTGACCGGCGAAGCCGCGTTGCCGCTGTCGTCGAATGTGACGAAATCGGGATCGTGATATGCGCCGGTAACGCCGTTGGTGAACCAGTTGGCGGTGGTCAAGTCCCACACGTTGCCAGCGAGGCCGCCTTTCCAAACTGCATTGTCGGCAGTCAAGGTCGCTTTGACTGTGCCGGTAGCCGTGCTGGTCGAGCCATCGAGCGCAGACACCGTGAGCGTGATCGTGTAGGTACCGATGGTCGCGTAGGTGTGCGGAACGCTGGTGGCCGTGGTGTCCAGCGTGCTGCCATCGCCAAAATTCCAGTGGCGGTTCGTGATGACGCCGGTGGAGTTGTCGGTGAAGGTCGGCGTGGCGGGCGCGACGCCGACGGCATTCGTCGGCGTGAACTTCGCCGCGAGCGCCGCAACGCTGACGCCGTAGTTCGTGAGAATTAAATTATTTCCCGCGACCAACGCCTGCATATATTTGCCGGCGGACAAAACCCCGTTGGTATAAACGGGAATCAGGCCGTTATATCCAAGCGTGCTCGCATTGGCCACCATACCACCGGAGCCGGTCAAAACGGTGAAGGCCGTCGTCGCCGTCGGGGTGTAGCCATTGATCAAATTAGCAGTGAGCGCACCTGCCACTGTGGCGCTGCCGGAAACCGAAACAAAATCGTAATAGCTACCGAGGTTGGTGAAAGCGTTTGCCACGGTTGTGCCGCCGATATCAATGGCGAGGGTGCCGCCCGCAGTCTGAACGTAGCTGCCAGTAATGGTGGTTTTACCGGGGGTGCCGGCGTCGCCGGGCGCGAGAATGCCGGCGGTGTTGCTGACGGTGCTGGCGGTAATCCAGCTTGCGGGATCATTGAAACCTGCACCGGTCGTGATGGTCTGCGCGGTGAGTTGGCCGCCGGTCCAAGTGAACAGGTGGTCTTGTGCGCCGGCGAGTGTGATGGATTGCAGCGTGCCGTTGATGACGAGTTTGCCGCCCGACAAATTGATGGCATTGGTTTCCGCGTTGGGGGAAGCCGTGGAAGTGCCGACCTGCACCGTGCCTTTGATGTACGCCGTGCCGCCGGTGCCGACGTTCAAGGAATTGTTTTCCGGTCCGGTATTCACTGCCGCAAAGCCAAGGTTGAAGCCGCCGTTGGAGATAATAAAAGTTCCCGGTCCGCCGCCGCTATTGTTGACATTGATGTTCAAACCGGCGTTGCCGGCCGCGTGCGCCTCGGCGACCTGCGCATAAAAAGTCATTGATCCATTGATGATATTCCAAGTGCCGTGAGTGGCCCCGGGTGTGGCGCCGCTGCCGCCCAGATTGGTGACGATCATATTTGCACCGTTGATTAAATTCGCGACGCCGACATAGTGCGAGGCGGAATTATTTTGGCCAAGATTGCCAATATACCAGGTGCCACCATTGAAGGTGTTGGTGTAGCTCCAGAGTTGCGGGCCGCTGGCATTGGCGTCATTGTAGCCCAGCCAGCGGATGTTGCAGGTACCGTTGCCCGCGACTTGCAAGGTGGCAATTTCATTGGAATCGCACTTGAAATACGCCAGCGAGGAGTTGTTCGGGAAAGTAAAGGTTTTGGCGGCTTGGTTCGCGTCCCAAATGCCACCGAGGCCATTGTTCATAATGAAAGTGCCAAACGTGACGCGATTCGTGGGCAAGGTCGAGGTGAACTTGACCACCCCGTTATTTGTGATGTAACCGCCAGCGGCGAGGGAACCACCTCCGTTGACGCTCACATAGCCGCAGGAGGCGGAAGCGCCAACTGCGCCTTGCGGGAACTGATTGGTTGGCGCGCCCGCAACGGTGCCAGGATCCACGCTGATGTTGCCTACGATGGTGCCGTTCACGGTAACATTCGCGGAGGCAGCAGAATTGGTTTTCACGAGAACCAGCCCGTTCACTACACCGCCGGGATTCACCGTCAGACTGCCGAAGGTGCCAGCGGTGCCGCCCGCCGGATTGTTCACGGTCACCGTGGAACCGGCCGCAATGCTGGCATTGGTTTGCACCGCGAGCGTGGCTTGATTAATCAGCGTGGGGCCAACGTAAGTATTCGTGCCGTAGTAATATAACGTGCCAGCACCGGTCTTGGTCACACCATAACCGCTGCCGCTGTCGGTCACTGCGCCGTAAAGCAACAGGTTGCCTGCGCTGACCGCCGCAGTCTGTCCGGCGCGCAGGGCAATGGGGGAATAGACATTCAAACTGCCGCCGCCCGCTTTGGTGAGATCCAGGGCATTCAAATTACCCGAGCCGGAAACAACGCCATTGACAACCACGGATCGGTTGTTGGTTACGGTCCACGTCTGGGCCGCAGTCAGGTAGATGGCGGGATTCAAATATAGACTGGTCGCCGGTGTTGCCGGCAACGACAAATCTACGCCCGAGGCACCCAGCGTGAGTGTATTACTGTCGTTCAAGATCGTCACCGAATTGGTGGGCTGGACCACCTGAATACCTGCCCACGTCGTGCTGGCACCCAAAAACCACGCGTTGGTGGTGGAATAAGCGTTGGTGCTTGGCGCATCGAATTGGGCGATGTCGCCGCTGCCCGGCGCGCCCCCGCCGTTCCAAGCGGTCGGGTCATTTAATAGCTTGCCATCATCGAGTTTAAGGATGTTGGTCGCGCCGGCCGAAAAACAAGCGGCGAGGATGAGGGCTCCGCCCAGCAAAGCCGGACGAAATTTCAGGGATTGTGTTTTCATGAGTTGACGGGATGCGGTTGTTGGGCAAATAAATTTGCGTTGTCGTGATTTTGGGAATCTGATGAAAAATCTACTCGCAGACAAATGAGTTGTAAGAGTCCATTTTGCGGCACGAAGGGATTAATTTGCGTCGTATCCAAGATAACCTGCAATTTTTGAAACGATTTATTTTATTCCCGGAGCCGTGACTCGTTTCCGATAGTAGTCCACACTCGCAGCAAGGCCTGAAACCACCGGCTCGCCGGGGAGATTAAAATAATTCCCCGAATACAGCGTCGGGCAACCCGGTAGTGCGGCGAGTGCTTCGTAATCCGACCACGCGGCATCGTAGGCTGCGAGGGCTGACTCTAGTTCACCTTCCTGCGTCGCGATTTGTTGTTCGATGGCGTGGCCCGCCACCATCACGCGCCAGCCGGCCGCGACGACGCGAAAAAGGCGGACGCCGTACTGGGCAGAAAGATTCACAAATTGCTGCGTGGCGTGGTCGTGCCAGAAGATCTGGCGGGCACAAAACGCGACGCGTTCCCACAGCCGGACGGCTTCGTTTTTTTCGCTCACCGCCGCAGCGGAGAGGGCATGTTGCTGAAGAAAGTTCAGCACTTCGGCAAGCTGCTTGTGACCACCAAGGCGGTCGTCTCGCATCCAACAGGCGGTCGGCAGGACAGATTCGTGCAGAGCCTGATCAAACGCCGCGCAATGACGCCCTTTCAAAATGGCGCGGGCGGAAGTTAGGCAAAGTTCGCGGAAACGATTCACGTCCCCGTTGCTCAGTCCAAGCCTAGTGCAGGCGTATTCGAGAAAGATTTCCTCTTCGCTGCGCGTGGAGTGTTTGACAAATTGCGCAAGAACGTACGCGTTCAAGTCGGGCCAAAATTCATTTTCGAGGTACGGCCCATACCAACCACCGCCGCGTGACCAAGAGTAGACGCCGAGAATTTTCGGATGCCCTATCAAATCGCGCAGCCCGATTTTTTTTGCGTTTTCCTCGAAGCCATTGATCACCCCGTCCATGACGTAGTTCGGAAACGCGCCTTTGCCCTCGTATTCGCGCTGGCATTGCACCTCGATGATTTGGGGGTGACGGCCCTGGGTCAAACATTCGTTGACCTTCGTATGCCGCCAAAAATCCAGCGCGGTATGTTTGATCGAAAACGCGAGCAGGGGATGCGGCGCAACTCGGTCGGTGACTTCCAGGTAATGCGGCAGCGACGCGTGTAGCTTGTCAGGAAAAATATCCCAGGTGCGGAAAAAAATCTGGCGACCCTGTTTCACGCAAATTTCTTCGCGCAAAAACTGGAGCAATTTCACATACGCGTCCGCCTGCGATTGATTCCAGCGCGGCTCGGCGGGCGGACGACCGGCAAGCGTTTCGGCATAGAGATAATTGGGCGTCCACGCCGGTCCGACTTTGGGGACCGGGCTGTTGCCTACATGATGCGGCGTGTCGAAAAGATACGTCTCGCCGACACGGATGATGTAGCCGTCCACCTGCGGAAACCGCGCGGTGAGTTCGGCAAATAAACACCGATGCAGTTCCAGAGTTTGGGGACGGTCGAGCGAAATGCGCCCAGTCTGCGGGTCGCAAATTTCATTTTTGAAGTGCGCGACCAGCCGCTTGGGCAGAACAAAAAGGTCAATGTGATAAAAAACTTTCAACCCCTGCTGTTTGGCCGCCGTGATTTCGCGTTCGATGCCGGGGGTGAATGCTTCCAGCCATGCGCGTTCGGGCGAGCCGGCGGGAAAACAATCCACGCCGCTCGCGGCAAACGTTGCGATGCAGTGGATGTGTTTGAAGACCTGACCGTTGAAACCGTAATTCGCGAGGTGCGCCGGATCGAGGAACCGCGACTTGCAAGGCGGCTCCCCCGGATTGTGATGCACCATGTCCAAAATATATTTCATGCCTTGTTCCCGAAATAATTTGGCAACCTCACGCCGATCGTTGTTAGTTTCCGGCCGAACCCGCCCGCGCTGACCAAACTGAGGGCGCGCAGACAAAATTCCAATGGGGCCGCTATAAACCGGAAGCGTATGACTATTGCGTCAGAGAAACGCTCAAGGATCTTCCTGTGCGAGTCGTCGGTCAGCACGTTGAAGAGCGAGCCGAAGCAGGCGAGATGTAGGCCCAACATAAGAAGAAGGTTGCGTTATTCAAATATTTAAGTCGCCTACATTGTTCCCGCTGGGCTAGTTGTGCCCATCCAGAAGGCATGATAGGCCTCACGAAGTGGGTCGCTCGGACGCGCCAAGGGAATTTTGTTATTGTCACTTACCCCAGTAGGGTCACCCTTTCGCGCATCGGCGTGCCCGTCAAAATAAGCTGTGACGCCAATGCCATCGGGGTAATAGATATAAGGGTTAACTTGGCGGTTTTTGCCAAAATGAGCCAGGGCTGGTATGTATAGGGCTGAAAACACGCTGACGTATTCCTTAAAAACCACCCCCCCAGAATTGACATATGCCCCGCAATCCATTGCCAAACAAGTGCGCGTGGGAGCTATGCTGTCGCTGAATTTACGGAGAGGATAATACCCGCTGTTTCGATCTGGATAATCAATTTCATCCTGAGCCACTCGCGGAATGTTAATATTTGCGGCGTAGGTGCGTGTAACTCCATTGGTTATGGAAACCGCCGCCGGGCAATAAAACATATTGGTAAAATTGTCACCTTTTGCGCCTAACAACGACTTCCAAACATCCACCTGTTCGGGCGTGGTGTTCCAAAGCGAACCAGCAACCATCATTCCGTAAGGCAAGTGATTGTTGAAATCATTCCCATACATCGCGGCGGCCAAACCTAATTGCCGCACGCCGTTGACACACTTGATTTGGTATGCCTTTTGTTTTGCCGCCGCCAAAGCCGGCAACAGCATCGCGGCCAGAATGGCGATAATGGCAATGACCACCAGTAGTTCAATCAAAGTAAAAGCAGACCGCTTATTTTGGCGATGCCGATTAAAATTTATTTTGTTGTTCATATTCAATAATTGCTGCCGACAGTTGGTGAACAGACGGGCGGCTTGATGGAGACAGCATCGAACAGAAAGGCCTACTTTGCGACGGGGCAAATTGCGGCAGGTCCGTGCCTTTTTGCGACAACGCAGGACCCGAAAAAGGCGGTCAACTTTGCGGTTGATAATCAAAAAAATCAAACTCTGCCCACGCCGTGCGATTCGATAAATCCTGGCAGCATACTCCCCAGAACGAGCCCGTGAAATTGCTGTGCGGCGAAACCCAGTCGCCGAGCATCGTCGCCTCAAACACGCGGTCAACCGTGCTCCAGTTTTTTCCGTCGAGCGACCACGTGAAACGCAGTTCGGCAAAATTGTTTTCCATGCGCAGAAAAATCTTTTCGCCGGTGGACAAAGGCAGTTCCGCGACTTCGTAACGACTGGCCTTGGTATTCTCCGACGAAATAACGCCCAGCTTGATTTTTCCTTCGCCGGCCGAGGTGAGGCGGAAGTAGTGATAATGCAGGCGGTCGTAATAGGCGATGAGGCCGGCAGCCTGCTTGAAGTTTTTCGGCTGAAATGAAACGCACGTTTCCGCACTAGCTTTAAAATGCTGCAACCGCCGCGCGACGAAGCTCTGGTCGAAACACGACGCCAGCGAGTCGCGTCCGCGCAAACTCAACCAACCTTTGCGGCGCGCCAGCGAACACCAGCTTTCATCCGCCGGTTCGCGCAGAGTTTGAAAATGGAGGTTCAGCTTCGGCTCGTCAAAATTGTCGCGCAGATTTTCCTTTGGCCACGGTTGCGCGGGCAAATTGACTTCGACGGTGTCGCGCGGCGAATTGTCGCCGTGCGCGAGACGCGGCCAGCCGTCGGCGTCCCAGCGGATTTTCTGGAGGCAGGTCTCGCGGCCCAGCGGCGCGGATTTATTTTCCTCGCGGTCGAGCACGAGCCGGCCGGTTCGCTGAAGCGGCCGATGGCACAAATGCACGGTGAACCATTCACCGTTTCGAGTCTCCACAAAGCAGCCGTGGCCGGTGGATTTCAAATTTAGATGGTCTTTTTGAAACGCGGTCAGCATCGGATTTTGCGGATGCAATTCGTAAGGTCCGAGCAGATTCTTGCTGCGACAAACGCTGATCGCATGACGCATGGCCGTGCCGCCCTCGGCGGTGATGAGGTAATACCAGCCATCCTTTTTCAAAATGTGCGGGCCTTCGGTGATGCCGATGGCACTGCCGGGCCAGATTTTTTTTGGTTCGCCGACGAGCTGCATTTTCTTCGCGTCGAACTCCTGTAAAATAATTCCATCAAAGCGCACGCTGGTGACCGCCTCGCCCATTTGCATCTGCACGATGTATTTTTTCCCATCGTCATCATGAAACAGGCTCGGATCAAAGCCGCTGGCGTTGAGAAAAACCGGTTCGCTCCACGGGCCTTCGATTTTGTCGGCGGTGACAAGATAATTTGGCGTGTCCATCACCACGCCACCCATGTGATGGTGGACGTTGGTGTAAACGAGCCAGAATTTTCCATCCGCATGCGTGAGGCATGGCGCCCAGATGCCGCCGGAATTCTGGCAGCCGCGCATGTCGAGCTGCGACACGCGGTCGAGCGCGCGGCCGAGCAGCCGCCAATTCGCCAAATCCCGTGAATGATGGATTTGCACGCCGGGAAACCATTCAAACGTCGAAGTGGCGATGTAGTAATCGTCACCGACTCGACAGATGGACGGGTCGGGATTGAAACCGGTGAGGATGGGATTTTTTATCGTCGGCATGGAATTATTTATTTTCAACGACATCACTCGTGAGGTCGCGTTTCATGTCAAAAATAGTCAAGCCCGCCAGGGAATGCTTGCAAGGTGGCGTGAGCAAGCTGACGAAGTAGCCGATGACCACACACGCGATGACCGCGCCGGGCGTGTAAAAATACCAGTGCACGGCGGTGAAATATTTTAGCCATAGTGTCACGCCGATGCTGGCGATGGCACCGGTGAACGCGCCGATGGCGTTCGCACGGTGCGTATAAGTTCCCAAAATATAGATGCCGAGAAATCCGCCGCCGAGCAGCGCAAAGAGTTCGTTCCACGTTTGAAACAACGAGCGCTGGTTCAGCTTTGCCATGTAAAGCGCGCAAATCGTCGCCGCCGTTCCCGCAACGAGCGACGCAATGCGCATCGTCAGCAAACGTTCGCGGTCGGTGGCATTTTTCTTCACCTTGCGGTAAAAATCTTCGGTGAACAAAATGGAAACGGTGTTCATGCTGCCTGCGAGCGCGGACATTGCCGCCGCGAACAGCGATGCGATAATCAGCCCCGCGATGCCGACCGGCAGCCGCTGCACAATGTAAAGCGGTATGACTTGGTCGTTCGTCATGACCGGATCGAGTTCGCCGGGATGCTGGTGGAAATACGCGAACACCGAGATGCCGGCGAAGTTCACCGCGAAAGAAATAAACACGCTGAAGCACAGGAAAATAAGCGCCAGCTTGCGCACATCTTTCAGCGGCGTAGCGAAAACGCGTTGCACCGTCGGCGCATCGGCGGCAAAGGCTAGCTTGTTGAAAAACGGCGTCAGAATCAGAATCCAGATGATTGGCATTGTGTAATCCAGATTCCAAATACCGAGATTGAATTTGTGAAACTGCGTGTCCACGTCCACAAAACTTTTCCAACCGTGCGGCAATCCGGTGATGGCGAGAATCACAATCAGACTGATGCCGACAACCATCGTGAGTCCCTGAATCACTTCGGTCAGCACCACCGCTTTCATGCCGCCTTTCGCCGAATAAATCGTTGTCACCACGCCCATCAGCAGCACGCTGCCATAGACATTCATGCCCGTCACCGCCGCGATCGCCAGCGCCGGCAATAACAAAACCATGTTCATGCGGCCAAATGTTTGCAGCGCGATGGCTTGCGCACTCGCGATGTAACGCAGCGACGGATGAAAGCGACGTTCCAAATACTCGAAGGTCGAGGTGATTTCCAGTTTGCGGATGAGCGGATACAAAACGTAGGCCTCCAAAAAAAACATCGGGATGAGCATCAGCGACGGCAGCGCCCACAGCCAGCTCGTGCGAAATGCCAACGCCGGAATGGCCATGAAACTGATGCTGCTCGCCGCGCTCGCGAACATCGAGATGCCGGCCATCCACCACGGAATTTTGCGGTCGCCCAGCGCGAAGCCTTCCGCGCCAGACTGTTTGCGAGTAAACCAGATGCCCACGAACGCCACGATACCAAAATAAGAGAGCAGCCCGGCGTAATCCTGCCAGCGCAAACTTTTCACCGTGCGATGAATGGCAACGTCCAGTGCGGTTAACATTCCGGTTTCCGTCGAGCCGATCAAAGTGAGTTTGCCGTTGTGAATTGCCGTCGCGTTTGCAAGCGCCGTCGGCAACTCGCCTTTTTGCGTCCAAGTGTCGGTGACGTTGTGATATATCTGGATCGCCCGTGCTTCCGGCGCGTTGGATATTTCAAAAATGTTTCCGACATACGGCTGCGTATAACCGCCGGCGAGACCGGAATGAACTTGTCCTGTCTGAAAAACCACCGGCGCGGCCAAGGCTTCGGGCAGCGGCGACAGCTCGCGCCAGCCTTTGTAAGTCGTGCCGTCAATGACGTGCCAGCGAAATGCCTGAGCCATCTTGGTTGGCGTGTAAACTGTTTTCTCATCGGCTTGCGAAATCGTGAACCCGCCGAAGACGTGGACGTCGTTGTAAAAACAAATCACAGCGGGTAGCAGCCGGCCGGCGCCGGACATTGCCGGCAATTTCTCCCAAATGCTGGTGCCAAAATTGTAGCGAAACAATTTTTGCGATGCGGAATCCGCCGCGAGGGAAGTCGTGCCGCCGACCACATAAAGTTGTTTCTGCGCCTGATCCTCAAAAAAACCGACGCCCGCCAGCGCTGCTTTTTCCGGCAACGGCGGCAAAACAGTTTGAATCAAACGTCCGTCGCGATATTCCAGCGAGAAGACTTTGTCCGTGATTCCATTTGTGCCGATGCCTCCGGCGATAAATATTTTTGAGAAGCCGCCGATTTTTTCCGCGAACGTGCCGCTGACAAATCCAGCGAACGCCACCGGCTCGGTCAGCGAAAGTTTTTTCCAACCCGAATCCGTCTGCACAAAAACATCCGCGCTCGGCCTGCCGGATTCGTCGCGTCCGCCGCCGATAATCAACGTGCTGCCGCTCTGGCCGACAAACATCCCCGCCCGCTGCACCGGCAGCGACAATTCGCGGTTGGCGAACGAAAAAGTTTCTTCATTCGTCTGCGCCAAAATCGGCAGACCGGCAAAAAAAACGACCACCGCGACCAGCCGGGCCAACATTATTTTTATTTTCATTGAGGCAAAAGGTTGAATGTCTGCTCCACAATTTCAGTTTTCACCGGCGCGTCGCTGGCGCGACCGAACTGCCACGCGGCAACGGTCACAGTCACGGGAAATTTTGCGCGCGGCGGAATCGGTGTGAATTCAAGTTCGTCGCCGTGAACCACCGCTGGACCGGCACGCACGAAAAATTTCACCGGCAAACCAGAATCCGACTTAGCCGCGAGCTTGATGGATTTTATTCCAGCCTTCACGTCGGGAATTTGTTCAAACGTGATTTTCTGCGCGAGACCGGAATTGTTTTTCTGAATCTTCACGCCGCACGGCTGGACGGAGTTGCGGATTGTATCCGTGCCATTTTGCCGCGTAGCAATGTAGCAGGCAGAACTGCCAAACGAGCGGTCGAGACAGATTTGAAATTTATCACCGCCGAGCGGCTTCACCGGCCCGCAAAGCCATTCGAGCGCGGGCTCGCCGGGCGCTTTCGCGAGCTTCACACCGGCGTTCGTAAACTGCTCGGGCAAGTGGTCAAGCATGACGCCGCGCAGCGTGAACGTGATGCCGTCGGCTTCGTATTTTGGCTCAAGGTTGGAGATGCCATTAAAATTGAACGGCTGAATTTTTCCATCCGCATCCATGAAACCTGGCAGTTGCGTTTCCGCGTTCCAATTGATGTCGGCAAACGACTGCGCGGCTTCGGCACTTTGGCGATCAAAAAACCACGGCAAGGCGCGCTGGTTCTCGGCCGAATCAGAAAATATCTGCGGCGATATTCTCTCGTGACCAGGCACCGCCAGATCCGCGAGCCAACCGGAGTCCAAAGAAATTTGTTTTAGCGAGCCGTCGTCAGTCAGCCGCGCCTGTGCGACGCAATCAATGTAGTGCGCCAGAAACTTTGTCAGTTTTTCCGAGCAATCAAAATGGCCGCTGCCGCCATCAATAAGATAGCTCAAAGGCCAGTTGGGATTTTGTTTCTGCTGGTCGAACACGCCGTCAACCGACTTGCGGACGTTGTTCCAGTTCGTGCGGATGTCGGATTGCGTCTGCGACCATTCCTGCGCCGTTCCAAACGCGACGAGCGCGGGCACGGTGCGATTCTTTGGCGGCAAATGATTGTTCTTCAGCCAGACGCCGGCGATGCAGCGTTCGGGATGAAATTCCACCAGCGCATCCACCATCAGCAGATGCCCCGACTCGCCGATCGGCAGCCACGGCGCGGTCGCGACTTCGGCGTAACCGGAAGTTTTCGCGAGTCCATCCAGCAGTTCCTGCAAAAAGATGGTGGAAGTTTTGTAGTCATGAGCGTCGTCAATGCCCGTTGTTTTATCTTTGCGAAAATTCATAAAGGACGGCACACACCAGACGATTCCCAAATCATTTTTCGCGCACACCTCGCGAATCGCCGGATGTCCGACGAGCCGGTGCTCCGGCACGTTCGCGCACAAAATCAGCAAGCCGCTAACCTTTTTGCAGGTCTCGGGAATCCACAAATACGCTGCAGCTTTGTTGCTTGATCCGTCCGCCCACTTCGCGCAATCCCCGCTTTGCATGAACTGAAAGACCTGATTTTCGGGCGAGCGCGACATGTCCGCCTGCGCCCACAGCCGCGAACTCGCGGCCAGCACCAGCAACAGCATTAACATTTTCGATTTCATAATTTCTTTGGTTCGTAGTCAAACCAGTCAAAGTCGGCTGGCACGGCGCAGGCTTTACAATTGCCAATGGCGTAAAGACCGATGACCACACCGTTGTAGCCGCTCGTGACTTCCGTGCCGAGATAGCGCGTGTTGACCTTGGCGATCTCGCGGAACGCCGCGCCGTTTTGCGAAAACGAAAAGTGGTAAAGTTTCTTCGTGCCACTGATGCGCAATTCCACGGTGCCAGGCGCGAGCGGAATTTCCGCCGCGGTTTGCTGAATCAGTTCCAGGTTGTATTTGACTACAATCACGCGCTGATTACCGCGCTGCGTCAGGAAGAAATCGTAGTGATGCTCGTTGGTCATCAGCAGCGTCAGGCCGGCTTCTTCGTTTTCGCTTTTGGGTTCAAACTCCAAACTCGCCATCGCCGTGAATTCAAAATGCTGCTGCCGCCGCGCAACGAAGGTCGGCGAGGCGATGTCGAAAAGGTTTTTCTCCGAACCGCGCAGCCGCAAAAACCCCTTCCGCTCCGTCAGTGAATAATTTTCCGGCACGGGATTGCGCAGATGAATCCACGGCAAGCCGAGCGTGTCCGCATCGAAGTCATCGCGCGCCGGCTGTTGCGGCCACGGCTGCAACGGCAGCGTCGGCACGTCCATGAGTTCGGCCGAGGTTCCGGTCTTGTTCACGACGGGCCAGCCATCGCGCCATTCCACCGGCTCCAGACACGTCTCGCGGCCGAGCGTGTGAATGTCGCCGACGGTTTTGCGAAAAGCCAGATGCACCATCCACCACGAACCGTCTTCTGCTTGCACAAGATCGGCGTGGCCCGTGCCGTGGATTTGCTCGTAAGCGTGGCGGTTCGAGAGAATCGGATTGTGCGGACACGACTCGTAAGGTCCCCAAACGTTTTGGCTGCGCGCGATGGCGACCATGTGGCCATAGCTCGTGCCGCCTTCCGCCGTGAGCAGATAATACCAACCGTTGCGCTTGTAAACATGCGGCCCTTCGACATAGCTGCCACCGCTGCCGCGCCAAAGCATTTTCGGCTCGGTCAAACGCCGGCCAGTCTTGATGTCAATTTCGCTTTGGTAAATCGCACGTTCCATTTTGAACGTCATCCCGCGATTCGATTGGAAATACACCTTGCCGTCGTCGTCAAACAGCAGCGACGGGTCAATCCCGCTTTGGTCATACCAAATCGGATCGCTCCACGGCCCAGCGGGATTCGTCGCAGTGACGTAGAAGTTTTTATATACGCCGGCGCACACCCAAGTGGTGATTATGTAAAACGTGCCGTCGTGAAAGCGAATCGTCGGCGCGTAAATGCCGTCGGAACATTTCACCCCGTCAAGTTCGAGCTGCGAGCGCCGCGTAAGGACGTGTCCGATTTGCCGCCAGTGAATCAGGTCGCGGCTGTGCCAGATGGGAACGCCGGGAAAATATTCAAAGCTGCTGTTGACGAGATAAAAATCTTCGCCCACGCGGCACACGCTCGGGTCGGGGTAAAAACCGGGGATGACGGGATTTCTGTAAGTCGGCATTATTTCGTAAAGGAAATGGTTTTGCTCTTACCTGGTTTCAAATCTTCTGTGCGACAACTGAAAAGATAATTTTCCGGCAGTGATTTCTTTGCTGCGCGGCCGGTTTCGGAAAAGATTTTCACTGTGGCCAGCGCGGGCGTCGGATTCGTCAGTCGCACAACGATTTCCTTCGCGTTGTCAGAAATGATTTCCGCTGTGATGTTGTCAAACGCGACGACCAGCAATTTGTCCGGCTGGATGTAAAGGCCGGGGATTTCAATCGTCGTGAGCATCAGCGAGGTTTCGGCCCAGGTCGTCATCTTGAGCGTTTCACCGATGCGCTCCGGGCCTTCCCAATCGGTTAAATTTACGCGCTCACACATCCAGCCCGGTCTGGCGTCGCCCAATGGTTTGAGCGGATGCGGCAAATACTGCGGCAGCCCGAACGCGATGTCGCGCAGCAAGGCGAGATGAAACCGGTCACCGGTGGCGCGGAACAGTTTGAACAGGCCAAGTCCGGAAAACGTGCAAAGTCCCGGCGCGGAATGCTTGTTCTGCGTGTTCGCATAAACCGATCCGGTGGTGCGGATGCTGGCTTTGGCAAAGGTGGATTGCGGTGGAAATTTATAATCGTAGCTAACAACCCAGGTGGAAAATTGCCGCGAAGTTTCGGCCGCGCGGATGAGCCAGATTTTTTTGCCCGTTGCCTCAAATAGCGCGACGTAGGCTTCGACGAGTGAATACCAGGATTCCGAATCGGGATTTTGCAGCGCGTCGCCCGGCCCGCCGCAACACAAGCCTTTGACGGTGAATTCGCGGTAAAAATTTTCACCAGCGGCTTCCGCGACCGCGAGATATTTTTGCTCGCCGAAATAATCTGCCGCCAGCACGAGCGCAGCCGGAATGATTGCACCGCTGGTCGAACCGCCGACGCAGATTGCACCGGTCAGCGAATGAACGAACTGACCGAATTGGCCATTCTTTTGCCAAAGCTCTACCAGCGCATCACAAACTCGCTGGACGCCCTTGCGCCACGCGGCTTTCACGGCGATACCGAGTTTTTCCATCAGTAGAAATTGTTTGATAATAAAAAATACGCCGTCGCCGCTTTTGCGGATGAGATGCCAATTCCCTGTGTGCGGTTTGCGGATGTCGCCGCCGATCCACTCGGTGCCGTTACGCCCGGCGTCCCAGAAAAATCCCGACGGCGCGATGCCGTTGGGAAAAAGCCAGTCAAAATTGCGGATGACATTTTGCCGCGTTTTTGCATTGCCCGCGAAGAGCAGGGGATAAGTCGAAATCATCCCGCCGGTCCAGCCGATTTGCCAGTCCTGCAAGAAATTCTGGCGCGGCCCGACGGAATAATAGCCGTATTTGGAAACAAAGTTGTCACGGTTGAATTTTTTTTCTTGAAGCGCGAAACACGCAGAAAATGGCAGCGCCGGTTTCGCAGCTAGCAACGCAGAAGTTGGTTGGCGCAGGGCGGAAAACTTATCAAACAAGTGCTGCAATTTTGGCGCGGAAAACTCGTGGATTGTGAAGCGAATTCTGATCTCGTCACCGGCCTTAAAATCAAGCGGCACGTCGAGCGAGGGGGCTTCGTTGTCGCAGATGCGGTAGTTGTGCGATTCGCGAACGACCGGTGCCGTGATCGCAATGATTGTCCGTTTGCGATCAGCCGTTTCTTCGATGCGGATGCCGTAGTCGCCAAGTTGGTTTCCTTGTTCGGTGAACAGCAAAAAACCTAGTTTTTGTTTCGGGTCGTGAAAGCCGATGCACGGCACGCTGAGGCTGCCGCTGCGTTCCTGAATGCTGGAAACGCCGGCGGAAATATTTAGGCGAGGCACGTCGGTGATAATGACCGGTTGCTTTGGCCCGATGTCCTGTGTGAAATATAATTTGGGGGAATATGGAATCTTACGGGCAAGAAATCGGTTGCCGTTGTAGGCGCCGGCGGGCAGCAGGACATAATTGCACTCGCTCCATGCCACCAATTCCAATTCCAGCGCTACCGCCGCCCGCCTCAAATTTCCCCGAACACAGCGAAACAAGATTTCGCATGGATGGCCGGCATTTTCTGCCGTATTGGCCAACTGGTGAAGTGAGATTTGCCACTGGGATTCGCCCAGCAGGAGGGATGTTTCCTTCTTCGATAAAATAGCCGCCGCACGATTAACCAGCAGGTTTTGCCGTTCGGGATCAAATTGAAGCAGTGCGCCTCGGGACACGTATTTGATTCGACGCGAAATAATGGGCGCTGCTGGTTGGGACGTGGGCGGCATGGCTGATAGAATGAAAGGTAGCGGGAACTAACTGTTGGACGAGGGTAAAAATTGCGTCGTCCACCGGCTGTTCTGCGTCAAACTGAGCTTGGCTGATGCAAATCCACCCCAGCCCGATGCAACAAAGCCCCTAGTTCTTGTATCCGGCGGGTTTAGCCTAACTCCATTCATAACTGTTTTAGCCAAACATTCCTCCGAATGAGTTTTTCTCAGCTGAAAAAATTGTCCAATCTGGCGCTGACCGCACTGCTTCCGTTTGGAAGCTTGCTGCATCAGCCCGCGCCGACGGAAGTAATTTACAAACACACCGCGAATGCTGATTTGAAGTTGTTTTGCTTTCCGCCGACCAGCGCGAAAACCGGCGGGGTGCGTCCGGCCACGCTTTGGATCCACGGGGGCGGTTGGACTGGCGGCACGTGCGAATCCTTCTTTCCGCTAGCACGCTATACTGCTGTGCGCGGTGCGGCCAGCTTTGTGGTTGAATACCGGCTGGTGAAGACGAACGGCACGGTGACGGTGGCGGATTGCGTCGCCGACTGTAAATCCGCCGTGCGCTATCTGCGCGGTCACGCGGCGGAGTTGGGAATTGATCCGCATCGCATCGCGGTTATCGGGGAATCGGCTGGTGGCCATCTTGCGGCCTGCGTCGGCGTGCTCGACGGCTTTGATTATCCAGCGGATGACCTGAATGTCAGCGACCGTCCGGATGCGCTGGTGCTTTACAATCCGCTGACCGATTTCACCCAGTCAAATTTTCTCAAGCTCCTCCCCAATGGCGCAGCGACGAATGGGAAACTAAAACTCGCGCGCGAACTTTCGCCGACATTTTTCGTGCGGTCAAATTTGCCGCCCACGATTTGCATTCATGGTTTGGCGGATACCGTCGTTTCGCCAGACAACTCGCGCGCTTTCGCTGTCGCGATGAAACAGGCCGGCAATCGCTGTGACCTCGTGCTGCTGCCGGAGACGCCGCACGCGTTTTTGATTCCGAATTACAAATGCTCCGAAGCGGTGGTCGTGAACGCGCTGTTGCTCGGAGATAAATTTTTAACTTCGCTCGGATATTTTTCAGGTGAACCGACGTTGACCGTTTCCGATCCGCCGTCGTGGACATCGAAATGGCCGCTGGTAAAATAATCTCAATGAAATTTCATCTAAAACCATTTACGAGTATTGTCGCCGTGTTGCTTGCGTCGAGTTTCCTCGACGTTTTTTCGGCGACGGCAGAGCCGATGATGAAGCTGGCGGTTGATTGGCCCAAATTCTTGGCGCAGCACGATCTCGTCTGGGATAGATTGCCGAAGGATTATTATGAGGGTGCGTTTGTCGGGAACGGGTTGTTGGGAGCGATCATCTTTCGGGACAACCAGCAGACCAACAGCCTGCGTTTTGAAATTGGTCGGACGGACATTTATGATCACCGCGCCAATGGTTCGGCCATTTATGAACGCTGCCGTTTGCCCATTGGCCAGGCGTTGCTCACCCCGGTCGGAAAAATCACCGGCGCGAAACTGCGCACGGATTTGTGGAACGCCGAGACGCGCGGGGAAATCATTACCGATGCCGGTCGCATTGAGTGGCGGTGCTTCGTGCCGAGCGCCGACGAGGTGATTGTTTTGGAATTGAAAACCACCGGCGGCGAGCGCGGCGCGAAATTTTCCTTCCGCCCGCAACAGGGCGACAGCCCGCGCCACACGGTGCTGAAAAACGACAAATACGATTACACGCCCAATCCGCCGTTTGAGATTCGACAATTCAACGGATTGGAAGTCGCGGTGCAACCTTTGATGGCGGGCGGCGATTACGCGACGACTTGGAAGGAAATAAAATCCGACGCGGACAAGCGGACGATTTTTCTGACAGTCGCCAACGGCATTCCCAACGGCGGCGCGGCGGACGCCGCCGTGGCTATTGTGAACCGAGCGGCGGCGCGTGGCCTGCCCGCGCTGGAGCGGGCGCATCGCGATTGGTGGCACGCCTTTTATCCGGCCAGTTTCGTTTCCGTGCCGGACGCGCGCATCGAGAGTTTTTATTGGATTCAATGGTATAAAATGGCCAGCGTCACGCGCGCCGACCGGCCGGTGGTGGATCTGATGGGGCCGTGGTTCAAGCTCTCGCGTTGGTCCGCGTATTGGCAAAACCTGAATGTCCAACTGGCCTACTACACGATTCTGCCCGGCAATCATCCCGAACTCGGCGACCGGCTGTGCCGCTGGCTGGAGGACAGCGTTCCCGATCTCATCAGCAATTGTCCGGCGGAGTTTCAATCCGATTCCGCAGCGCTGGGGAATCCCACCGGCCTCGAATTGAAAGCTTCCGTCAGCGCGTCGCCGCCGTTGCATCTCATCGCGCTGCCGTGGCTGATGCAGCAATGCTATCTGCAATACCGCTTCACCATGGACGACGAACGGTTGCGCACGCGGATTTATCCGCTGCTGCGCCGCACCTTTAATTTTTATCTGCATCTCGTCCGGCTCGACGCGGACGGTCGCTACCATATTCCGAACGCTTTCTCTGACGAATATGGCAACGCCGAGGACACCAGCATGAATCTTGCGTTGCTACGCTGGGGCTTGGAAACGCTCATCGCCAGCAACGAGCGATTGAAAATGGACGATCCGCTGCTGCCGAAATGGAAGGAAGTGCTCGCCAAACTGGCGGATTATCCGGTGGACGAAAAAACGGGTATCATGATCGGCAAGGACACGCCGTTCGCCAAACCGCATCGGCATTACAGCCATCTGTTCGCCATTTTTCCGCTCTACATTTTGAACGTCGAAGACCAGTCGGAGCAGCGCCCGCTGATGGAAAAATCCATCCGCCGGCACGTCGAACTGCTGGGCGACGATTGCATGTTCAAGTTCACCGGCTCATCGTCATTGTCGGCGGCGCTGGGCGACGGCGACACCGCGCTCAAGCAATTGCAGCGCGCGCTGACCATCCAGCCAAAAGGCACAACGGTCACGCCAAATACACTCTACAGCGAAAACGGATGGCCGACCTTCGAGTCGCCGATTTCCGCCGCGCGCAATGTGCTTGATATGCTCTTGCAAAGCTGGGGCAATTATATCCGCGTCTTTCCGGCATGCCCGTCGGCGTGGCAGGACGCAAGCTTTCACGACTTGCGTGCCGAAGGCGGCTTTCTGGTGAGTGCGGTGCGCAAGGACGGGCGAACCCAATTCATTCGCGTGAAAAGTCTGGCCGGCGAACGGTGCCGCATCAAAAGCGATTTGCCTGCGTCAGCCAAAATGATTGGACCGGCCATAGCTCATCTCCGTTGGCAAGACGGCGTGATTGAACTCGATTTGAAAGCAGGCGAAGAAGCGATTCTCTACAACGGAGCAAAGCCCGACAGCTTGGTTGTCGGACCATTGTTGCACCAGCCGGAACACCTCAATGCTTGGGGGGTGAAGGCGAATTTATGAAGCAAATTATCAGCGCATTTATCATCGGAGTCGCTGTCGTGTCGGCTTGGGCGGATGTGGCGTGGCCATCCGTGCCGCCGCAAGATCAAGGCCTGCCCTACACGCGGAGTTCGCATAAATTCGCAGTCGAGAAAATCAAAAACTCGATTGCTGTTTTCGCCGGCAGCCGCTACGCGTGGGTTTACGGCTTCAAAGTTCGGCTCGATGATGTGAACTGGCATGAGGAAGCGGTTTTGCGCGACGGGAAAATGTTCGTGCCGGCGGCTTTTGCGGGTGTATTGGATTTGGCGGAAATTAAATCCGCACCCGCGCCGACCTATCTCGCCGACAAATGGGTTTATGAGTTGACGATTCCAAAGACCAAAGCGCTGCCGATTCAAATTGACGGCAAAGATTACGTCGCGCTGGCGGACGAAGCGCAACGGCGCGGGCTGAAAATATCTTTGAATGAGCGCGGGTTGCTGGTCATCGGCAAAAGCGAGATTTCATTTTCGGAATCCGAATCCAATTTACTAGACAGCGTCATCACGCTGTTCGACACGCCGGAAAAGTTTGCCGACCCGGCCATCGCGCCGCGCTGGATTCCAGCGCTGAAGCGGCAGGGCGTCTGGACGAATTACGTCAAGGTGACGCCGGAGCAGTTGGAAATTTATAACGGCCCGGAAACCAAATGGCCGACCGCGCCGAAATCGGAATATGATTATTCCGGCTTCAACCAAAAACTGATCGGCTCAAAAGTGCCGCCACCGGGAATCTATCCGCGCGTGCTTTTCAGTCCCGAAGACGTGCCGATGCTGGCGGCGCGCGTGAAAAAGTCCAAGATCGGCCAGAAGTCGCTCATTGAGATGCAATTTTTGTTCGAGCAAAGTTTTTGGAACACGAACACGAGCGATGGAAAAACTTTCCAAAAACTTGCCAACAATGATTTGATCGGCCTCGAATGGCCGGACGACGTGCGGCCGGATTTGGTCGCGACGATCAACACCGCGCAGCAGTTCAAGGGCGAGAAGCCCGGCATCTACAATTCGCACATCGCCTATCTGCCAGAATGTCTCACGAGTATGGCCCTGTTTTGTCTGCTCACCGGCGACGAGGTTCACGGCCGGCAAGTCGCGACGGCCATCGCCAATTATTACCAGTTGCGCGAGCCGCTGATTGACGCATGGTGCGCGATGAGCGATTCCGAATTCGGCGGTGAAACTAACGGCGGCAACGGGGCGGCGACCGCGTGGCGCGGAATGCACGGATTGGTAGCGCACATGAACCTTGGCTTGGCGCTCGACTTCGGCGGCAAGTGGATGACGCCGGAGCAAAAGGATTTGATGCGCCGCGTCATTGCCAAGGCGACTTACGGCAGACGCGCTTACGGCGAGGATTCCACGGTGCGCTTCCGCGACGTGAACTGGGTCGGCTGGGATTTGCCGCAGTTTCTCGCGCTCACGGCCATCGAGGGGCTTGAAGGCTACGATCGCGAGGCGTGGGAAACCGGCCGCGAAACC
>TBL_comb47_HYPODRAFT_10001209_pt1 | contig 33663 bp, 44 predicted proteins | sample TroBogypolimnion_40_FD_10682 | JGI IMG/M metagenome (IMG submission 10682)
TACTGGCTTGCCGGAAATCACAATAAACGGTTCAAGGCATTCATTGCCCATGATGGCATGTTCAACCTCGAAAGCCAGTACCTCGAAACGGAAGAGATGTGGTTTGTCAACTGGGATCTTGGCGGATCATACTGGGATAAGAATAACAAAATTGCCCAGCGAAGCTATGTCAATTCACCTCACAGGTTTGTCCAGAACTGGGATACCCCGATTCTTGTGATCCATAGCGAACTCGACTACCGGATCCCGGCAACGCAGGGAATGCAGGCATTTGATGCAGCTGTCCTGCGCGGGGTTCCAGCNGAATTCCTCTATTTCCCGGATGAAAACCATTGGGTACTGAAACCGCAGAACGGAATTCTGTGGCAACGGACATTCAAATCCTGGCTGGATAAATGGCTTAAGTAATCTTAACTTAACAGGCAGTGGTTAGCCCTGATAGCATCAGCGAAGCAATTGCTTTGCTAAAGAAATCCTCCTTCACCACGGCATTTACAGGTGCCGGCATTTCTGTCGAGAGTGGCATTCCTCCCTTTCGCGGGGCAGAGGGTCTCTGGTCAAAATACGATCCTGAATCCCTGGAACTGTCACATTTTATTGAGTACCCGGAAAAGTCATGGAAGATAATCAAGGAGATCTTTTACGATTTCTTTGGCCAGGCCAGGCCCAATAAGGCGCACATCGATCTTGCGCGGATGGAGAAACAGGGATTGATCGGAAGGACGATCACACAGAACATTGACAACCTTCACCAGGAAGCTGGAAGTATCAAGGTGTTCGAGTTTCATGGAAATTCAAAAACGCTGATTTGTCTGAAATGCCACATGACCTATCATGCAAAAGATATCAGCCTTGATCATCTGCCCCCGACATGCCGTCAATGCGGCGGATTGCTTAAACCGGATTTCGTTTTTTTTGGTGAATCCATTCCATCGGCTCCACTCACCGCCGCATATGAAGCAGTTTCAATCTCGGACGTGTTCCTGATAATCGGCACAACAGGTGAAGTCATGCCTGCCAACCAGTTTCCGGTGATGGCAAAAAATAACGGGGCAAAGATCATTGAAATCAACCCGAAAGAATCCCATTACACAAACCAGATCACGGATGTGTTCCTGCAGGGCAAAGCGTCGGAGATGATGGAATTGCTTGTGGCGGGTTTATTTGCCTCTTCCCTGGATAATAATTAAGATCGTATAGATCATAATTTTGAAATCCATTGCGAGCGACATGTTCTCAATGTAAAGGATATCGAATTTCAGTCGTTCAACCATTTGGTCCACATTTTCTGCATATCCGTATTTTACCTGGCCCCAGGATGTGATGCCGGGTTTTACCTTCTGTAAAAGCCTGTAATGCGGCGCACGCTGAACGATCATATCGATATAGTACTTCCGCTCAGGTCTTGGGCCAACCAGGCTCATGTCGCCTTTAAGCACGGTGTAGAACTGAGGTATTTCATCCAGCCTTACTTTCCTCAGGAATTTTCCGAATTTCGTAATCCTGGGATCATCTTTTGAAGAGAGCATCGGCCCGTTCTTTTCTGCATCCTTGAACATCGTACGGAATTTGTGCATGCGGAATGAGCGGCCCCTGATCCCAATCCTTTCCTGCGAGAAGAACACAGGGCCGTCAGAAGTAAGTTTAATGCCGATTACCGTGATCAGCATTACAGGCAAAAGGAGGATCAGGCAGATGATCGAGATGCCGATATCAAGGATTCTTTTTAACGACATCTGCCAGTCGGGCATCAGATCCGGATAGATCTGGATCAGCGGTGCATGGAAGATGGAAGTAGTCTTCACAGAACCAACAAGGATATCCTGCATAACCGGAATAATTTTAATGACAACATCAGTATCTTCAAGCTGTGTAATAATATTTTCAATGGTATGGTTTTCGGAATGTTCAATGGCGATGATGACTTCCTCAATGTTCATCTCATTTACAAGCCTGTGCAGATCCTTCACCTCTCCAAGATGCGGAAGGTATTCTTTAAGCTTATAGTTCTGGTATCCTTCTACATTAACAAAACCAACAAATGTGTTCCCGGAAGATTTCTCCTGGTTTTCGATCTCATTAAATATTGAAATGGCATTTCCGTTGCTGCCGATGATGATGGTGTTAAATCCAAGGATTTTGTGATGAATCTTGTACGCGGTGCGGGATGTAATGATAAACCGGAATAATGCCGTCAAAAAAAGATGAAGACCCAGCAGGGCAAAAAAGAATTTAATGTAGGTCCTGTTATTGATGATCACATCATCGAGGATCAGCGTGAAAAACAATATTGTGACTCCGATGAATGTTATAAGGACCGTTTGTCCGAACTCTTTCAGTCTTGCTTTCCTGTATATTTTCCTGTAGGTCCCGATAAGCATGTAGAGCAACAACCAGAACAAGGGGATGATGACAATTCCCAGGTAGAATTTAAAGTCGAGGAAAATTGCATCGAGGTGGCGGAAAACCTGGTTGTGGACAGCATATTTCCTGTAAATAAAAAACAGGGCCCAGGCAATCATTGCAGCAACCATGTCTGCCGTGATATATTTGATTACCTGTAGTCTTTTATTCATGCGGAACAGAATTGAAGTTACTTGCTGGTTTTGCTTGTCAGTAACTTGATGTTGTCGAATAAAATCTGGGCATGTGATACACCCTTATCCACTGTGTTGTAAAACATAACCTGGAATAATGTTGCCCCGGAATATGTATTCAGGCTTGTTGAAAGATCAATGTAGATCTTTTTCCATTTTCCCCCGGAATCAAAAAGAGTCATGATTGGGATCTGGTAACGGATCAATCCCGTGTACACCATCACTCCTACCGTAACTGAATTATTGGTTTTGAAGTTCATTTCCAGGAAGACATCAGCATATGGAATGTCAAAGCTTTTGTGCGTTGCACATTCGAAGTAGGCATTTGATGTGTCCATGACAACAATTCCCGAATGCTGTTTTTCGAACGTCAATGGTGATCCGGCAGGCGTTTTGTTTATGTTCACCGAACTTCTGGCCGTGGTATCCAGGGAGATCGTGGTTCCCTCAAAATCTTCTTCCCACAGCAACGTTGCTTCGGAACTGTATGAAGAAGCAGCGGTACCAAAGGCGGTATGTTCATCAGGGACCAGGTTGATTGTTTTCTGGACAGGAGTATAAAAAGGATATGCCATACGTGTTTCAGCAATCCCATCTTTTTTAATTCCCGGAAGTATTTTAACGACGTGTGAACCCTGTTTCAGAATAGGGAAATTTGCCGGCAGAGGAAAAGCCCCGATCAGTTCACCATCCACATATACCCAGGCATCGGTGATGCTGTGAGATGCTGATCCCCAGGTCGGGTAATCTGTTGTTAAGCCGATGGAATCTATCTTCAGGTAGGCCGGGATTGTCTGATCACCCGAGAACTTCTCACATGAAGTGAGCATCTGGAAAACGAGAAAGAGAGATAAAAAAAGAAATTGTAAAGATCTTCTCCGAGTCATATAGGTAAAACGCTACAAGAACGTGCAGATTGAACGCCCCACAACAGTGAATATTGTTAAAAAAGTATAAAAGATATAAACAAATTACCCGATTATTATCAACTGATCTACATAGTGCCTATGGTTTGCTGAATCCGCTCAATGATTTTATAGGCTACATCGAGTGCCATGTAGCCATCATTAATGGTTACAGACGGGATCGTATTGTTAACGATGGCAGAATGGAAACTTTCCAGTTCCATCTTTATGGCATTGGAAGGTTTGATCTCGGGCTTGTCAAGCATGATCTGTTTAACCCCTTTTCCCGGTCCCATGTCGATTCTTAATCCCATCCCGGCCGGACTGTCATTTCCGGCATTCTGGATCCTTACAACTTCAAGTTCTTTCTTCAGGAAGTCGATGGAGATGTAGGCGTCTTTCTGGAAAATCCGTGTTTTCCTCATGTTCTTCAGGGAAATCCTGCTGGCTGTAAGATTGGCTACACAACCATTGTCAAACTCAATTCGCGCATTGGCAATATCCGGTGTATCGCTTACAACGGCAACACCACTGGCACTGATTTTCCGGATGTTGCTTTTGACCATGCTCAGCACAATGTCTATATCGTGGATCATCAGGTCAAGAATGACAGGCACATCCGTTCCTCTCGGGTTGAACTGGGCGAGACGGTGAGTCTCAATAAACATGGGTTTGTTGAAATAGCCTTCCGCAGAAAGAAAGGCAGGATTAAAACGTTCGACATGGCCGACCTGGACTTTCACATTGGCTTCACCGGCAATTTTGATCAGTTCCCTGGCTTCTTCAAGTGATGTGACAATGGGTTTTTCAATGAAGACGTGCCTGAATTTTCTCAGGGATTTCGATGCACAATCAAAATGAGAAATTGTGGGTGTAACAATATCAACCACTTCAACTGCATCAATAAGGTCATCAACAGATCCGAACCTTTTAAGGTGGAATTCTTCTTCAACCTTCCGTGCATTTACATCATCCGGATCAAAAAAACCGATCAGGTTGTATTCTGTGATTTCCTGAATGCATTTGATATGGATTTTCCCTAAATGCCCGGCCCCGAGTATTCCTATTTTTACCATGTTGCTGTGGATCTTTTTTTGGATGTCATCCCGAAAAGGCTGCCAGTTCCGTTTTTGTAAATCTTTTTGCAAAAGTAACAGATAGCGCAATTGAAATTACTATTTTCGTGAAAAAATTGAAAGCTATCTCCAGTTACCTTCTAACCGCAATTCTTCTTCTATGATTGACTCTTACAAACATAAGGGAATGAGGCAGCAACTCGTTCAGGTCCTCCGGCAGAAAGGAATCAAAGATCCCACTGTTTTGAGTGCAATTGAGAAGGTTCCCAGGCACTTCTTCTTCGATTCATCATTTTTAAAATTTGCATACGAAGACAATGCCTTCCCGATCGGGGCCGGTCAAACGATTTCACAACCCTACACGGTGGCCTTCCAGACTGAACTGCTGCAGGTGACAAAAGGATTGAAAATACTGGAGGTTGGAACCGGCTCAGGCTACCAGGCATGCATCCTGGCAGAGATCGGAGCCAAAGTTTTCAGCATTGAAAGACAAAAATTGCTCTACACGAAAGCGCAGGGATTCCTGCCCAATATTGGTTATAACATCAAACTTTTCTACGGAGACGGGTATAAAGGAATTCCTGCCTACGCCCCGTTCGACCGGATCCTCGTCACAGCGGCTGCACCGGTTATTCCCGAAGCATTGCTTGAGCAGCTTAAGCCCGAAGGCATCCTGGTCATTCCTGTTGGGGCAGGAGATGTCCAGATCATGACAACCTTCAGAAAAACTTCCGGTAATGAATTTATCAAAAAGGAATACGGGACATTCCGGTTCGTTCCATTGCTTGAAGATAAAGCTTACGATTAACAGGCAAATGCAATTTCCGTAAGTGATTTCAATGATGACCAACTGAACCGGTGAGCTCCCTGATTTTTTTGTCAGGGTGTTGTTTATTGAAAAAAAAACTTGTAGGTTTGTATATCAGATCATTGGTAATCCACCTGAACACTATTTGTTTTTTAAATAAATCCAACCCTATGAAAAAAATTCTCTTTGCAATTGGCATCCTGGTGATCGTGTCTGCCTGTTCGTCCGAGAAGGTAAATTTTAATCAGCTGCAGGACCGTAATGGACTATTTTACCTTGTTAATAAAGACAAACCCTTCAGCGGGGATGTCGTTTCGTACATCAACGGGAAAATTGAATTTGAAGGCAAGATTGAGAACGGCCTCAGGGAAGGACCATGGATTTATTATTATCCTACAGGTCAGAAAAAAACGGAAGGGACTTACAAGGACGGGCTCAAGGACGGAAACTGGACTTCCTATAAGGATAATGGCGCTCAGGAAGGATTTGAAATATACAAATACGGAAAACTCCTGACCAATCAGGGTACTGTAGCGGATCAGCCTGTAAAAAAAGATTCTGCAGTATCAGAACCCGCGAAGGAAAAAGTTGCTGCGCCTGCCACACCCCCGCCTCCTGCAGCAACAAGGAAAGTTGAAAAAAAGGCCGAGAAGAAGCAGGAAGCCGTTGTTTGGGAAAGATTACATGGCGGTGCCGTCAAATTTCTCGATGGGGTACCTTACACCGGGCCGGTCGTTAAATACCAGCGCAATGGCGAGAAAGAGCTTGATGGAAATTACACTCACGGACAACGGTCCGGGAAATGGGTTTATTACGACCACGGAGGCAACGTTAAAGATGTGAGGTATTATTGATCTTCCTGAGTCTGGACCTGCGATAGAATGCAAATGCTGTCCCTCCGGTAAGAATTATCGCTCCAAGCCAGAGGATATTGATCCATGGATTCATGATTGCCTTGATCACAATATAGTCAGGGTTGACTCCAACAAAAGAAATATAGGTATAATAATCCTTCCACAGGAAGTGCCTGGTATCGGGGTTATAGACGTTGCCCATCCTTGGGTTCCTGTTCACAGACGGGAACAAAGTGAATTCCCTGACATATTTTCCGCTTTTCCGTTTCAGGAAATCGATCTGGTATTCGGTCATATTTCCTTTCTTCACGCTATTTGTATAAACCACAAAAAATCCACTCATATACAACGTATCACCTCTTACCATCATCAGGTTTTCTGTGTTGGTCTTCAAATCCCCCAGATCAAATGCAGAAGTATTGGTAGATATCGTTTTTGAGTTGGAGAATGTCATTACGGTTCCGAGAAGAAATAAAAGAAATCCGATGTGTGTTATCAGCGCCGGCAGATTCCGTGGTTTTGCCGTCGCAAATAGAAGATTATAAATGGATGAAATAAGCCCGAACAGGACAAAGAAGACCATCATGATGTAATTGGGCTGGCGGAGGATCCCGGAGAAAATAAAAGGAACAATTCCGATTACGGCAAGAATGAGTGGAACAGTTAATTTACGAAGAAAACCCTGGGTGGAATTGGTATTGTAATTCAGAAATTGGGAAAAGGCAATAAACCCGGCAACGAGCAATGCATAGGGCAACTGCCATCTTCCGTAAAATCCTACCCGGTCGGCAGGTGGTGCAATGTTCGTCCCGAAAAGACTGTTGAATACCGGTATTGAAGTTGTAAAAAGGATCTGAAACGCTGCCAGCACAATTACAAGTGCCCCGATGAACATCCAGAACTCCCTTGAAAGAAGGATCTCTTCCTTCTTCTGATAGAACTTTTTAATATTGATCCCGATCATCAGGATCATCAGTACAAGAAATACAAGCAGAAAAACCAGCAACTGTGCAGTCATTCCGTTATCCCCGAAAGAATGTGCCGATGAGTTTGCAAGTACTCCGCTGCGGGTCAGGAAACTTGCATAAAGTACCAATACATAGGACAACCCGATAAAAACATAGCCGACAAAAAGTGCGTGATGCTGCTTCCGTGCAATCAGCAGGAAATGCAGACCGGCAATCAGGGTAAGCCAGGGGATGAGCGAAGAGTTCTCGACGGGATCCCACGACCAGAATCCACCAAACGTCAGGGATACATAGGCCCAGGCGCCTCCGAGAAGGATCCCTGCACCAAGCATGGTCAGGGAAAGCAATGTCCATGGAAGTGCCGGTTTTATCCACGACATGTAGTCCTTCTTCATCAATGAAGCCATGGTATAAGAGAATGGAACAAGGGCCAGAGCGTAACCGAGGAACAACACCGGAGGATGAATGGTCATCCATATATTTTCCAGCAACGGATTGAGGCCATTCCCATCACCCAGCATTTTCAGGTATTCCGGATGCTCAAATATCGTTCCGGCATGATTTGCCACAGTTTGCCTGACAAGTTCAAACGGACTCCCCCCGATCTTAATGGCTCCGAAATGAAGGCCAAGCATCATGGATGAAATAAAAACCTGTGAAAGTGAAACAACTGAAAGGACGGAATCCTCCCAGCGCCGGGCGACAAAAATGAGTGTTACACCAATCAGGGCCTGGAATATCGCCCAGATCAGCAGGCTTCCCTCCTGTCCCGCCCAGAAACATGAAATGATGTATTTGATGGGCAATGTGGTTGAAGAGTATTGCCAGACATAGGCGTATTCAAAATAATGCTGAAAGATGAGATAGTAAAGAATGATGGCAACCAGGAGTAACGACAGTGCATGCAGGATGAAAAGACTCCTGGCAAAAGGACGCAGGTTCAGCCGGGTTTCGGGTTTTCTCCGGCTGTTAATATAATACAGTACCGATGCCAGAATTGCCGCGCAGAAACTTAACCAGACGGAGGTTCTCCCAAGCATGCCCGGGAGTAAATGTTCTCCTATATAATGAATATCCATAGTTCAATTTTTACAGACGGCAAAGGTAAGTTTTTCAGGATTCCGATCAATATTCTCTTTAATTTCGTAAAAAATCAAAACATGAAAAAAATCGGATTGATTGGTGGTTCCGGGCTTGAAAAGATCTGTTTGTTTGAGAACATACAGCAAATTCAAGTAGAAACTCCTTATGGCGAACCTAGTTCTCCGGTCACAAAAGCAGAATTCCACTCCGGTGAGCTTTATATCATTTCACGTCACGGACGGGAGCATTCAATTACGCCCACACATGTCAATAACCGGGCAAACATCAGTGCTTTGAAACAGCTCGGATGTGAATTCATCCTGGCCACCACCGCGTGCGGAAGCCTCAGGGAAGAGATCAAGCGCGGAGATATTGTCATCCCCGATCAGTTTATCGACTTCACGCGGCATCGTATCAATACATTTCATGACAGTTTTGAGCAAACCGGTCCGGTTCACGCGGCCATGGCTGATCCTTTTCATGAAGAACTGCGCCAAATCCTTATTTCAACAGCGAAAGAAAAAAAGATCAGCTATCATCCCCGTGGGACCATCGTCACCATCGAAGGTCCCCGATTTTCAACCCGCGCTGAATCCATGATGTTCCGGATGCTTGGAGCCGACATCATCAACATGAGCATTGCTCCCGAAGCAGCGCTTGCCAATGAAGCCGGGCTGAAGTATGCTGTGGTAGCACTTTCAACAGACTATGATTGCTGGAAAACTGATGAGGCTCCTGTGACGTGGGATGAGATTTTCCGGGTATTCCAGGAAAATGTAAAACACGTGACAAACTTACTCGCAGAAGTGGTACGTAAGGTCTGACGATTACTTCTTCAGGTATTTGAAATCCCGTCCCAGGTAACGTGCAGAAGATCCAAGTTGCTCTTCAATCCGTAGCAATTGGTTGTATTTGGCAATTCTTTCTGACCTGCATGCCGATCCGGTTTTGATCAAACCCGTATTCAAAGCCACGGAAAGATCAGCGATGGTTGTATCTTCAGTCTCACCTGAACGGTGACTGATGATCGCGGTATAACTGTTTCGATAGGCAAGATTTACAGCATTGATGGTTTCAGTAAGTGTCCCGATCTGGTTGACTTTGATGAGGATCGAGTTTGCAACACCCTTGTTGATTCCTTTCTGGAGACGGGTTACGTTGGTCACGAAAATATCATCTCCGACCAGCTGAATTTTCTTTCCCATCTGATCTGTCATCAGTTTCCAGCCATCCCAGTCGTCTTCAGCCATTCCATCCTCAATTGAAATGATCGGGTATTTCTTCACCCAGCCTTTCCAGAATTCCACCATATCTTTCGGGGATAATTTATCTCCTGTAGATTTATGCAGGTGATAAACATTTTCCTTGGGAAGGTAAAATTCGGATGCCGCAGGATCCAATGCAATGAAAATGTCTTTTCCTGGTTCATATCCTGCAACTTCAATAGCCTGGAGAATGAATTTGATTGCTTCCTCGTTGGATTTCAGGTTCGGTGCAAAGCCGCCTTCATCGCCGACATTTGTTGAATATTTTCCCTTTTTCAGAACATTCTTCAGGTGGTGGAAAACTTCTGAGCCCATGCGGATTGCTTCACTGAAAGAATCTGCGCCAACTGGCATGATCATAAATTCCTGGAAGTCGATTGAATTATCTGCATGTGATCCTCCATTGAGAATGTTCATCATCGGAATCGGCAGGGTATTGGCTGCTACACCTCCAAAATAGCGGTAAAGCTGTTGATTGGTCACCTGTGCAGCAGCATTGGCGACTGCCAGGGAAACGCCAAGAATTGCGTTTGCACCAAGGTTTCCTTTATTAACGGTGCCATCCAGATCAATCATCCGCTGATCGATCTCAGCCTGGTCCATAACGAGCATTCCCTGCAATTCTTCAGCAATGACTTTATTTACATTCTGAACCGCCTGCAAAACGCCTTTCCCAAGGTAAAACTTTTTATCTCCATCACGCAACTCAACGGCTTCATGTATTCCGGTAGAGGCTCCTGACGGGACCGCAGCTCTTCCCAATATTCCTGAACTTGTGATAACATCTACCTCGATGGTAGGATTTCCCCTGGAGTCAAGAATCTGCCTGGCATTGATTGACAATATCGTGCTCATATCTTTAGTGCTTTATTTAACGATTTAGTAGGAATTAAAAAGAGGATGTGCCTGGTTATACAAGCGCATCCTCTTCATTATCATTTCAACCTTAGAAAGGTCATTAATTTTCTTCTTTCGGTTCCTGAGCCGGTTGATCATTTGCCTTTTCAGCCGGTTTCTTTGCCTTTTTTGCCGGTTTCGCCTCAGTCGAAGCAGCCTGAACTGATTCACCTTCAGCCTCGGTTTTCTTCTTGGCCGGTGCGCGTTTTCTGCGTGTTGTTTTAGCCTTGGCCTTGGATTCTTCCTTTGCACCCAACATTGCTTCGTTGTAGTCCACGAGTTCCATCATTGCCATATCGGCATTATCACCCAGCCGGTTTCCTGTCTTGAGGATACGCGTATATCCACCGGGGCGGTTGGCCACTTTTAACGCAACTTCCCTGAAGAGTTCAGAAACAGCCAGTTTATTCTGAAGATAACTAAAGACCAATCTCCGGGAGTGTGTTGAATCATCCTTTGACCGTGTGATGAGTGGTTCAACATATACCCGTAAGGCTTTTGCTTTAGCTAATGTCGTAGAGATCCGCTTATGAAGGATCAGGGATGAAGCCATATTTGAGAGCATGGCTGCCCTGTGTGAACTTGTTCTTCCTAAATGGTTGAATTTTTTCCCGTGTCTCATTTCAATTATTCCTTATCTAATTTATATTTTGCAGTATTCATTCCAAATTCCAGCCCCTTGGATTTTACAAGTTCTTCCAGTTCCGTCAGTGATTTTTTTCCAAAATTCCGGAATTTGAGCAGGTCGTTTTTGTTGAAGGCAACAAGGTCTCCGAGTGTTTCAACATCTGCTGCTTTGAGGCAGTTCAGGGCCCTGACTGAAAGGTCCATATCAACCAGTTTCGTTTTCAGCAACTGGCGGATGTGCAGTGAAGTTTCGTCAAACTCTTCAGCTACGGCTTTTTCAGCGGTATCCAGGGTGATCTTCTCATCTGAGAATAGCATGAAATGATGAATGAGAATTTTTGCTGCTTCTTTCAACGCAGTTTTCGGATGGATGGATCCGTCCGTTTCCATTTCAATCACCAGCTTTTCATAGTCAGTCTTCTGCTCCACGCGGTAATTCTCAATGTAGTATTTTACATTGGTAATGGGCGTATGGATAGAATCGATGGGGATTCTTCCCAGGGTAGTTGTTGATCCGATCGCTTTGTTCTCTTCGGCCGGAACATAGCCTCTGCCTTTATCAATTGAGAGCTCCATGTTAATCTTAACATTGGGCTCCATATGAAAGATCACAACATCCGGGTTCAGCACCTGGAAGACAGATAGAAATTTGTTGATATCGCCAGCTTTGAATACATCCTGCTGATTGATTACAACATTTACTTTCTCAGTTGATTCCGATTCGATTTGCCGTTTAAAACGGATTTGCTTGAGGTTAAGGAGAATCTCGGTTACATCTTCAATAACACCTTTGATGGTGGAAAACTCCTGATCGACTCCTTCAATTTTAACCGAAGTTATTGCATATCCCTCGAGAGAGGAAAGCAAAATTCTTCGCAAAGCATTGCCAATTGTGATACCAAAACCAGGTTCCAGCGGACGAAATTCAAAGATCCCTTTGTTATCATCGGCTTCGACCATAATGACCTTATCGGGTTTCTGGAAAGGTAATATTGCCATAAACTGCCTTTTATATTATTAATAAAAACATTTATATCAAGCGTGCGAACGTGCAAGTTCTTGTGTTGCCGGGTCCTGTTACTTGGAGTACAACTCGACGATGAGCTGTTCCTTGATGTTTTCCGGTATTTCAGCTCTTTCAGGATAATTCATAAATTTTCCTGCCAGCATGTTGCTGTCCCATTCCAGCCATGAGTATGCATTGGCGCGCGAAGCAACAGCTTCGGAGATAACTTCCAGGGATTTTGAACGTTCCCGTATGGCAACAATATCTCCCGGTTTTAATTCACATGAAGGAATATTAACCACTTTGCCATTCACGGTAATGTGCCTGTGGCCGATCAGCTGGCGGGCAGCACTCCGTGTCGGAGCAATCCCCAGCCGGTAAACCACATTGTCAAGACGTGATTCGATCAGCTGAAGCAGTACTTCACCGGTAATTCCCTTTTTACTGGATGCCTTGAGAAAGATATTCCTGAATTGTCTTTCCAGAATACCATACGTGTACTTGGCTTTTTGTTTCTCGGTCAGCTGGGTACCATACTCAGAAAGCTTTGACCTTCTCTTGGTTTGACCATGCATTCCGGGTGGATAATTCTTTTTTTCAAAATATTTGTCAGGACCAAAAATGGGTTCTTTGAATCTTCTTGCAATTCTTGACTTAGGACCAATGTACCTTGCCATATGTTTCTGCTATCGTTAAATGAATAAAATCCTGTATTAAACTCTTCTTCTTTTCGGAGGTCTGCAACCATTGTGAGGCAATGGAGTGATATCGGTGATTTCCATTACTTCAATCCCAGCTGTATGTAACGTCCTGATAGAAGACTCACGTCCAGCACCCGGGCCTTTAACATACACCTTCACCCTCCTCAGTCCAAGGTCATACGCTACCTTCGCAGCATCCTGTGATGCCATCTGGGCAGCATACGGAGTGTTTTTCTTGGATCCTTTAAAGCCAATCTTTCCTGCAGATGACCAAGAGATTACCTGCCCTGCATTGTTGGTTAGCGTTACTATGAGATTGTTGAAAGATGCGTTGATGTATGCTTTTCCAATCGCTTCAACTTTTACAACTCGTTTCTTTGAACTTTTTTCAGTCTTTGCCATATCTGTTTTTTACTGCTATCTTAAATAAAACTGCTCCAAAATGGATCTAAGGATTAACCCTTCGTTGCCTTTTTCTTGTTTGCAACAGTCTTCTTTCTTCCTTTACGGGTCCTGGCGTTGTTTTTGGTACTCTGGCCGCGAACGGGAAGGCCGTTACGATGCCGGATTCCGCGGTAACAACCGATATCCATCAGACGCTTGATGTTCATCTGAACTTCAGAGCGCAATGCGCCTTCAACTTTGATGGAATCGTTGATGATGGTCCGGATCTTATTCTGTTCCTCATCATTCCAATCCTGAACCTTTTTGTTCAGATCAATCTCGGCTTTCCGTAAAATGCTTTGGGCGGTACTGCGACCAATTCCGAAAATATAGGTTAACCCGATTTCGCCCCTTTTCTGTTTAGGTAAGTCAATACCTGCAATTCTGGCCATAATTATTCCTGATTTATGATACTAATATTAACCTTGTCTCTGTTTGAATTTTGGAGTTTTCTTGTTGATAATATACAACTTTCCTTTCCTTCGAACGATTTTACAGTCGGCTGACCGTTTTTTAATCGATGCTCTAACTTTCATCTTATCTGTTTTTAACTATTGATATCTGAATGTAATTCTACCTTTTGTCAGATCATAAGGTGACATCTCAATTTTCACTTTATCACCCGGAAGGATTTTTATGTAATGCATCCTCATTTTACCGCTGATGTGTGCCGTGATCACGTGCCCGTTTTCCAGTTCAACGCGAAACATAGCATTTCCCAGTGATTCAATTACGGTACCATCCTGCTGAATAGATGTTTGCTTTGACATTAATCCTTTATATTTTATTTGGTCCTAGAACTTCTTCAATATATTTGAATGTTGAAAGTACATCCGGCTTATCCTTCGTCACAGCGACCGACAGTTCAAAATGTGCTGAAGGCAATCCGTCTGCTGCGCGGATAGTCCAGCCATCCTTGCTTTGTGTTACATTCTTTGTGCCTAAATTGATCATTGGTTCCAGGCAAATCGTCATTCCTTCCTGCAGTTTGATTCCTGTTCCCATCCTTCCGTAATTCGGAATATCAGGTTTTTCATGCAGTTTCATTCCTATCCCGTGACCGACTAATTCCCTGACGACGCTGTATCCAAAACCTTCTACATAATTCTGGACTGCAAAACTGATGTCTCCCACTCGCTTCCCTGCTACTGCATTCTCAATGCCCAGGAAGAGCGATTCTTTCGTCCGCCGCAGAAGATCCAGCACTTCAGGCTTTACTTCCCCGACCGGGAACGTGTATGCAGAATCACCATAATAACCATGCTTGATGCTTCCGCAATCAACCGACACAATATCACCATTTATAAGAACTCTATCACCAGGAATCCCGTGCACTACCTCATCGTTTACCGAGATGCAAAGCGTATTCGGGAATCCATTATATCCTTTAAAACCTGGTACTGCTCCTTCCGAATGTATGTAATCTTCTGCAATTTTGTCCAACGCTATCGTTGTGACTCCAGGTTTAATAAATTTTGCTACTTCTGCGAGGGTCCTGCTTACAATCAGTGCATTGATCCTCAGTAATTCAATTTCATCTGCAGTTTTAAGTTCCATCAATTGCTGATCAGCTGTTCTTAGGAACCGGTCATACTTGCACCGGAACGTCCTTTAATCCTTCCGGATTTTGTAAGTCCGTCATAATGCCGCATGAGCAAGTGACTTTCAATTTGCTGCAACGTATCGAGCACAACACCTACAAGGATCAGCAGCGAGGTTCCTCCATAAAATTGGGCAAACTGTGTGTTAACTCCGACCATCCTGACGAAAGCCGGCATGATTGCAACAAATCCAAGAAAGATTGAACCCGGAAGTACAATCCGTGACATTACATTATCAATAAATTCAGCCGTTCTTTTGCCTGGCTTCACACCCGGGATGAATCCCCCGTTCTTCTTCATGTCTTCTGCCATCTGGTTAGGATTAACCGTAATAGCAGTATAGAAATAAGTAAAGACAATGATCAGGAGGAAGAATGTAAGGTTATAGGGCCAGCTGTTAAAATCTGTAAAAACCCGTGCAAAACCAGTCAACGCCTGGGAGTTTGAAAAACCAGCCAGTGTCAGTGGTAAGAACATGATTGCCTGGGCAAAGATGATTGGCATTACACCGGCAGCATTGACCTTTAAAGGAATGTACTGGCGAACACCGCCATATTGTTTGTTTCCGACGATCCGTTTTGCATATTGTACCGGGATCCTTCGTGTACCCTGAACCAGCAGAATGGTAACCAGGATAACGAAAACAAGAAATGCTATTTCAACAACAAAGAAGACAAGGCCGCCGCCTTTTTGTTCCATTCTTGATACGAGTTCTCCAAAAAGTGCAAATGGCAAACGGGCCATGATGCCGATCATGATGATGATGGAGATACCGTTGCCGATGCCTTTATCGGTGATTCGTTCACCAAGCCACATGACAAACATTGAACCGGCTGTAAGAATGATGATGGATTGTATTCCAAAGAATGAGAAGACGGAATGATGGAGCAACGACGGGTTGAACGGGTAGACCGCTTCAGCCGGAAGCTGGGAAACAAGATTTGCAATGTAAGCAGGCGACTGGAAGATCAGGATCAATACAGTAAGGTATCGCGTGATCTGGTTAATCTTCTTCCTTCCACTCTCACCTTCTTTCTGAAGTTTCTGGAAATAAGGGATTGCCATTCCAAGCAGCTGAACAACGATGGATGCCGAGATGTAGGGCATAATTCCAAGCGCAAATATTGACGCGTTGGCAAAAGCACCTCCGGAAAACATATTCAGCAGGCCGAGCAAACCACCTTTTGACTGGTTTTGCAGACTGGCGAGCATGGTTGGATCAATACCAGGCAATACAACATAGGCACCAAATCTGTATATCAGAATGATTCCAAGGGTATAAAGGATCCTTTTCCGTAGGTCCTCAATCTTATAAATATTCCGCAGCGTTTGGATCAGTTTTTTCATTCAGAACAGTTTATTAAATAGTGTTCGCAATACCACCCATTTCTTCAATAGCTTTTTTTGCAGAAGCAGAAAAAGCGTGTACAGTCACTTCCAGTTTGGCTTTCAGTTCACCACGCCCCAGAATCTTGATCCGGTCGCTCTTGGAAACATAACCGTTTGTCTGCAATAGCTCTTTTGTAATAACAGATATGTTCTGTTTTTCAAATATTCCCTGAAGTACATCGAGGTTGATCCCTTTGTATTCGACGCGGTTGAAATTCTTAAAACCGAATTTCGGAACCCTTCTTACCAATGGCATCTGGCCTCCTTCAAATCCTGGTTTTCTTGAATAACCGGATCTTGATTGAGCACCTTTATGGCCCCTGGTTGATGTTCCTCCTTTACCAGACCCCTGACCTCTTCCAATTCTTTTTGGTGATTTCGTTGAACCTTTAGCCGGTTTCAGATTACTTAAATCCATCTTATGTTAAGTTTTTCTAATGATTACCTAATTATTCTAATTACAATTCTTCAACTTTAACCAGATGCTGGACCTTTACAACCATTCCAAGAATCTGAGGAGTAGCCTCGTGCTCAACAGAATGATGCATTTTTTTTATCCCTAAAGCCTGAAGGGTACGTTTCTGCCTCAAAGGCCTTCCTATGCCACTTCTTACTTGTGTTATCTTGATTTTTTTCATTTTACCTTCCGGATTGATATTGTTTGATCTGTTCCTAACCATTAAAAACCTTGGAGAGATCAACCCCCCGTAACTGTGCAATCGTATGCGGATCACGCATTTTGATGAGTGCATTGATTGTAGCCTTCACAACACTGTGAGGGTTTGATGATCCTTTGGATTTTGCAAGCACATCCTTCACGCCAACACTTTCCAGGACGGCGCGCATGGCACCACCGGCAATTACCCCGGTTCCCGGTGCTGCAGGTTTCACATAAACAAGGGCACCGCTGTATTTTCCAAGCTGATCGTGTGGAATGGTTCCTTTTAAAATGGGAACCTTGATGAGGTTCTTCTTGGCATCATCGATGCCTTTTGCAATAGCGGCTGTAACTTCTTTCGCTTTGCCAAGGCCGTAACCTACCACACCATTTTCATTCCCAACCACAACGATTGCGGAAAAACTGAAGGTCCTTCCTCCTTTAGTGACTTTTGTAACCCGCTGGATGCTTACGAGGCGATCCTTGAATTCAATCTCACTTGATTTGACTCTTTTAACGTTTACGTTTGACATAGTTGTATTTTAGAATTTCAGGCCACCTTCCCTGGCTGCTTCAGCCAGTGATTTAACCCTGCCATGATACAAATAACCATTACGATCAAAAACTACTGTGCTGATTCCTGCTTCTATTGCTTTCTGGGCGATCAGCTTTCCAACCTGCTTTGCCTGTTCAATCTTAGCGATCTTCAAAGAGGCGATTTGTTCAGCCTGTGTTGAAGCAGCAACCAGGGTTTTTCCTGAAAGATCATCAATCAGTTGAACATAGATTGCTTTATTGCTTCTGAATACACTCATCCGGGGCCTCTCAGCACTACCTTCGATGACCTTCCGAACCCTTTTCTTGATCCTGAATCTTCTGAATTCCTTTTTATTTTTAATAGCCATTATACCTTGATTTTAATAATGATTGCAATTTTACTGGCTGGAAGCGGATTTACCTGCCTTTTTCTTGATCTCTTCACCCAGGAAGCGGATTCCCTTGCCCTTGTAAGGCTCAGGCTTACGCAGTGAGCGGATCTTTGCAGCTACCTGTCCAATCAACTGTTTGTCGTTGGATTTTAAAATGATGGTATTGTTTTTTCCTCTTTCTGCAGTGGTTTCAACGCTTACTTCATCAGGCAATTCCATGAGAATGTTATGAGAATAACCCAGCGACAATTCGAGCTGTTGTCCTTTGGCAGTAGCTTTATAACCTACACCAATCAACTCCTGGACAATGGTGTAACCTTCGCTGACACCTTTGACCATGTTTGAGAGCAGTGAGCGGTAGAGACCATGCTTTGCGCGGTCATCCTGGGCTTCAGAATTTCTCTGAACAAGCAGAAGATTGCCTTCAACTTTTATAGTGATCTTCGGGTCAACTTGTTGAAAAAGTTTTCCGAGCTTGCCCTGAACCGTCACGAGGTTGGTTGCGGATACATCTACTTTTACTCCGTCGGGCAAAGGAATCGGTAATTTTCCTATTCTTGACATGTACTGGTCTCCTCTTCTATTAACTGATGTAACATAAAACTTCTCCGCCAATCTTCTTGGTTTTGGCTTCCTTGTCGGTCATCATTCCGTGGGATGTGGAAATGATAGCGATGCCAAGGCCATTCAAAACACGTGGCAAATGTTCAGCATTTACATATTTCCTGAGCCCGGGTTTGCTGATCCTGACTAAAGAACTTATGGCTGATACCTTGGTAACCGGATGGTATTTCAGCGCGATCTTGATATTTCCAGGTTTGGTTTCATCTTCGAATTTGAAATTCAGGATGTATCCCTTTTCAAAGAGAATCTTTGTCATCTCTTTCAATAAATTTGAAGCTGGGATTTCAACAATCCGGTGGTTAGCCATAACGGCGTTCCTGATTCTTGTTAAATAATCTGCAATGGGATCCGTAACCATGATCTGTTTTCCTATTATTGTTTGTGTTTATTTTCTATTACCAACTTGCTTTTCTAACCCCCGGGATCAGTCCTTTAAGCGCCATTTCCCTGAAATTGATACGGGATACGCCAAACATGCGCATGTATCCTTTTGGACGGCCGGTAAGTTTGCAGCGGTTGTGCAGGCGTACGGGTGACGCATTCCTGGGCAGCTTCTGCAGGCCAGTATAATCACCGGCTTCTTTCAAAGCCTTTCTTTTGTCAGCATATTTTGCAACCAGATCTTCTCTTTTCTTTTCCCTGGCTTTGATTGATTCTTTTGCCATATCGTTACTTCGTTTTAAAAGGTAAACCAAATTCTTTCAGCAATGCCTGGGCTTCACGGTCTGAGTTTGCTGAAGTCACAAAAGTGATGTCCAGTCCGTTAATCTTGGTCACTTTGTCGATCTCGATTTCCGGGAAGATGATCTGTTCGGAAATGCCCAGCGTGTAATTGCCGCGTCCGTCAAAGCCCTTGTCACCGATCCCGCGGAAGTCGCGGATACGGGGAATGGATACCGAAATCAGCCGGTCCAGGAATTCGTACATCTTCTCACCGCGCAAGGTTACACGAACACCGATCGGCATCCCCTTACGAAGTTTGAAATTGGAAATATCTTTCTTCGACTTGGTTGCGACTGCTTTCTGACCAGTGATCATCGTCATTTCGCTGATTCCATTGTCGATGTGTTTTTTATCAGTGATTGCAATTCCCAATCCCTGGTTCACACATATCTTCAGGATTCTCGGTGCCTGCATTGTGCTTGTATAGCTGAACTGAGCCATCAAGGCAGGAAGAATCTCCTTCGTATACTTTTCTTTTAATCTTGGTATGTAAGCCATTATTTAATTACCTCCCCTGATTTTTTTGAATAACGGACCAGACTATTTTTCTTTGGGTCGATTCTTCTGCCAGTACGTGTTGGTTTCCCGGTAGAATCAATGACCATCAGATTGGAAATATGAACCGGTGCCTCTTTTTTGAGAATTCCGCCCTGAGGACTTTTGGCATTGGGTTTTGTGTGTTTGGAAACCATGTTGATTCCCTCTACGATTGCCCTGCTTTTTTCGACAAGCACCTGCAGCACTTTCCCCTGTTGCCCTTTGGAATCCCCGGCAATGATCATCACCGTGTCACCCTTTTTAATATGTAATTTCGTTTGCATGGTTGGTTAGATATATTTACTTAAAGCACTTCTGGTGCCAAAGAAATAATTTTCATAAACTGTTTTTCCCTTAACTCCCTGGCGACCGGGCCGAAGATACGTGTTCCGATCATTTCACCGGCAGCATTCAGCAGTACAACTGCATTGTCGTCGAAACGAATGTAAGATCCATCACTTCTGCGGATCTCTTTTTTTGTCCTGACAACGACTGCCTTAGAAACAGTTCCCTTCTTGATATTTCCTGAAGGAAGTGCATTCTTTACTGTCACAACGATCTTATCGCCGATGGATGCATAACGTTTTCCGGTTCCTCCCAGAACCCGGATACAAAGGACTTCCTTTGCTCCACTGTTATCTGCAACCGTTAGTCTTGATTCTTGCTGTACCATGGCTATTTAACTTTTTCTATTACTTCGACAAGTCTCCAACATTTATTTTTACTAAGCGGGCGGGTCTCGGCTATTTTCACCTTATCGCCTTCGCTGCATTCATTATTCTCATCATGGGCAACGAATCTGGAACTCTTCTTTACGAATTTTCCATATTTCGGATGCTTTACTTTCCGTTCGATCTCAACCACAATGGATTTCTCCATCTTATTACTGACCACGAGACCAACTTTCTCCTTTCTCAGGTTTCTGTTTTCCATTTCTGTTATGAATTATTTGTTGACCTTGTTACTCTGATCACCTTCGAGAACTCTTCTTCTCATCTCGGTTTCAAGGCGTGCAATTGTTTTCCTGTATGCCTTAATTTTATTTGGATTCTCCAGTGGGGATACAGCATGGTTCAGCTTCAGCTTTGTCAGCTGCTTCTTTTCTTCGTCTAATCGTTCGATGATCTCACCGGTCGTTAGCTCTCTGATTACTTTTTGTTCCATTGTTTGAAAAAACGTTATGTATGATTTCGAACCTGATGTAGTCTAAACTGTACCTTCTTCAAAGTCGTTGCGAACGATGGTCTTTGTCATCACCGGCAATTTCTGCGCTCCCAGACGCAAAGCTTCCTTTGCGATGGCCAGTGAAACACCTTCTATTTCGAAAAGAATCCTTCCGGGGTTCACCCTTGCCACAAAATATTCCGGGGCTCCTTTTCCTTTACCCATACGGACTTCAGCCGGTTTCTTGGTGACTGGCTTGTCGGGGAATATACGGATCCAGAGTTGTCCTTCACGTTTCATGTGACGTGTGATGGCCTGACGGGCTGATTCAATCTGACGACCTGTCATCCAGGCCTCATCCAGGGTTTTTAAACCGAAAGAACCGAAGGCAAGCGTATGCCCCCGCTGGGCATTACCTTTCATCTTCCCTTTTTGCTGCTTCCTGTACTTGGTTTTTTTAGGCTGTAACATGATGATTTATTTAGAATATTTCGGATTTCTTTTACTTCCTGCCCCTTGGTTTACTTCTTCCTCGATCGTTGCGGTCACCACGGTCGCCGCGATCACCACGTTCTCCTCTCGGACCTTTATCATGTGGACCACCTGAAGGTTTCATCTTCATTCCTACAGGAGCAGCAGGCATGAGATCAGGTCTTCCGTAAATTTCGCCTTTGCATATCCATACTTTAATGCCTATTCTTCCATAGGTTGTATGAGCTTCTGCTGTTGCATAATCAATGTCTGCACGGAACGTATGCAATGGGATCCTTCCTTCCTTATGCTGCTCACGACGGGCCATTTCAGCGCCACCGACACGACCGGAAATCAAAATCTTGATTCCTTCGGCACCCATGCGTATTGCGGAAGCAATGGAAGTCTTGATTGCCCTGCGGTAGGAAATTCTGCCTTCGATCTGGCTGGCCACTGTATTTGCAACGATGACAGCATCCATCTCCGGACGTTTGATTTCAGAAATGTTGATCTGGATCTCTTTCTTCGTGATCTTCTTCAACTCTTCCTTCAGCTTGTCAACTTCAGTGCCGCCTTTTCCGATGATAATACCCGGACGGGCTGTATGAATAGTCACAGTAACCAGCTTCAGCGTTCTTTCAATGACGATCTTTGAAATTCCTGCCTTTGACAGACGAGCGTTGAGATATTTCCTAATCTGGTCATCCTCGATCAGTTTGGGCGCGAAATTTTTTCCACCGTACCAGTTTGAGTCCCAGCCACGAATAATCCCTAACCTGTTCGCAATCGGATTTGTCTTTTGTCCCATTAAAATCTCTTTTAATTATTCAGTATTCGTTATGCTTTAGTTTCTGTTATCGCTTCTAATTCGGGAACAGCTGAATTCCTGCTGTCCACATACAATGTGACATGGTTCGAACGTTTCCTGACCCGGTGAGCACGTCCTTGGGGTGCCGTGTGAATCCTTTTTAACATCCTGCCACTGTCAACATATATCTCCGATATGTAAAGATCACTTTCTTCCAGGCGAACGCCTTCATTTTTAGCCTGCCAGTTGGCAATGGCTGACAAAAGTAATTTATGCAACCTGATGCTTGATGCCTGTGGTGAATTCTTCAGCAGATGCAGAACAAGTTCTACCTTTTTGCCGCGAATATTGTCAGCTATCAACCTCATTTTTCGGGGAGAGGTAGGACAGTTGTTCAGCCTGGCAAAGAAAAGGCTCTTTTTTTCCTCTTTACGCTTTTCAGCTTTGTTACGACTTTTAACGCCCATAATATTGTGAGATTATCCTTATTTCTTACCTTTATCTTTATTCCCTGAATGTCCTCTGAAAATCCGTGTCGGGGCAAATTCACCCAACTTGTGACCTACCATATTTTCAGTTACATAAACCGGGATGAATTTATTCCCATTATAAACGGCAATGGTCTGACCGACAAAATCCGGGGAGATCATGGAGCCTCTTGACCAGGTTTTGATCACGCTCTTTTTCTTAGTTTCAGAGGCATCAATGACCTTCTTTTCTAATTTATAATTTATGAAAGGACCTTTCTTAAGAGAACGACTCATATCAAGTGATTATTAATATTATTTCTTTCTTTTTTCGACGATGTACTTGTTGCTGCTCTTCTTCTTCGAGCGTGTCTTGTAACCTTTTGCCGGAATACCTTTCCTTGACCTTGGATGGCCGCCGGTAGCCCTGCCTTCGCCTCCACCCATCGGATGGTCGACCGGGTTCATTACAACACCACGTGTACGCGGCCTCCTGCCTAACCAACGGCTTCTTCCGGCTTTACCCGAAGATTCCAGATTATGATCTGTATTTGAAACCATACCGATCGTTGCCTTGCAGGCCTGGAGGATCATTCTCGTTTCACCGGAAGGCATCTTCAGAATGGCAAACTTTCCATCCCTTGACATCAGCTGTGCGTAAGTTCCACCGCTTCTGACCATCTTGGCACCCTGTCCCGGCCTGAGTTCCACATTGTGAATAACAGTTCCGAAAGGAATTTCACTTAAATAAAGTGTATTTCCGATTTCAGGGGCAACGCCTTTTCCAGAGACAATGGTTTGTCCTACCTTCAATCCGTGAGGAGCAATGATATATCGTTTCTCGCCATCAGCATAGACAACAAGAGCTATCCTGGCAGTTCTGTTCGGATCATACTCGATCGTCTTCACAATTGCAGAAATTTCTTCTTTGTCTCTTTTGAAGTCGATGATTCTGTACATCTGTTTATGACCACCACCTGTGTAGCGCATGGTCATTCTGCCTTCATTATTTCTTCCACCCGTCCTGCGTTTGGGGAGCATGAGGCTCTTTTCCGGCGTGTCGCTTGTTATTTCTTCAAACGAGCTGATCAGCTTAAAGCGTTGACCAGGGGTTGTTGGGTTATACTTCTTAAGCGCCATTTAATTAAATATTGCTGTAAAAATCAATAGTTTCACCTTGTGCCAATGTGATGATGGCCTTTTTATAAGAGCTGGATCTTCCGGCAATAAAACCTGACTTGGAATAACGTGTCTTGCTCTTCCCAGACACTACCATGGTATTGATTTCAACGACATCAACACCATACACGTCCTTGATTGCTTTCTTGATCTGTAATTTATTTGCCTTTCTGTCCACCATGAACCCATACCTGTTGAGCTTCTCGCCCATGTGGGTCATCTTTTCGGTAATAATCGGCTTTATTATAATACTCATCGCTAATAATTATTGGAGTCGTGAATCGCAGAATTAGTTTTGATGGATTTTCTCAATTTCTTTCACTGAGCTTTCAGTGACCAACATGATCTTCGCATCCAAAATCTCATAGGTATTCAGGTCGGCAGCCCTGATGATACGGACCTTCTTAAGATTCCGTGCGGATAAGATTACATTCATCTCCACACCCGACATTACCAGTAATGCTTTCTGACCAATAACTTTGAAATTCTTTAAAATCTCATTGAATTCCTTGGTCTTTGGTGCTTCCAGTGAAAAATCCTCCACCACCATGATGCCGTTGTCTTTCAGCTTATAACTCAAAGCAGAAATACGGGCCAGTCTCTTCAGTTTCTTGTTCAGTTTGAAACTGTAATCTCTCGGATGTGGTCCGAAAACCCTCGCACCACCCCTGTATAACGGATTCTTTATACTCCCGGCACGTGCTCCGCCTGTTCCTTTTTGTTTTTTCAGCTTTTTGGTACTACCTGAAACCGTTGATTTCTCTAACGAATCATGTGTTCCCTGGCGTTTGTTCGCCATGTGCTGCTTGACATCCAGGTAAATGGCATGATCATTCGGTTCAATACCGAAAATGGTATCGTCCAGCGTGACCTTGCGGGATGTCTTGGCTCCCTTGATATTATATACTTCTAATTCCATCGCTCGATAATTACATATGAACCATTATGTCCCGGAATTGCACCTTTAACCAGGATTAAATTTTTCTCAACAATGATCTTCAGAACCTGGAGATTGATCACTTTCACCCTGTCACCTCCCATTCTTCCGGCCATTCTCAGACCCGGAAAAACCCGTGAAGGCCATGAGGAAGCACCAACTGAACCAGGCGCTCTCAAACGGTTGTGCTGTCCGTGGGTTGCTGCACCAACACCATGAAAATGGTGGCGTTTTACAACACCCTGGAAGCCTTTACCCTTTGATGTGCCAACCACGTCAATGAATTCTCCTTCAACAAAAATATCCACCTTCAACACATCACCAAACTGCTTCTGGTGACCCGGTTCAAAACGTGTGAACTCGGCAACTACCTTTTTAGGTGTGATCCCTGCTTTTGCAAAGTGACCCTTCATTGCTTTCGAGGTATGCTTTTCCTTCTTGTCTTCAAAAGCAAGCTGAATCGCATCATAACCCTCTTTTTCAACCGACCTCACCTGGGTTACAACACAAGGACCCGCTTCTATTAAGGTGCAGGGAACATTTTTCCCGTTAGCATCATAGATGCTGGTCATCCCTATTTTTTTTCCAATTAATCCTGACATCTCAATTATTTTTTCAGTTCAAGAAAAGTTACGATCAAACCTTGATTTCAACCTCAACACCACTTGGAAGTTCAAGCTTCATCAAGGCGTCGATGGTTTTGGATGTGGTACTGTAGATATCCATCAGCCGCTTGTAAGAACAAAGCTGGAATTGCTCCCTTGATTTTTTGTTCACAAAAGTGGATCTCAGCACAGTGAAGATCTTCTTGTCAGTAGGCAATGGAATCGGGCCACTGACAACAGCTCCTGTTGCTTTCACCGTTTTTACGATTTTCTCGGCTGATTTATCAACCAGGCTGTAATCGTATGACTTTAGTTTTATTCTGATTCTCTGACTCACTTCTTTTTTATTTATTGTTGAAAAAAGTTGCTACGTGTCTTTACTTAATACTATTGATATAAGGGAACATATCCCCTCATCTTAAATAAAACTTCATTCATGATCTCCTGCGGAGTTGCACCATAATGAGAGAACTCAAGCATGCAGGTTGCACGTCCTGAAGTCACACTTCTCAATGTGGTAACATATCCGAACATTTCAGATAGCGGAACCTTGCCAAGAACAACCTGGTCCATCATCCGTGACTGAACTTCCTCAACCTGCCCCCTTCTTTTATTCAGATCACCGGTAACATCTCCCAGGTACTGGCTTGGAGTCACAATTTCAAATTTCATAATGGGCTCCAGTAGAACTGCTTTCGCTTTCTTACAGGCATCTTTCAGGGCAATTCCGGCTGCAATCTGGAAGGCCAGTGCATCGGAATCAACACTGTGAAATGAACCATCAATCAAACGAACTTTAATGCTTTCAATCGGATACCCAATGATTGGTCCGTTCTGCAATCCTGCTTTCAATCCTTTTTCAATAGCCGGAATGAATTCCTTAGGAATGTTTCCGCCCTTGATCTCGTTAATGAACTGAAGACCTTTACCTCCTTTATCGCCAGGAGAAACTTCTATAACCAGGTCTGCAAACTTGCCTTTTCCACCCGTCTGTTTCTTATAAACTTCGTGGTGCAATACTTTATTCGTGATTGCTTCCTTGTATGCAACCTGGGGATTACCGCGGTTACATTCAACATTGAATTCCCTGCGCAGACGATCGGCAATGATCTCAAGGTGAAGTTCACCCATACCGCTGATCAGTGTCTGGCCCGTTTCATCATCAACCTTTACCTTGAATGTAGGATCCTCTTCAGCAAGTTTGCCAAGGGAAGCCATCAGTTTTTCCATATCATCCTGGGTCTTTGGCTCGATGGCCATATTGATCACAGGCTCAGGGAAAGCCATTATTTCAAGTACGATAGGATGTTTGGGATCACAAAGTGTATCTCCCGTATGAATATCTTTTAATCCGACAGCAGCGCCGATTTCACCGGCTTCGATCCGTTTGACCGGATTTTGTTTGTTGGCATGCATAAGAAACAGACGCATGGCGCGCTCTTTCTTGTCTGTATTGCTGTTCAGAACACTGGTTCCGGCATCAAGTGCACCTGAATAAACCCTGAAGAAGGCAACTCGTCCCATGAAGGAATCAGTGGCTATCTTAAAAGCGATGGCTGTGAATGGTGCGTCGGGATCGGGATTCCGGATTTCTTCCTTGTTTGTGTAAGGATTGATACCTTTAATTGCCGGAATCTCCAGTGGAGAAGGCAGGTATTTTATTACTGCATCAATGAGCAGCTGAATTCCTTTGTTCTTGAATGCAGCGCCACAGATCACAGGAGTAATCCTGTTCTCGATGGTAGCTTTGCGGATTGCCGCATGAATTTCCTCTTCGCTGATGGAAGTTGGATCCTGGATATATTTAGTAAGCAGCTGATCACTTTCTTCAGCAGCCCCTTCAATCAGTTTGGCACGATAAATATCAACCTGTTCCAGCAAATCTTCAGGAATAGGAATTTCGTGATAATTTTTTCCCAGGGTGTCATCTTCCCAGATGAAAGCCTTTTTGGAGACGAGATCAATTACACCTGTGAATTCCTCTTCAGCTCCGATCGGGATTTGGATGGGAATGGGGTTGGCTCCAAGCCGTTCCCTGATCTGGTTGATGACCGCAAAAAAATCAGCCCCGGTACGATCCATCTTATTGATGAAACTGATGCGGGGCACATGGTATTTGTTGGCTTGTTTCCAGACAGTTTCACTTTGTGGTTCGACGCCGCCAACTGCACAGAAAAGTGCAACTGCACCGTCCAGTACCCTGAGTGAACGCTCTACTTCAATAGTAAAATCTACATGCCCGGGTGTATCGATGATGTTGATACGGTATTTTTCTTTCAGGTAATCCCAATAAACGGTGGTGGCAGCAGATGTAATTGTAATTCCTCTTTCCTGCTCCTGAACCATCCAGTCCATCGTGGCAGTGCCATCATGGACTTCACCGATCTTATAGTTGATGCCGGTATAATACAGGATACGCTCAGTCGTCGTGGTTTTACCCGCGTCGATGTGCGCCATAATGCCAATGTTCCTGATATTTGTTAACTTCTCTGACATTGCCTGTACTAAACCCTGGTCTTTGTTTATAATTCGTTATTAAAATCTGAAATGTGAGAAGGCCTTATTCGCTTCCGCCATTCTGTGAGTATCTTCTTTTCTTTTAAAAGCAGCGCCTTCTTCTTTGAATGCAGCGACAATTTCTGCAGCCAGTTTCTGGCCCATGCTTTTTTCATGACGCTTCCTGGAGTAGGTCACCAGTGCTTTCATGCCGATAGAGCTTTTTCGTCCGGGCCTGATTTCTGAGGGGATCTGGAATGTTGCTCCGCCAATCCTGCGGCTTCTGACTTCAACAGAAGGTGTAACATTGGCTAAAGCTTTCTTCCATACCTCGAGACCATCTTCCTTTGTTTTTTCTGAAACAATTTCAATGGCCTCATAAAAAACATTGTAAGCAATATTTTTCTTTCCCTTTTCCATGAGGTTATTCACAAACTTCGTAACCAAAGTATCACTGAACTTCGGATCAGGAAGGATTGCTCTTTTCTTGGGTTTTGCTTTTCTCATATCTGTTTAAATCGAAAAATCCTTATTTCTTAACCGCTTTTGGCCGTTTGGCACCATATTTTGACCTTCTCTGTTTTCTGCCTTCCACACCCGAAGTATCCAGTGCGCCACGGATGATGTGGTAACGGACACCGGGTAAATCTTTCACCCTGCCGCCGCGGATCATCACGATGGAGTGTTCCTGGAGGTTGTGACCTTCTCCGGGAATGTATGCATTAACTTCTTTACCATTTGTAAGACGAACCCTGGCAACTTTTCGCATTGCAGAATTCGGCTTCTTTGGAGTTGTCGTATATACCCTGACGCAAACACCTCTGCGTTGCGGGCAGGAATCAAGAGCCGGAGATTTGCTTTTATCTGTCAGCTTGTTTCTTCCTTTACGAACCAATTGGTTAATTGTAGGCATATCAATACGTTTATTTCAATTTTATGTTAAATCGCCCCATTTTTGGGAGCGCAAAGGTACATATTTAATTAATATTAACTATACCTTAATAAAAATAATTCTTACTGTTATTGGGAATGCTTGCTGAGAAAATGCAAGGAAGGTGGTATTCAAGACAAACCGCTCGAATGGGTATCCGGCAATGCTTATCAGTGCCGGTCGAAACCTATAATTGTCTGATTCTTTCAGGTTCCTTGTTTCCTCTTTTTCGTATTCCTTAATTAAAGCGCTACCGCTTTTTGAGGGTGCAAAAGTACAATATTTTTTGAAATGACAAAGTTTTTAACAAAATAAATTACAAATTTTCATGCATTTAGGATTCCTGGTAAAAATATGGGTAAAAAAGCAGGGAGAATTCATGTTTCATCCTGCTCCTGTTTCATCCTGCTTTCATCCTCCTTCCATCGTGGTCGGATGCTGCCTGGAACATTTTTTTATTCCACCCAGCATCCGAGCAGGATCCGACCAGCATTCGCGAAGGATGAAACCACCAACATCCCGGCAGGCGACACAGTTCCTCTCGGGTTGAAGCGTATCCTATGAAATATTTCGGTTCCTGATAAGCATACAAGTTCCATCCGTATCGGGGATCACGACCAGGGATTCGGGTTTGCCGGTCAAAAATTCATCCACCGCTTTACAAATGCCTTCCCATTTTGGATTGTAGTCATGTATGATGATGACACCACCCGGCGACAAACGCGGATAAAAGAACTCCAGTGCAGCTTTAGTGGGAACATACAGATCCAGGTCAAGGTTCACAAGAGCAAAAATCTCATCCTGTGAACCCTGGGTAGTATCCGGGAAATACCCGGCATGAACTAGGATATTACCATTTCCTTCAATATTCTTAAGGACACTGACAATATTGGTATCCGCAAAATTGTTGGTTGTATACGTTGCTGCTTCTCCGGCTTCATAAACAAGATCCCGCTCTTCAAAACCCGTAAAGGTGTCGAACAGGTGGAAAATTCTTCCCGGATCCATGTGATGAAGCACCTTTGCACTGTCACCTTTATATACACCAGCCTCGGCAAATGCCCCGGGAACTTTATCTCTCTTCAGCCGCTCTGCCTGGAACCAGAAGTTGAAGAAACGGACTTTGTCAGAATACTTTTTTTCAAGACTTACCAGTTTATCTGTTATTGTTCCTGATTTCTTTGCATACTGCCATGCTACCGGTGAGTAATTATCCGAAAAGAAGATATCCCATGCATACCGGGCCAGGAAAACAAAGACCACGAGAATAATAGCAAGGTTAAGAATATGAAATAGCTGTGTGTTCATTTTAAAAAGAATAGGCATCAAATTTAATGATAATGGTGATAAAGATTTAGTTTTCATTAACTCAATTTTCAATCACTCTAAATCGTATTTTTGCCGTTCGAAAAATTAGCAGTGGCAGATTTCTTAAAAGATCTTAATGAGACCCAGCGGGTCGCGGTTGAAGCAATGGATGGACCGGTGATGGTTATTGCCGGTGCAGGCTCCGGAAAGACCCGTGTGCTGACATACCGCGTAGCCTATATATTAAACCAGGGTGTCGATCCCTTTAATGTTCTTACGCTCACCTTTACCAATAAAGCAGCCCGTGAGATGAAGGAACGCATTCACCAGCTGGTGGGCGGATCAGATGCACACAATGTGTGGACGGGTACATTTCATTCGGTCTTTGCACGAATCCTTCGCATCGAAGGGCATTGCCTGGGTTATCCTTCAAACTTCACGATCTATGATACGGATGATTCGAAAAGACTGATAAAATCACTGCTGAAGGAAAATACTTTGGATGATAAATTGTATCCGCCTAATTATATCCTTCACCGAATATCCGCAGCCAAGACAAGTCTTATCTCTGCTGCGGAATACAACGAAAATCCCGAGATCACCGAATACGACAATTCCGCAGGAAAACCTTTGACAGGACAGCTTTTCCTGCAATACCAGGCCCGTCTTAAAAAGGCTTCTGCCATGGATTTCGACGATCTCTTATTCAACATGAACATTTTACTGCGTGATTTTCCTGAGATCCTTTACAAGTACCAGCGGAAATTTCATTACATCATGATCGATGAGTACCAGGATACAAATTATGCGCAGTATCTTATCATCAAGCAGCTCGCTGCAAACGACCAGAACCTTTGCGTGGTCGGCGACGATGCACAAAGCATTTACGCCTTCCGCGGAGCAAGTATCCAGAATATCCTCAACTTTAAAAGCGATTACCCCGATTACCGCCTCTTCAAACTGGAACAAAACTACCGGTCTACCAAAACCATTGTTGAAGCGGCAAATAATGTAATCACCAACAATAAACAGCAGATTTCAAAAGTGATCTGGACTGACAATGAAGACGGGGCAAAGATTTCACTGCTGCATGCCTCCACAGATACAGAAGAAGCCAGCCTCGTTACCCAGTCCATCTTCGAGAACAAGATGAACCAGCAGCTCCCGAATGCTGCATTTGCTATACTATACAGGACCAATGCACAGTCGCGCTCGATTGAAGAGTCGTTGCGGAAGATGAACATTCCATGCAGGATCTACGGAGGACTTTCATTCTATCAACGAAAAGAGATCAAGGATCTCCTGGCCTATTTCCGGCTCGTGATCAACCCGAACGATGAAGATGCATTGCTCCGTATCATCAATTACCCGGCCCGTGGAATTGGCAAGACAACGATCGAAAAGCTCATCGTGTCGGCTGATAACTATAAGAAAAGCATCTTTGAAGTGTTACTGGAACCAGGCGTTTATCCTACAGATCTGACTGAAGGTACAAGGAATAAACTTTCATCATTTATCATGATGATAAAAAGTTTCGCAGTGCTTCATGAATCGATGAATGCCTACGAACTGGCCCGTCATATCACTACTTCAGCGGGGATCCTGAAAGAACTGTACGAAGATAAAACGCCCGAAGGTGTCAGCCGTTTTGAAAACATCGAAGAACTGCTGAATGCCATCAAGGAATTTACCGAAAGCAGCTCGGTTCAACCAAATATCGGGCTTCCCGGAAATAATTTCCCGGTAACGGAAGGGAAGACAATCACTGCAACACCAGCCGGTGAACAGGTTCCCGCTGATGTCTCGCCTGAAGGTCAGAAATCACTGGCCCGGTTCATGCAGGATGTCTCTTTAATGACAGACATGGATGTCGACAAAAATGATACAGAAGACCGTGTTACGCTGATGACAATCCACCAGGCAAAAGGACTCGAGTTTCCGTTCATCTTTGTCATGGGACTTGAAGAAAACCTCTTCCCTTCTATACAATCCCTGAATTCAAGGGCAGATCTCGAGGAAGAACGACGGTTGTTTTATGTAGCCATAACCCGTGCCCAGAAAAAGCTTACACTGAGTTTTTCCGAAACCCGGTACCGGTGGGGAAATCTCACAACTGCCGAACCCAGCAGGTTCATTAGCGAAATTCCGGAACAATACATTGATCAGCCCAGGAGAATAACTAAGGCTCCATCGTTCAGATCAGACGATAACTTCTCGAATATTCTTTCAGGTTCTGTTCCGAAGAGTCATGTCAGGCCAAACCTGAAATCCATCCATAAGCTGGCAGACATCCCGGCTGGCAAGGATGGCTCTCAGGAACCTGGTCAGGATATCCAGGCCGGCATGGAGGTCGAGCATGAACGTTTCGGAAAAGGCAAAGTGGTGAGCATTGAAGGAAACGGCCCCAATAAAAAAGCCACCGTCCTTTTTAAAGGCATCGGGCAAAAACAACTCTTGCTCCGGTTTGCAAAACTGACGATTCTGTAGGGCCTTCTTTAACCAAGTTACAACTTGATAATTTATTTCTATCTTTGCGCTAAATTCTATAAAATATGGATTACAATACCACACGGACGCCAATGATCATCCCCGAATATGGCAGAAATATTCAGGAAATGATACTTTTTACATGCACTGTCGAAGACAGGGAAAAGCGAAACAAAGCCGCCAAATTCATTGTTAATATCATGGCGCAGATGCATCCGCAAGTTAAAGACACGATTGATTATAAGAGAAAACTCTGGGATCACATGTACATCATATCCAATTTTCAACTGGATGTGGATTCCCCGTTTCCTCCTCCCCCGCCATTGACGCTGAGTGAGAAACCCGAGAAGATTTCCTATCACGACAAGGAGATCGAGTTTAAGCATTATGGCAAGAACATTGCAATGATCATTGAGAAAGCCACAGAATTTCCCGAAGGTGCCGAAAAAGATGCCCTGGTTAAAGCCATTGCAATCCACCTGAAGAAATCATACCTGAACTGGAACCGTGAATCTGTGACCGATGAACTGATCGAGGAGCACCTGAGAATCTTATCAAAGGGTCAGTTAAAATTAAAGGAAGATGTCAGGCTGACCACTACCAGTGATCTTCTTGCAAGAAATAAAGTGAAGAAGCCTTTCAAACCAGGCAGAAGCGGGAATAATTCAAACAGCAACCAGGGCGGGAGCAACAACAACCCGGCGAACAGGGGCAGAAAAAAATAAGCATGAGTTCGTTTGAGATTACTGGTGGAAAGCAGCTTACCGGTACCATCGTCCCCCAGGGTGCCAAAAATGAAGCCCTGCAGGTTATCTGTGCCTGTCTCCTGACAAAGGAAAAAGTCACCATTCACAACATCCCTGATATCCGGGACGTGAACAAACTGATTGAGCTTCTTCAATCAATCGGAGTCCGTGTTGAAAGACTTAACCCAACCAGCTATTCTTTCCAGGCAGTAGATATCAATATGGATTATCTCCAGACTAAAGATTTCAAAGAGAAAGTCGGCAGTCTAAGGGGTTCCATCATGATCCTCGGGCCCTGCATAGGGAGATTCAGGCAGGGTTTTGTTTACCTTCCCGGAGGAGACAAGATCGGCCGTCGCCGTCTTGATACAC
>TBL_comb47_HYPODRAFT_10001210_pt1 | contig 33660 bp, 30 predicted proteins | sample TroBogypolimnion_40_FD_10682 | JGI IMG/M metagenome (IMG submission 10682)
AACATTAGAAAAGCTAAACCGTCTTCGGCTAAAGGTTCTTACATTAAGGCCGTTAGCATCTGCTCTTCCATGAGCAAAGGCGTTAAAGTAATTGTGTCCTAATAGATTTACAAAATGTTTCAATGACCTACTCCCCGCACTCAAAAAGGCTATCCTAGATAGCCTTTTTTCTTACGGGGTTTCTTACCTGGGGGTTTCATCAAAATCCGAGGTCGGCTTCTTGCGGTAGATCCTTCTGGCCCTGCCAGGATATGTACTTCTTGATTTGTTCTTCGTTAAATCCGATGGTCGAGGAAAAATATCCCACACTCCAAATGCCGCCGTCAAGATACATAGTTCTAATAAATTTAAATTTCTTTTTGAGATGGGCGCTAGACATTGATTTAAGTTGTTGAACTGCGGCGGCCACGGAGATATCCGGAGCGATTTCGATTTGAATATGGATATGATCATTGTCAGTGTTAATTGCGACTAACTGGAGTGTGGGATATTTTTTCATCGCATGAGTGAATATGGCCAGAAGCTCGGGTTTTACATACTCTTTCAAAAACTTCCGGCGGTATTTTGTCCCCCAGACTATATGGTATTGATGTTGATAAGTCGAATGATTTAGAGCTCGGATTTTCATGACTAAAGCTTAACACGTCGCTTGCGACGTGTTAAGTAAGGAGTCATTCATCCCCGCACGCCGGTCAAAGTCCCGAAGCTTACGATGTAATTATCTTACTACTTTGACCTCCATGCGGGGTTTCCTGACCAATTAAAAAACTCTTCCCAAAAAAGGAAAGAGTTTTTATTTAGAGATAAAAAATCGACCCTTATCTTTCCCTTATTGGGCTAGAAGTAGCACCTTCCAAATGGATTCTTTTGGGGTTGCTGGCAGGTCATTGGGCTAGTTCCCTCGCTGCGCTCTTTATAAAACGATTATTAAATTGTGATTATATTATAACATTCTATCTGAATTTATCAATTATTCTCAGGAATAATATTTATTAACTCCTTCCAAATCGCATACATAGCGTATGTATCTAAATAGCAATATTTCAATAAATTTTCCGCTGTTTCTTGTTTCTTCTCTTCCGATTTACAATTAAAAATATTTTCAAACCAAGCGTCCATCGCCATTCCGCCATCATGAATTTCTAAATCTTTATAACTAAGCTCTGGAACTAGAACTGGTAAAACTTTTTTAATAGAAGCACTGCCTTTAAAGCCAGCATGAACATGCATTTGCTTTTGAAAAATATCCATTAAATCATAAATCCGATTATTTATATCATTTAAGAATTCAGCATTTCCTGGACTACGCATCGCTAATTCTTCATTTCTCCCCTTCTCAAACTTTTTATTCCAAACAATGATATTGCCAACCGGTCCTATAGTTTTTTTGAGATTAATAATAATATCTTCGCTGGGGTCGCTAGCGTCTAAATGTATATACTCAAAATGTTTTAATTCGCTATCGCGACTTTCTAAAACATGTAATGAAAACTGAAAAGGAATTTGTTGATATGGTTTAAATCCCTTAAATAGCGGAATGGCCGAGGGATAGGTTTCGTAGTCAAAAAAATACAAAGGATAAACTAAACTTTCTAATTCTCCCTTTATCGATTGGCTTTTAATTATTGGATATTGTGTTTTATGAACTTCTACTTGATTCTGCTGATTATCGCTTAATTTAAATCCGTCTGGAATATCATTAATATCAAAAACTCCAATATTTACTAGCTCGGCTAACTTTTTCTTACTATTACCAATTCTAGACAAGTCATGAATAGAGTATTCTGGAACCTCAGGATGAGAGTACTTAAAAGTTGAACAATGTTTGCTTCTGCCCTTATAAATACATTGGCACTCTAAAGCCTTCTCATCGTCTTGAAATAAAAGTTCAACAGCTTTAAGCATTTTTTCTTTGGTCGTTTCAACTCGCTCTAATACCTGACTAGTTATATCATCTTTAACAAAAAGGTCGTTAATATCTATTTCATCTCCTCTGACATATTCTTTATTCAAATGAATAATATAAACTTGTGCAACTTTAATTCCAGAATCGCTTAAAATAATATACTGGAAAGTTGCATCTTCAATATGATCAATTTCATCATTATTTTCATCTAAAGAATTAGTGCCTTTTATTTCATATAAATTCCAGCAATTATTTTCTTTATCATATTCTAGAACATCATTTCTGGCCAAAAACTTGTCGTGAATAAATGTCGACTGAAAAATAACTGGCTTTTTTTCATCTATATATTGTTTAGTTATTTTTTGCGCCGACTCGCCAAATTCAGGAATAAGGATGCCACTTGGAAACAACTTTCTGGCCCACATTTCGACTAGATTGCCATTAGCAGTTAAGCTTTTTTCAAAGGCTGATAACTCAAAATTAGCCGCTAACTCCGGCTTATGCATTTTCAGCCAAGTATTTTTAGCGCACTCGAGATATTCTAAATATATTGTTTTAGTTATGTATTGCATAACAACTTTTAATTACCAGCAAACATTTGTCTCAGCTCCATTCAAAACATTATTTTTTAAGTAGGCATTTACTTCATCTAATCCGCCCAATTCATCAATTAAGCCCATACTTAGAGCTTCTGTCCCCGTATAAGCCCAACCGTTAGCAACTGCTTTAACTTTATTTACATCTAATTTTCTGTTTTCGGCTACTGTTTTAATAAAAAGATCATAAGTTTCATTCAGATCTTTCATAATTAAAGCTTTTTCTTCCGCCGTTAATGGCTTATTACTATTCATTGTATTTTTAAATTTTCCGGTGGCCAGGTCATTGAAAGTATAACCATTTTTTTGGTTTGCCTTAACATTGTCCATATAAGAACTAGTGACTCCAATACTGCCGACCGCCGAGGATGGTGAGGCAAATATTCTTTTGGCTGCCGTAGCCGACCAATAAGCAGCGGAATCACCATTACGTCTTATATAAGCGACTACCGGTTTAGAGGAACTCTTCAAAACTCTTTCTATCTCTTCGGCGGCAACTGGATCACCACCAGTTGAATCTACTTCTAATATAATAGCTTTAATCTTTTCGTTCTTTTCCGCGCTTTTAACCGCAAAGTAAATACTTTCCGAAGCCGTTTCATCTACTTTCAAATTTCCTGTATCCGAGTAATCGCTTTTGGGGATATAGGTAATTAAATCACCATGCAAATTAATTCCCAATACGTTGCAATTATCATCGGTGCTACTCGCACTTTTATCCAGTTCTTTATTATTATCGACAATATTTATTTTAGAATCGTTATTCTTTGTTTCGGGCTTATTTTTAAAATTCGGAACAAAACTATTTAAAATCACTAAATCAATAATCAGCGTAGAGACAGCTATAAAAACAATTAAATAATCTCTATTGAATATTATTTTTTTAAAATTATGCCAATCTTGCCTAACCCGAAGATTACTTTCTTTGTTTATACCCTCGTCTTCAGAAACATTTTCTTGATTGTTCATATTTTTCAATAATTATTTACTATTATCATTCACTGTATTTAATAGGATTCTGAGAGCCAGGGAGCCAAAATTTATTTACCGACTTATCGATGTATTTATTTCTAATCTTGTCGCTCGCAATATGACCAGTAAAATAACTTCTTCCTTTTTGCTCTTCTGAAGTAGCTTTTGTCCATTTATTTAATTCAAATACTTCTCTGATAATCCCTTGGGACACGGCACAAATTATTTCAAACTCTTTAGCTTTATCTATATTAATTTTCCAATATTTTCTAGTTACTTCATAAATATTTTTGTCGCTCATGTCTTTTTTGAATTGCTTGTTAATGTTAATTAATAATACCGGACGATCAAAAAAAGCCTCTTGAGCTTCATATTTAATCTTTAAATCTTTCAAGTCCATAAGTCCATTATCTTCAGTGTGACCACAGACTAAGTTAGCTAAGTTATCTAAGCCAATATAATCAATCATAGCTGCCTCCACAATTAAAGATTCTCTTTCACTTAATCCGTGTCTTAATATAACTTTTTTCACCTTAACACCTAGCTTTCTGATATTCTTAATCTTATCTGTTTGCTTAACATCTTCATCTAGAGCATCTAAAAAATGCTTATTTATTCGATTACCTTTTCCTTTACCGACATAAAATGGTTTATTGTCGGCGGTATTGATCAATAAATAAACATAATATTTTAATTTTTCTACAGTTGATTGTGATAGTTTGTAGTCACTATTTATTTTCATATAGATAACATTACTCTTACTTTACCAATATTTTAAGCATCTGTAAAATTAAATAAATAATAGAATTTCGGGACTAGATTTTGACAGACCCCGGATTCGAACTAAAAATCCCCTTGATTTACGGGCTATCTCGTAAATTTGACTCCAACAAAAAAACTCAGCCTAAACTGAGTTTCTTTGATTTTTGGCTAGTTTTACGACAAATATGTCGGTCTACAGCACAAAAAATGTGTTGGCTCCGTGTCGTGGATGAAGTTAGAAATAGTGTCGCTAATAATAGTTGAGAATTCAACCCTTAATCCTATCTCTAAAGAGTAATATTTCTTGCCGAGAAAAAAGTCTAATAAAGACGGGTCTAATTTAAATGATGATTAATTGTGCATTTACTTAACAATTCCTTTTTGATTTTCAAAGAATTACCATGGCTCAGCATCCCTAAATAAGAATTAAATGATTCCTCTTTATAATTGTTTCGTTTCAATTTCCTAAACATACGCTTTTTGGTTGCTTGGCGCAAAACACGATAGTCAGGAAAATTTATCCAACCTAAAAAATCTAGACCAGAATTTAAGGTTTTGATAAACAATTTATCGGGATGAAGCGACAATTTAAGCTTTAATTCAAGAAATTCCGCTAATTTTGGAAGGATGGCTTCTAAATATAGTCTATTTTCATGAAAAATTACAAAATCATCAGCGTATCGAATATAATATTTGATCTTTAATTGTCGCTTAATAAAATGATCAAATTCGTTTAGATAAATATTAACTAGTAGCTGGCTCGTTAAATTACCCAGTGGCAAGCCCTGGCCTATCTTCCCGATAGTATTAAAGCTATTAATAATCTGTCCTAAAAGCCAAATCATATCTTTATCCACAATATACTTTAATAAAATATTCTTTAAAACCAGATGGTCAATGCTAGCGAAAAACTTCCTGATATCACCTTTTAAAATCCAGACCGTATTAGTATTGTTATGAGAAACTTTTTCACCAAAACTTCGAAAACGATTAAGAGCTTTATGCGCCCCCTTATCTAGGCGACAAGAATAAGAGTCATAAATAAATTTTCTATCAAAATATGGATACAAAACGCGATACACGGCATGATGAACTAAACGATCGCAGACACTGGCTTTATGAATATCGCGCGGCTTAGGGTCATTAATTTTAAAAGCAAAATAACCATCAGGCTTATAGGTTTTAGCGGCTAACAACTTTTGGAGTGTTAATATATTATCCGATAATCTAAGGGAGAAATCGATAACATCTTTTTTATTTCTTTTCCCTGGCAGAAACTCTTGCCAAGATGCCAGTAAATTTTCCCAAGAAATGATATAATCATATATATGGCTCAATCTTCTACCCCCCCCCCCGATCTTATTTTAATCCTTCGATTCTCCAAAGAATCAAAGAGGGATATTTGTTGTGGTTGAATATCATTAACCATATTCCTAAAGATAGGCGCTATACCATCGGCGCCAGAATTGAAAATAAATTTCTTGATTTATTAGATATTGCTTACTTAACTTATTTTGCCGAGAGAAATACTAAACAGGAAAAAATTTCCGACTGTATTTTGATTTTAGATACACTTAAATTTATAATTTCCGTTACTTGGGAAGCAAAACTAATTTCCTCCAGTAAATATCAGGAAATCGCTATCAAATTAGAAGAAATCGGAAAAATGCTTGGCGGCTGGAAAAACAGTTTAGATAACCCGTTAAAGAAAAACCGCGATTTATAGTCGCGGGAAGAAAATAGTTTCGAGAAAAAACAAACTCATTCTCGGGATTCCAGGAATTGTCAGGCTTGGCCCAATTGTTGTTCAGCCACCGCTTGCCATCATCATTGCGATTCACGTTGAATACGTTCGGGTTGCCATTTGAGTCGGTAATTATATAGATAGCGCCTTCTGTGCCACTGCCCGCTCAATTTACTAATTTGCCAAAGGAGCTAGGCTGTATCTTATTTGGAATCTAAAATCCGCCAGCGCTATCTACCAAGTATTTTCTTTTTTTGACTTAGCGGCACATCCTCCGCAAAAAACCGTAGCCGTTTGCGTTCTCAATGCGCCGAAAGCAGAAAGGTCTTGAAAAGCCGTAGCCGTTCAATTTAACCAATCTGTGATTAGTATAGCAAGTTAATCCGATTTAATTAAGAAAAAAATAAACACTATCTTAAGGCTAAAGAAACAAAGAATCAAAGGGGTAAAGAAACTAAAAAAATCAAAAGGTTAAAAACTCTAAGTGCCTACTTGCGAGAAAAAACAAACTCACCCTCGGGATTCCAGGAAGAGTCAGGCTCGGCCCAAGGGCTGAACAGCCACCGCTTGCCACCATCATAGCGATTCACGTAGAATACGTTCGGGTAGCCATTCGAGTCGGTAATTTGTTTCATAGCAATTTTGAGATATTCTCCCTTAGCTTGTTCTCTACTGAAGACTTTCTCATAGTTAAGTCTTAGATGGGGCCCGACTTCCGGCGGACATAATTCTAAGCCTAATTCATTGGCTCTCTTATATATTTCGTCCGTAGTTGCTGAATCAGAAAATCCTAAATCTTGAACTTTTAATTTTATTAAATTTAATTTTTCCGATTTACTATTAACTATAAATTCTCGTTTTTGGAGCATGCTTCTCGCATAATCGGAAATATAAATTTTCTCTTCTGGATTATTTGAGGTTTCTTTAGCATTTAACTCAGAAATTATTTCTTCTTTGGTTTTAGCACCAATAGTGGCTTCTGCTTTTTCAATTCTGCCATTTGGGAATGAAGAATAGATGTGTTCTAAATTTTGCGAGAAGATATTAGAAAATAGGGGGCCAATATAGGCTTTGATATTTCTATTTTCTTTTAACGCCTGATTATAGTCTTCCTCATTATAGACAATTTCTTTTGGTTCGCACTCCAGCACAGTGGGCGCGTCTTCCTTTGGATTTCGAGTTTGGATAATTTCTTCTATCCTGGGGTCACGCTGATAACCGAAACCTTCAATCGGTGCATTAATTTCGTAAAGGAAGATTAGGTCATCTTTAGTAAGTGGTTTATTTTCTTTAGCCTTGTTATCAATCTCAGTTAATTTCTTCATGTCGACTGATTTTTTTTCATAGGACGCGCCATCAGGAAATTCACTCATTTTTGATTTAACGACCTCGCCAATATAGGGGTCCAGATTTTGATCGGGGCCGATACCACGGACTTCACCAATAGAATCAGCTTGCATGCGAATTGCCGCTCGAGGAATTTTTGCTTGACCATTTTCGTCATATGAATAATAGACATAGAAATCACCATTTGAGAGTTGGGTTTGAGCGGTTAACTCACCAGCCGTACACCAACCGGTACCATGACCTTGAAGAGATTCAACTAGCGGCATATGGTCAGAGTTTTTATTATATTTAATCCATTTGCCTTCCGTGTTAGCCAGTCTTTCTTTAGAGGCTGGAGTAACTTTATCTATCGCCCAAGCATAAAGCTTAGCGAAGTTTTCGCCTTGAAGTATTTTATCAAAATTTAGTTGTTCTTCTTGATAAATTCGTTTTTCTTCGTCACTTAGATTAGATTCTTTTTGAGCTCTCTTTTCTTGTTCTAACTTCTTCTGTTCTGAAGTTTGAAGTTGATATTTTTTCTCAATGGCGTCGAGTACATAGGCGAGAGCCTCCCGGTTTAAATCTGGGAATGGTTTAGTGGTTGTTTTTGATCGCTTGGTAAACTGTTTATTCTCTTTATCATATTCGCCAAGAGACAACATACTGCGAAATGAGTAGTATTTGAGCCAGTCTGGGTAGGTTGCGTCTTGTGAGGAGAGATAATCTAACCAGTTATCCATTGAGCTTTTTTGATCGGTAATAATCACTTCAGTTAACTGTTCGCGTTGCTCATCGCCGACTTCAACCTCACCATGACCAAGTTCACGAGCTAGTCTTTGCTGAGTTACAAAATAGCTTTCGGGGACTTCTTCGGGTTTAATTACGAACTTATCATACAAAATATGTTTAAGGGCACTGATTCCCTGTTCTTTATCTTTTTCATCCGGCCTATCAATAATTTCTTTAAATCTATTTAAATAGTTTTGAATTTGAGCATCTGGCTTTTGTGAAACTTTTTCACCGCTACGAACTTCAGTCCGCTTGGCAGCTGACTCAACTTCAGGAGTATTATGGAGATTATATTTTTGTTTGAGGAAATTTGGATTTTCCATATTCATAGACTTACAAATTATGTAATTTACATTTATATTTTAGCTGTAAAAAGATAAATAATCAATACAAATAACTAAAGTGTGCTTAAAAAATTGGTTTCTGACAGGACTCGGATTCGAACTAATATTGATCAACAAAATAAAGGCTTTTCTAATAATTACTCTAATAAATCAAAAATATCCGGAACAAGTTCGAACCGCTTTGGAACTTAAAATGTGTCTAATATTAAAACAAAAACGAGCATTTCTGCTCGCTTTTGTAATTTGGCTCGGGGACCAGGATTCGAACCTAGATCGACGGCTTCAAAGGCCGCTGTCCTACCATTAGACGATCCCCGAATATTATCTTAACTAAAAGACAGTTTGGAAAACTGCCTTTATAATATGGCATTTTTTATAACAAGTCAAACCGTGTTAAACCTTGGCATATTTTCTGGCGGCCAGTAAACTGGCTAACAGGGTGATTCCAAAAACTGCCAAGAATTGCAAGCCAAAAATGGCCGCAAAGTTATTCACATAATAAGTCAAAATGTTGACGCTATAACCAGTAAAGAAAACCTCTAAATATGGCTGCAGAATTGTTAAAAACGGATAAAAGGAAATAATAATAATGAAGATGGAAACCAGCGCATAGATAAAGGCCGAAAATAAATAGGGCATGTAAATAAAGAAGTTAGAAGCGCCCACTAGCCTCATAATTTCAATTTCTTGACGATGCGTATAAATCGCGACTCTAATAGCATTGTAAACCACTAATAAGCTGGTTAAAACAAAAATCAAAATTAAGAATAGGCCAATTTCATTAACTCTGGCGGTAATAAAATTTATCTTTTCTAAAATTGTAGAATTGTCGGAAAAATCTCGAGATTCGATAGCATCGCTTTCTAATACTTTTAAAGAAGTGATTAATCTAGCCGAATTATCAAAATCTTTGGGTGTAATAATCAGTGATGGTGACAGGGGATTTTTTCCTAATTCCTTTAAAGCGTTAAGAATTTCCGGATTATTTTTATTATTGTTCCGGAAATTTTCCAGAGCTTCATTTTTAGAAATAAAGACCGCCTCTTTAACATCAGGCATTGCCTCTACTTTCTGGCGCACATCTAAAATCATCGCTTCTGAGGCATCCGCATTAAAATATAAACTGATATTTATTTTTTCTTTAACCGCCTCAACCGCATTTTGGCTGACTAGTTTCACCGTTAATAGCATGTTAATGGAAAAAAGAGCCAAGATCAAAATAGTTATTGTAACGATAGATAGCCAGATGTTGCGAACAATATCTTGAAAACTAAATTTGATGATACGTAAGAAAGAAAGCATAAAAAATTCTTAGTTTATATAGCTTAAAGCAAATATTTTCCGTGTTCTTTGTCACTAATAATAACGCCTTTATCCATCGTCACTACTCGACGATTTAGACGGTTAACAATATCCTTATTATGAGTCACTAAAATTACCGTGGTACCAAATTTATTAATCCTTAAAAGTAAATCAATAATTTCATCGGCATTAATCGCATCTAAGTTTCCAGTCGGCTCATCCGCTAATAATATTTTAGGCTGGTGCACTAAGGCCCTGGCGATTGCCGCTCGCTGCTGTTCGCCGCCGGACACCTCGCGCGGATATCTATCACCTTTATCTTCAAGGCCAACTATTTTCAGGACACTCGGAACAATTTTTTTGATCTTAGCTGATGGGGCGCCGCAAACTTCTAGAGCAAAAGAAATGTTTTCTTTTAAAGTTTTTTTGGGTAACAATTTAAAATCTTGAAAAATAACGCCTATTTGACGGCGCAAAAAAGGCACATCATGACGGCGAATTTTAGTGATATCCCAATCACCAACAATAATTTGCCCCTCACTAACTCTTTCCTCGCCGATTAAAACTTTAACAAGAGTGGTTTTTCCGGCGCCTGATTGTCCGACAATCGAAACAAACTCGCCCACTTTAACGTGCAAATTAATTCCGCGTAAAATTTTTATCTTGTTAGCGTATGATTTGGAAACGTTTTGAAATTTTATCATATCCTATTTTTTAAAATTTTCATTCCGTAACTAATTAGTTTTTCATTATCTGAAAAATTATTAGCTCTGCTGCTAGAATTAAAATTAACAACGATTAAATTACCATTATTAGTTTTTATCCTAGTCATTAAACAATAGCCCGCCTCATTTAAATATCCAGTTTTAGAACCGATAATATTAAATTTATTAGCCGCAATAATTTTATCGGTATTATTAATCGTGTGTTTTACTTTAGTATTGATTGTTGAAAAAGAATAGCTGGCCGTAGTGCTTATTTTTTTAATAATCGGATTAGCATAAGCTCCTCTAGCTATTATAGCATAGTCATGCGGAGAACTCACATTCTTTTCTGAGAGGCCGGTCGGCTCGATAAAAGAAGTGGAGGTGGCGCCCCAAGCGGCTACTTTATCATTCATTCGCGCTACAAATTCATCTCGAGTTAAGCCGCTATTTCTAACTAATGATTCCACGGCGTTATTAGCTGAACCGACTAAAGCCGAATAAAGTAAGTCTGAGAGAGTCATAGTTTCGCCGTCCTTAACTTTTAATTTAGCAGACTCGCCTGGTTTGCAGTATTTATAATTATAATCTTCGTCTTGCTTCTTATAAACTACCACCCGACTTAAAGTCGGCTTAGTATCTAAGAATACTTGAGCCGCAACAATTTTAGTTAAGCTGGCCAGCGGGGAAACTTGATTGCCATTTTTATCCCATAGAACCTGGCCATTAGCTTCGCTCATAATAACCGCCGCCGAAGCGGAGATTACTGGCTCAGTGGCCGGTGCTAGAGCCTGATTTAAATCAGGGCTAACGGATTTTATAACATCAATTTTGATATTAATTGTACCGGCGCCAAGAGAAGCGATTTTTTTAAAAGCAACCTTATCTAAATCAACTACTCGGTCGGGATTAGTATTTCTTTCCGGACCAAAGTCATTGATAGTCACATCGACAGATTTTCCATTGTCTAAATTATAAACTCGTAAAATGCTGCCTTTAGAAAAATCCGGCGAGGCCGCAAATAAACCATTTTTATGAGTATACCAACTCGCTCGGCCGACGGTTAAAATATTACTTGAAGCAAAAACGGCTAACTTGACATCGGAGAAAGGAATTTCCACGCTTACTTTTTTATTTTTAGGATCATCCTTAGTCGGCAGCGGCTGCCAAACATTTTTATTAGAATCCAAATAAAAGACTTTTTTATAATTATTATTAGCTTTAGGATAATTAATATCCACTGAAAAAGTTTTTCCTTTAGCTAACTGACTCGGATCCAAATTGACCCGATACATCGGAGTTAGGGCCTCATAATCCCAAGGCGGAGTCACCGCGCCGTCTAAAATCGTCGTTTGAACCGGAAGCTTAGATTGGACTGGAAAAGAATCGGCCGCCTTTACAGTTTGCAAACTAAAAACACTAATAAATAAAGAAATAGCAATTATTTTGTAGATAGATTTTTTCATTTTATTGACTTTAATCAGTTGTTGCCCCTATAATTAGAAGGATTAAGTTAAGTTAGCGGGTATCGTATAGTGGTTATTATGTCAGCTTCCCAAGCTGAAGATGGCAGTTCGATTCTGCTTACCCGCTCTAAGATACGAATGCCGAGATAGCTCAGCTGGTAGAGCAACACACTCGTAACGTGTAGGTCGTGGGTCCGATTCCCATTCTCGGCTCTAAAATAAAAACCAAGCTTCACTTGAAAGCTTGTTTTTTATTTAAAAAAGTAATGCAACCATAAACGCCAATTAGTCACCCGACTCTCTTCCGGAACACTCGAGCTAGCCACTTCGGTGCTCTCGACATGATTAATAACAATGACATCTTCGTTAGGTTTTTTAAGTCCCAAATTAAGCCTGGCTTGTTCTTCGAGTGAAAGATCGGATTGCAAATAATCAATCATGTTTTTAAGCTCCTGACTTTTATTGCGATAGGCATCATTATCTTTTTTAATATCAGAAATTTCCTGCTCCACCATTTTTCGCTGGCTGGTACTTTTAACTAAAGGAAAAGAAATGGCGATAATAATTAATAAAAAAACAATCGCCAAAAAACGCTGGCTCATTAGAAAGCGTTGCCAAAAAGGCTGATTGTTTTGTCTTCTGTCGGCCGGACTAAGGCCATAAGAACGGTTAACCATTTTAGATAATTTAAATTAAAAAGCTACTTATAATATAGCAGACTCGAAGAAAAAATTCTAACTTTAATCATGCCGTTCTTTCGGTGTTACCCAGAAGCCCATATACTTACCGAACATCAAACGAATTTGCGCATCTAGACACGGAATCGCACCAAAAATAACGATTGTTACCGGCACAAAAACCCATTCGACCACCATGGCCACACTCTTCCAAATGGAATATTTTTTTGGTCGTTTCGGGAGTAATAGATTAGAAACAATGGCCGATAAAATCATGCCAATCATGGCCAGATTCATCAGGTTGGTAGAAATCGCCGGCAGATTCCCGGAAAGCACAGTTGAGTTAAAACGATCACCACCGAGTAACATCGGCAGCCAACCAATCACCGCAATAATTAAGGCGCTGGTTCCCCAAGAATGAAAACCGTAGAGCTGAATCAGAATATGATTAAAAACCCTTTTTTTATTATCCCCCGGCTCACGCTTCATCTTTAAATAATTAAAAATAAGATAAGCGACGTTTTCCGCCCCCCAAGCCCAACGACGTTGCTGCTTGTATAGGCTCCTAGCAGTCCTTAAAAAACTTTTATCGGCGGTAGCATCCATTGAGACCATAACGTAAAGAGGTTCCACGCGATAATCGCCTTTGTAATAAACCAAGCAGTGAAAGAAAATTCGAGAATCTTCGCTAACCATTTTGGTCGACCAAAAACCGATATCGACCAAAGCTTTAAAAGTCATTGAATGAGAAGAATAGGTTACTAGCTTTTCCTGGCGAATCTGCATCATCATCTGCCAAAAAGTATTAGAGGCGGCGGCTACCCGCGAAAAAAATGGTGCTCCCCAAACATTGTTATGATAAACCGGCACCGGCTGATAAGAGGCCCGGTAAGGATTAGAAATAGTTAAAAATTTATAAGACAAAGCAAAAAAATAACCAGGACGAACAACCGTATCAATATCAAACACCGAAACTAAAATCTTGTCATAGGGAATCTTTTCGGGATCAATAATATCCCGTTTTACCTGCTTGCCGCACCAAGACTGATTTGCCCCCTTACCCTTTAGCTCTCCAGTAATGCCATCCGGATGAAAAGTAATAATAAAGCGCCGGAACTTGGTGGCGAATTCTTCACTGATTAACTTAGCGCGCACCTGAGCTTCGGCCCCAGCGCGCTCTTCCATAGCCACAGCGACAATCATTTGTTCGGGCGGAAAACCGTCTTCTAGTAAAGAATTAAGGGCGGTTCTAATTATTTCAACATCCTCATTATAAGTAGGTAAAATAATAAGTTGGTGCAGTTCCGGCCATTTAAGGCCTTGGCGAGTTAAACAATCAACTGGCAAACTCGTGTCGCTAGCTGACAAGGATAGACAGCGCTCTTTCCAATTAACTTTTACATTTCGACGCACCTTACGATAAGAAGATATTAAATATAAAGCCAAATAAATTACCTGAAGCAACCAATAGACATCAAAGGCAATTAAAAAATAAGCCACCCAAACTGGCTTAAAATAAGAAAAAATAACTAAAATAAGAAGTGTTCCCAGCGACAAAATTCCAGGGACCATTTCTAGTCCCCGATATAATTTACGATCATTGCCAGTGAGTTCCGTAGCCTTGCCAATTTTAAGATAATCTGTCATTTATTTAAAATAAAAACGTTTATATTACGTTCCTATTTTTTAGCTCAAAAAAGCATTTAGCGCAAGCATTAACATCAATTAAAGCATCATGAGCATCTGGAAAACCCACGCCGAATAAACAATTATGTAATTCATCTAAATTAGGCCATTTATAACGTCCATAGCTATTAGGGATGCGACAGAAGTCGACACTGCTTTTCATGGTACAAATTTTACGAGCGGCGTCTAAAACATTTTCTAAATTTAAGCGATAGAATTCGGCACTGATTATCTTGTCATCAAAATCAATATTATGAGCGATGATAAATTCCGCTTTTTTAATCTCCTCAGAAAATTTTTTTAAAACGACCTCTAAATCAACTCCTTCCATTTCGGCCCGTTCTTGAGTTACCCGGTGAATTTTGGCCACTTCTTCGGGAATCACAAAGCCATCAGGCTTAATTACGTAACTATAACTATCCCACTCATTACCGCTTTCGTCATACCAGCTCCAAGCAATCTGAACCAGTCGCGGCCAATTAGCCGAATCAGAAGCGGGGGCTTTGTAATCACGAGGCAATCCGGTAGTTTCCGTATCAAAGAATAAATACATAAAATTATCACTTGCTGATCTATTTTGCAGGACAAACAATAAACAGCAATTTCTTATTGATCTTGGTTTTTTAAATCAATTTCTTCTCCTTCTGACCAATCGTCTTCACCAGTCGGCCAATTTTTTAAAGTGTCGCCATCAGTCTCTTTTTCCAAAGTGTCTAAGACTTTTTTTTCTGGCCTAATAGTATCCGGCCGTCCTTTAAAATTTAGAGGCTGAGCTGAACTGAGATCACCCAAAGATAATGTCGAAACTGGCGACTGTTGAACTTCAAAAGTAGCCATACTTGACGGTCTAAAAGGCTGCGGTTTCATAATCGTTGGCGTTTTAACAGGGGTATTTTGTCTAGAAACAATTGAATTGTTAGATCTTGCTGGCGCTGGCGCCATTTTTGGAACCGGTGCCTGATAAACAGGTTTGGTTGNGGTTGGGGTTGGGGTTGGGGTTGGGGTTGGAACCGAAATAATCGGTGCTTCCGCCTTCACAATTGGTTTATTAATGGGGGTGACTATTTGAGCAGAAGATTGGTTGGTTGATACCGGTGCTTTTATACCCTGCCTTGTTTCCATTTCTATTTTTCGTTCTTCTTTCTTCTTACTAAGGCATTGTTTACAAAAAACAGGACGAACGCCATCCGGCTCAAAAGGAGTAAAAGTAACATTACCACACAAAACACAATTAGTGCGATAACCTTCGCCGCCTTGCGGCTCATAAGTACGAGTCGTAGGAATAATTTGACTATTAGTATTGTTACCACTAGCTGAAGGTATATTAACTGTTAACGGGCGCTCCACTCGCTTATCACCTTCATCCGAGCTCTCATGCCAGCTCATAATCTTCTCTTCAACAATACTTCGTGGCGTGGCGTATTTTTCCCGAGAAAATCTGATAGTTTTTTCTTCCTGCCCCGTTCTCTCAGCCTCAGTTAAAGGCGGTAGTCCGCGAGCGGAAAATGGCGCCGAGGTGATGCCATCAATCATTAATTTTAAATACATTTCATATTTTGGCAGATTCACCAAATCTTCTTCGTTAAAAGTTGGCATAAACTCCTTAGCTAATTCTTCAGCATCAGCCGCTCCGACGCGAAAAGCAATCATCGTACCGACATTACCAAAAACTGCCGGTTTCACTTTTTCGGTTAATTGTTCAATATACTGATGGGCTAAAATCAAGTCTAAACGATATTTTCTAGCTTCAGATAAAATATTAGCAAAGGAATCAGTGGAAAAATTTTGAAATTCATCAATGTACAAATAAAAATCCCGACGCTCTTTTTCTGGAATATCCACGCGACTCATGGCGGCCAACTGAATTTTAGTAATCATCATCGCCCCGAGCAAAGCCGAATTATCTTCACCAATTCTTCCTTTGGATAAGTTCATAATCAAAATTTTGCCATTATCCATAATGTCGCGCAAATCAATCGATGATTTAACCTGACCGACAATATTTCTCATCAGCGCGCTTGATAAAAATTGACCCACCTTATTCTGAATTGGCGATACCGCCTCAGAGGCAAATTTATCAGCATAACTGGCAAATTCTTTTTCCCAAAAAGCTTTGACGACTGGATCTTTAATATTAGCGACCACCCGTTTACGATAAGCTTTGTCGCTCAACATTCGAACAACTCCGAGCAAAGTCGAACCCGGGAAATCTAAAATCGCTAAAATAGCGTTGCGAAGAATGTATTCCAAACGAGGCCCCCAGGAGTCAGCCCATAATTTTTGAAAGACACCAATAAGACCAGAGGCGACTAAATGCTGCAAATGATGTTCCACTTGTTCGACTACATTAAAAGCAATCGGATATTCCATGTCAGCCGGATTGAAATAGATGACATCTTTTACCCGGTCAGCCGGAATGTATTGCATGATTTTTTCGGCCAAGTCGCCATGAGGATCAACGACCGCCACGCCCCGACCCGCTCTGATATCGTCAATTATCATGTTTTCCAAAACCGTTGATTTACCCATACCGGTTTTACCTATCAAATACATGTGGCGGCGGCGGTCGTCAGTTTTAATGCCGAATTTCTTAAATTCGTTCCGATAGGTTGTCTGAGCAAACACTGCTATATTGTCATTACTCATATTTTATTTATATAAAGAAGAAAGTTGAGCTAGATAATTTTTAATAAGTGGCGGCAGATAAATAAAACCAATAATCAAAGGAATTAAAATAATTAACATTCTAACTGTTGACCAAATTTTTTGCCATTTTATATAAACTCTAATGGCTTCAGTTTTTTTTAAAATCTCCTGACTTAAAATTAAATTACGTTGTAAAAGTTTATTTTGTTCCTCAAGTAAACTAGAGTTGGGGGTGTTTGATTTTACCTTACTAGCCATATTTTTATCTTAGTTCACAAATTTTAACATAACTTTGACCAATTTTTACCATTTCAGCCATCTCTTGATCAGTAAAAGGCAAATTTTTTTCAAGTTCCCTGTCAACTAAGGGGGTATCTGACTTAAATTTTTGTAAATACCAAGCATCCGCCCCTTTGATAGTCTGCCCCATTGACTTAAAATCAGCCAATTCTAGCAAACCAGGAACAACGGTGGTACGAAACTCGAAAGGTAAACCGCTTTCAGATATCATTTTAACACTATTTTCTAAATCCTGACAGTTTATCTTGACACCCACAACGCGCTCATACTTATCAAGCGGGGCTTTTAAATCCATAGCGATATAATCAAGTAAATTCTCGGCCAATAATCCTTTTAACATTTCAGGATTAGTGCCGTTGGTATCTAATTTTATTTTATACCCCAATGATCTGATTTTTTTTATAAATTCCGGCAAATCATGATGCAAAGTCGGTTCTCCGCCGGTAATAACCACTCCATCTAGTTTTCCCATCCGGCTACGCAAAAAAAGAAAAAACTCATCCTCCGAAATTGTAGGACAAGTCTTTTCATATTTTTTTTCGTCTGTTTCCCTCTCGGGCCAGACAAGCAGGGGGTTATAACAAAAGTGGCAACGGAAATTACAACCTTTAGTGAAGACTATGGCTGCCAGTTGACCAGGATAATCAATTAAAGTCATCTTTTCAAGTCCGCCAATTAACATATATTTAAAATATGAATACGGGGGACAAACTGGCCGAGCTTCGAAAGCGAAGAGGGCTCTTCGCTTGTCTTCCAAATTCCTTAACTATTTTATTAACACTTTTCTTCTTCAACTTTATAAGTTAAACGATCGCCGTATTCTGAAGTTTTTCCTGGATTAAAATTTCTAACTGGAGTTAACCAGCCAACTACGCGGCTATAAACAATGCACTCCTGTCTTTGAGTTTGAATTGGACTCATATTATTTTTATTTAAATTTATTATATATTTATTAATTAATTATTTTAGACATTAGCCAAACGCTGACTGATTACATCATTTTCTGGAGAAAAGCCAATTTCCTCATCGCATTTTGGGCAATATTTATGTTCTCCAGATAAATAGCCGTGCTTAGGACAAACCGAGAAAGTTGGGGTAATTGTAAAATAAGGCAACTTATAGTTATCAATAATCTTATGAACCAATTTCTTAGTGGACTCACCGTCTTTAATTCTTTCTCCTAAAAAACCATGAAGTACGGTACCGCCCGTATATTTAATTTGTAAATCATCTTGTAAATCCAGAGCCGTAAAAATATCATTGGTGAAGCCGACCGGCAAGTGACTGGAATTAGTATAATAAGGCGGAGTGCCATTTTCTTTAAAAGCCTGATCGTTGGCGCAAACAATTTCTGGATAAACTTCCTTATCCTTTTTAGCAAAACGATAGGTGCAGCCCTCACCAGGAGTCGCTTCNAAGTTATACAAACTGCCACTCGCCTCTTGAAATTCCAACATCTTATCTCTCATATATTCTAAAACCTCGGCCGCAAAAGCATGTCCTTCAGGNGTGGAAATATCATGGCCTAAAAGATTAAGAACCGCTTCATTCATACCGTTGATACCAATGGTATTAAAATGATTCTGCCAATAAGAACCAAAGCGNTCTTTAATGTCATGCAGATAAAAACGAGAGTAAGGGTATAAGCCGTCATCGGTGAATTTTTCCACCACCTTGCGCTTTATTTCTAAACTCTCTTTGGCAATTTCCATTAAATCTGTTAAGCGTTTTTTAAAGTCATCCTTATCTTTAGATAAATAGCCTAAACGAGCTAAATTGATTGTTACGACACCTAAAGAACCAGTTAAAGGATTGGCTCCGAATAAACCGCCACCCCTTTTTCGAAGTTCACGATTATCAAGCCGTAAGCGGCAGCACATTGAACGAGCATCATCCCGATCCATATCCGAATTAACAAAATTAGAGAAATAAGGAACACCGTACTTAGCGGTCATCTCCCACATCGGTTTCAGGCACTCTCTGTCCCAATCAAATTTTTTATCAATCTGATAAGTCGGGATTGGAAAACCGAAAACTCGACCGGTCGAATCCCCTTCTAACATTACTTCCGCAAAAGCTTGATTAAAAATATCCATTTCCTGGCTGAAAATCCTTATACTGCTCTGGCTTAGCTTCCCCACCGATAATAACATTTTCTTCGCCGATTAATTTAGACGGGGTGACGTCCAAGGTGACATTGGTAAATGGAGTCTGAAAGCCAACGCGAGTCGGTACATTAACATTAAACATAAACTCCTGTAAGCTTTGCTTGACTTCTTTATAAGTTAAATGATCATAACGAATAAAAGGTGATAGATAAGTATCAAAGTTGGAGAAAGCTTGAGCCCCGGCGGCTTCACCCTGCATTGTATAGAAAAAATTAACAATCTGGCCTAAAGCGCTTCGAAAATGTTTTGGTGGTTTACTTTGGACTTTTTCAGATACCCCGCAGAACCCCTTAATCAGTAAATCTTTAAGATCCCAACCACAGCAGTAAGGTGCCAATAGTCCCAAGTCATGAATATGTAAATCAGCGTTCACATGAGCGGCTCTAATATTTTCCGGATATAGTTTATTAAGCCAATAGCGAGCCGAAACAGCCGAAGCAATATAATTATTTAAACCTTGAACCGAAAAACTCATATTGCTATTTTCTTTAAGGCGCCAATCAGCACGCCCCAAATAATCCTGCATTAACTTTTCATCGGAGGTGCCTTTGTTAATATCACGAATTTGTCGGTGTTGATCGCGATAAAGAATATAAGCTTTAGCCAAAGCAATCTGTTTTTTTTCAATTAAAGTTTCTTCAACGATATCCTGAACCTCTTCCACTGCAGGAATAGTATTTCGATGAAAATGTTTAGCAATTTTTTGAGCGATTTCCGCGCTAAGTTCTTCAGCTAATTTATTATCCGGGGCATCAATTGCTTCTTGGGCATTACAAATAGCTTTAGTAATTTTATTCTGATCAAAATTAACAATGTCTCCGGACCGCTTACGAATTTGAGTGATTATTTCGGGCATACTAAATTGCTAACGCTTTAGAGATTAATCAAGGCTTTGGCGCCGCTTCACAATCTTTAAAACTTTAATTAAATTATTTTTTTTCTTTGATTAATTTATTAAGCTCTTTTCTAAACTCGTTAGCATCCTTAAATTGCTCATAAACCGAAGCGTATCTAATATAAGCTACCTGATCAACTTTCTTAAGTTGTTTCATTACCATTTGCCCGACTTGGCGCGAAGTTATTTCACTCTTCTTCAGTTTTTGTAAATCCCGTTCAATCCCGTGGACTAATTGCTTGAATTTATCATCAGTGACCGCTCGCTTCTCTAAAGATTTTTTAAGACCGCTAATTAATTTCTCGCGGCTATAAGACTCCCTTCGGCCGTCTCTTTTAACGATGCTAAGATCAAGAATTTCTACTTCTTCATAAGTTGAAAAACGAAAGCCGCACTTTAAACATTCCCGACGACGACGAATTGATAAGCCATCAGTGGCGACCCGGGAATCAATGACTTTAGTGTCATCAAAATAACAGATTGGACATTTCATAGGTTTTAAATTCACAAAAAAATCAAATTTCGTCAAGAGTAGTAATAACAATATTTAGTGGGTGCCTTTTTACTTGTTACACTACATCTTGTGTGTATCCTTATTGTAAACTAAGCAGTCAAAAAATGAAATAGCTCATTTTTAAGGAAAAAATAACAATATTTTAGCCGGTTGGGGCCTTGTGGATAAATAGTGGGGAATCTAAAAAATAATAAATACGGGGCCAAAAAAACTTAAACAAAATATTAACCAATTTTTATGGGCCTAAAAAATTTCACATTATTTTTCAATTCGGTTCTAATTTTTTTAGAGACCTCATTTGCCCTAAAACAAAAACTGGCCGGATTATGGTCAGTTTTTTCAGTAACTAATTTTCAAATTTTAAAGCATCTTCTTCCGTAATAAAAGCGGGGACACTTAAGTCGTCTTCTTCGACGCTATTACTAGCGGCGGGCTGTTCCATTTTCTTTTCAATTATCGGTTTAATTGGAGTATTTTTAAAGACTGAGAGTTTAGTTTTAGTCTTATCGGCCCAAGAAGAAACACTAGGAACACTTTCTCTTTCAACCTCTTCAATAAAGGAATTCTGCGTGTAGCTATTCTTAACAACTTCATTTTTAATAGCATTACTGCCCTTACCGTCAAAACCGGTGGCGACCACGGTAATCTTAATCTCATCTTTCAAATTTTCATCGATAACGGCGCCAAAAATAATCTTAGCTTCATCATCGGCCGCCGCGGTGATTACTTTAGCTGCTTCGCTAACTTCATTCATCGATAAGTCTGTGCCGCCGGTAATCGTAAAGACGATACCTCTGGCGCCATCAATCGACATATCAAGCAGGCTAGAATTAATCGCTGCTTTGGCCGCATCAATCGCTTTATTTTCACCAGTTGCCTGACCAATACCCATTAAAGCACTACCGGCATTAGACATGACAGCTTTGACATCGGCAAAGTCGGCGTTGATAATACCCGGAACGGTAATAATTTCCGCAATCCCCTGAACACCTTGACGCAGGACGTCATCAGCAATATTAAAAGCATCGAGCAGCGATGTTTTTTTATCAATCACTTGAAGTAATTTATCATTAGAAATAGTAATAATAGTATCAACTTTATCGGCTAATTCTGAAAAAGCCCGGTCGGCAATATTCTTGCGTTGTCCACCCTCAAAAGCAAAGGGTTTAGTAACCACCGCCACGGTTAAAGCACCAAGCTCGCGAGATATTTTAGCCACAATCGGCGAAGCGCCTGAGCCGGTACCGCCGCCCATGCCGCAAGTAATAAAAACCATATCGCAACCCTTAAGAGCCTCCCTAATTTCATTTTCCGATTCTTCAGCCGCCGCCTTACCCAGTTCCGGATTCATACCAGCCCCAAGTCCCCGAGTCACTGTCTTTCCAATGTGAATTTTTTCACTGGCCTTATTATAATGAAGGGCTTGAATATCGGTATTTACGGCCACAAATTCCACGCCTTTAATGCCGCTGTTTACCATTCGGTTAATCGCGCTGCCGCCACCGCCGCCCACACCGACGACTTTTATCTTAGCAAAAGTTTCTATTTCTGGTTTGATTTCGGCCATATAACTTTTCACAAAAAATTAAAAGCGTTGAATGATCACCCCTGTTAAACGCCTTATCCTTCGTATTTTAATATTTATTATTTTGGAATAATTCTTTGAAAAAAATTTCTCGCTTTTCCAAAGGCTCCTTCCAAATTCTTTCGTAAATTATTATTAGTGCTCTCAGCGCTATTATGATTTCCCCAAATAACTAAACCAAGGGAAGTTAAAAATTCTGGAGTTTTAACCTTATCAATCACCACACTCACATTGCGAGAAACACCCATACAAGCCGGCAATCTTAGTTTGCGCTTAGCTAAATCAACCAAACCATTAAGCTCGGCTCCGCTGCCAACAAACACAATGCCGGCCGGAAGCATGCCGGAACGATCAATTTTTTTGAACTCACCGTCTATTTTATCTAAAATCTCTTCAACACGAGCTTCAATTATCTCCGCCACATAATGAGCTGAAACGGTTTCAATATCATCATTTACATCCTCCTCTTTTACCAATTCGCGAACATCAACTTCTTCTTCCCTATTAACTTCAGCGGGATTACAACTGCCAAATTCCCGTTTAATCCTTTCCGCTAGATTAATCGGGCAACGCAAACCAATCGCAATATCAGCGGTGATATGTTCAGAGCCAATTGGTAAAATAGCCGTATGTAATAAATTTCTTTCTTCGTAAATTGCGATTGAGGTTGTTGCCGAACCAATATTTATTAAGGCGACGCCCAATTCTTTTTGCTTCGGAGTTAAAACTGATTCGGCGGCCGCTAGCGGTGCGAGCACTAAATCTTCAATTTCCAGACCGGTACGATAAATCGCTTTTGTTAAATTTTTAATTTGGGTCGAGAGACCTTGAATTATTAAAGTTTCCACTTCTAACCGAATACCGCTCATTCCAATCGGATCTTTAATATCAGTTTGGTTGTCCACGGAAAATTTAACGGGAATAACATGCAAAATTTCATAATTAACCGGAACCGCTAAAGCACGGGCGGCCTCGATGGCCCGATTAACATCCGCCTCGTTAATTTCGCCATCACTTTTAGAAACAGCGACAACGCCTTTACTTCTTTCACATTTAACATGGGGATCGTTAATACTGACCCAGACGTTAGTAATCGGGACGCCAATTAAACGCTCCGCTTTTTCTAAACAAGCCGAAATTGAAGAAGTTGTTTCTTCAATGCTAGTTACCACACCTTTATTAACTCCCGCCGTCGGCGAAGAAACTGCACCAATAATTTGCAATTCACTCCCCGATGGAGTTTCTATTTTTTGGCCAATTACTAAACGAATAGCCGTTGAACCAACATCTAAACCAGCAATGATTTCGTCTCTCATAAATAATTTATAAATGTAAGCTAAGCTATAAAACTCAGAAAAAAACGAATTTTAGCAATATCCGCCTAGCCAAAAAAAGTATTACTTGTTCAAGTTTATTATACTAGATTTTGATTTTTTGGGCAACCAATTATGAAACTAAAAGAGCCCTAAGTACCAAGCCACAATACCCTGCCCCAAAAAGATAGAAATCAAGGCCCCAACCGTCAAAAAGACTCCTAAAGGTAACTTACTGCTCCACTTCTTTTGCTTTGCAACCATAAAGAATATTCCCACCAACGATCCAATAAAATAAGTACTTAAAATAGCCACTAAAAGCCCTCTTAGGTTAGGAAACACTACCCCTAGAAAAAGACCGAGCCAAATATCCCCTTCGCCCAACCCCTTGCCCCGAGTGATTAGATATTGAGCTCCAAAAAATAAACCGGCTAGAGCCATGGTAACTACGAGGGAAAAAATATAATAACCAATATTGTAAGGATAGCTTAAGGCTCCCAAGATAATAATCACCGCCCCGCTCCAAATTAAAGCGGAAACCGGGATTAAGTACCAACGAAAATCAAAGATAAAAACTAAAATCAAAACCGCTATGGCAATAAAAATCTTAAGCAGCATCAACGGTGAAGCGCCAAAATTTAAAAAAGCAAAATAAAAAAGCAAGCCGGTCGCCAGCTCCACTAAAGGATATTGCCAGGATATCTTTTCAGAACAGTGGCGGCATTTGCCTTTTAATCTAATAAAACTAATTAAAGGAATATTATCGTACCATTCGATTTGTTTTAAGCATTTAGGACAATGAGATCGGCCAAAAATAGTTTCCTCTTTATAAAGCCTCCAGGCTAGACAATTAAGAAAACTGCCAATCAAGAGCCCAAAAATCAAGGAAAAAAGCGGCCCCAAGAGTAAATATTCATTCATATAAATTATTTAGTTAAAGAATCGACTTTAATTAGACGAGTATTTATTTGACTCAAATAAGTGTTTAAGAAAAATCTTTGTTGACCTTCGAAATAGGGGTTATTAATATCTGGTAGCAGACTTAAGGCTTTAGTAAATTTTATCTTAGCCCCGACATAATCATGATTAAAAAATAGGGTATCCCCCCAGGCTAAATACAACTTAGGCATTTCCGGACTAAAAATAACTAAATCTTTAAATAAATTACCAGATTCCTGACGCGGACCAACGATGCCTAAAATAAAGGCTCTTACAAATTTACTTTCAAAGTTATCGCCGATAATTATTTTTTTATTATCAATTAAATATTTCTCAACGGCAAAGACGCTGGACCTGTCTTTAATGCTCGGCAGACTTTCCAGTAATCTCAAGGATAAACCCTGACTATAAAAAGCTTCTGAAACTAAATCGGGCTGAGTTTTACCAATATAATCATTTAAAACTAAAGCGGTGAAATATTCCGATTTGGTCGTCGCTCTTAAAGCCTCGTTGAAATAATAATCTGCTTCTAGACGGCTAATTTCCCTCAGTGATCCATAAAAAAACAAACCTACAACACCAATAATCACGACGAAACGGGCTAATTCTGGGTTTTTTTTATCAGAAAAAGCAACCAGCGGTTCGCCATTAATAATTAAAGATAAACCCACTATCAGCCAAAAATAAATATTAGTTGCTGTAACTGAAAAATTAAATAACAAAGAAATTAAATAAGCTGTTAACGACCAAAGAAGAAAGGCGGCTAATTTGGGATTTTTATTATTTTTAAAAGCCCTAAATAAATTATTATAAACCCACCATAAAAAATAAATAAAAACGCCTAAGCCCACGATGCCGCCGGTTAAAAGCGTGTCTAAAATTAGATTATGCGCCCGATCTGAATAAGTATTGGGACGAGCGTAAATTGCCCAATCAATCTTATAATAAGGCGCGTAAGCCTCCGGCTGATTTTCCAAGCCATAACCTAAAATCGGTTTTTTAAGATAAGCTTTAAAACCGCTTTGCCACAATTCTAGACGGACATAGGCGCTGCCCTTTTTAAGATCCGTAAATTCCTGAAATCGACTGTGATTACTCCAGGCTAAGAATGACCCAAAAGCAATCGCCACAATCAGGCCCGATAAAAATATCCAGATAATTTTACGTCGAGATAATATGTTTGCACTAGCAAAGAACCATAAACTCCATAAAACAGATACTCCTAAAAAAACTAAAAAAGCGGCCCGGCTGCCAGTAGCTAGCAGACCCCCTAAACCGACTATAAAGGATAAGGCCCAGAAAACTCGACCAAAGTTATTTTTAGCGGTTGAAAATAAATAAGCGTTTAAAGGCAAAACTAAAATCAGCCAACAAGCTAAATAATTAGGTTGCCCCAAAAAGGACACCGCCCGCCCAGTTATGGCTGGGGATTCCGACCAGGTTATAAAATCGAAGCCAAAGATTTGCATTAAGGCGTAGATTGAAACCAAAAAACTCGCACCGGCGCTAATTGCGAGTAAGCGGCGAAGTTTCGAAGATTTTTCTAAATCAATTACCGGCCCAAAATGCAAAGCAATTAGAATCGCCCACAAACCATAAAACAACCAAGAAACTAAGCCTTCGTGCCGGTCGTAAGAACCGAACCAAGAATTGGCCACATCGACTGAAAATACCAAACTGATAATCAAAAAACCAAACAAGACTAAAAATGGTAAAAACCGAAGCCAAAGATTAGAAGATTTATTAATTTTAAATTCCGAGAAACGCCAGACCACGGCAAACAACAAAAGCAAGGTGGAGACCTTAAAGATAACCAACTTATTCAAATCAATGTTAGTCGGATAAAAATAATTAAAAAATATCGGAGTCAGTCCTATAATAATTAAAATCGCTAATTCCGATAGCCAGCTTGGTCCCGAATTTAAAATAATTTTTTTCATAGTAAAATTATATCATAAATCAAAAAGGGCTCCTACTTAATAATACTTAGGAGTCCTTTTAAACACTTTTTAATCTAAATTATTTTCTTCTCTGCCACTGCTCAAAATAAACCAATAAAGGGCTGGCCACAAACAGTGAACTATAAGCTCCGCAAAAGATACCAACCATTAAGGCTAAAACAAAATCCCTGATTGAGGACCCACCGAAAACCAAAACCGCCATCAAGGATAAGAGCACAGTAATAACTGTATTAACCGATCTCACAAAAGTTTGATTTAAGCTATGGCTAACGGTTTCGGCAAAACTATCATGACTCTTAGGTAAATTCTCTCTAGTCCGATCAAACACCACAATCGTATCATGAACGCTGTAACCTAAAACCGTTAGTAAAGCGACCACAAAAGGGGTATTTACTTCGACAGCGAAGTAGTGGCCAAGAATGGCAAAAATACCAGCGGTGATAATAATATCGTGAAACAAGGCGATAACGGCAATTAGACCATATTTCCAAGAGGCGACTGGCTTAGAAACCTTACTAAAAGCCACCGAAATATAAAGAATAATAACCAGTAAAACGAGGAACATCACCCAGAATGATTTACTGCGCAATTCAGCGCCAACTGAGGTACCAATAGATTCAAAACGAACCTCCGTTAATCCATTCTTAGCAACATCTAATTTTTTTAAAGCCTCAACGACGGCTAAATGTTTTTCTTGAGAAGTTTCTTGAAAACGCAGGATTATTGAATTATCGCCCGTCGGTTGGATGACTAAACTGCTGATACCAACCCCGTTTAAACTGCTTTGAATATCGGTTACGGTCGGCTGTCCGCCGGCAAATTTAACTTCCAATAAACTACCACCGGTGAAATCCAACCCGGCTCTAAGACCCCAAATTAACAAAGCGGCAATTGAGATGATAACCATACCCGCGGAAATCAGAAGCCAGAGTTTGCGATATTTAATAATTTGATAATTAACCATAAAGTTAGAGTAAAAATGATACTTAATTATTAATCTTTTTAACCCCCAACCACCAAGGATGACGAGCTAAAAATTTACCGACAAATATTCTCATTAAGCTGCTGGTAATAACGATACTGCTTAACATGGAAATGGAAACCCCTAAAAATAGAGTAGCCCCAAAACCTTTAACAAGCCCCGTACCAAAACTCATTAAAACAAAACAGGCCAAAATAGTCGTGGTATTGCCATCACGAATCGATGGCCAAGCACGTTTAAAGCCTTCATCAATCGCAATATCAAGCGGTTTACCATTTCTAAGCTCTTCTTTCATACGTTCAAAAATCAAGATATTAGCATCAACTGCCATACCAATAGAAAGAATAAAACCAGTAATGCCGGCGAGGGTTAAAGTAACCGAGGCGTGGGCATAATATCCCAAGAAAATGAAGACGACCAGAAACATGACCACCGACAGAAAACCATCAAATATTTTAAGTTCTTTAAATACCGATAAAAACAGGGTAAATAACGACAAGAGGAAAACTACTGTCATCCACCAAGGCATTACTTTAAAAATAGCTAAGACGGCTAAAACATAAATACCTAAACAAACAACGGAAATTAAGCCCGGGAATCTATAATAAAGAATCATGAACAAGGCCACTAGTAAAAAGCCGACAATTCCCGCTTTAAAACTATTGTCAATTGACTGCTGGCCTAAACTGGCTTCAACAGTTTGTTGACCGATTAAAGTAATTGGCACCGGCAAGGCACCTGTATTTAATCTTTGAACTAATAATTTAGCCTCATCAATATTAAATTTACCAGAAATAACCGCTTCCCCGCCAGTGATTTTTTGACTAACGGTCGGGGCACTGATTGTATAGCCATCTAAAACAATAGCGACTTGTTTATTAACGTTACGGCCGGTAATATCTTCAAACATTTTAGAACCTTCTTCATCAAACTTTAGCGCTACTTCCGGAGTACCATCATTAGGGTTAAATTTTAAAGTTGCGCTTTTAAGATTCTTTCCGGTAAGCTCGGTGTTTTTCCAAGCTAATTGTTCTTCGGGGGTGGTGCTAGCAGCCGTTGGTACTACTGATACTGAAGAGGTTCCGGTAGTAACTATAGAGGGCGTTGTTAATTGAATTGCTGTCGGGACAACGGTTGTTTCCTTAAATTCTAAAAGCGGCGTTTCACCGATCATCTTAATAGCATCATTAACATTCTTAATGCCAGCCAGTTCCACAATAACTCGATAATCCCCAGAAATGCTACGATTAACTTGAATAACTGGTTCGCTCACACCGGTGGAATTGACACGACGTTCGATCACATCACGAACCCCTTCCAAAGAAGACGCTCTATCGGCCTCAGGAATATTACTTACATTAGCTTCATAAGTAAGCTGGGTGCCGCCTTGTAAATCAAGACCTAAAACAAAAGGAATCTCTTTAGTTGGCGGAAAAATAACCACATTATGGGTGGCCTTAGCTAAAGTGTTAGAAAAACGATTGTAATAATTACCGGCGCTTCCTAAAAAAGAAACGATCGCGAAAATTAAAATTAACAACAAGGTGAAACGTAAACGAGCTCTCTTTGAAGAAAACAAGCTTTTTGACTGCTTTTGCATATAAGTTTATAAATTAAAAAGCGAAACGAAAAAATTACAGCGTTTTGCTTTTAAATCTTAGAATAAACTCCATAAAAAATCAATGGGGAAAAACTTATTTAAAACCGCATTTAACTGACATCTTTACAAAATACCGGCTTTTAACTATAATTGATTAAAGCTATAACATTAATAAATAAGGGAAATCCTCAAAATTTACCTTATAATCAAAAAAATATGCCATTAATTCCCACCGTTATCGAAAAAGAAGGCCAGATGGAGCGAGCCTATGATATTTATTCCCGACTACTTAAAGATCGCATCATTTTTCTAGGCGAAGCCATTGATGATCATGTGGCTAATATAATTATTGCTCAATTATTATTTTTAGATGCCGAAGATAAAACTAAAGATATTAAATTTTACATTAATTCTCCTGGCGGATCAGTCGCCGCCGGCTTAGCCATTTATGACACAATGCAGTATATCAAAGCAGATGTGGCGACTATTTGTGTCGGGACCGCCGCTTCCATGGCTTCATTACTGCTTGCCGCCGGCACTAAAGGCAAAAGAATGGCCCTGCCTAACAGCGAAGTGATGATTCATCAAGTAATGGGCGGCGCTGAAGGCCAAGCTTCTGACATTAAGATTCAGGCTGAACACATCTTAAAAACTAAAGAAAAATTGAACAAAATCTTAGCCCGGCACACCGGGCAAAAAGCTGATAAAGTTGAAAATGATAGTGACCGCGATAATTGGATGTCCTCAGAAGAGGCTAAAAAATATGGATTGATTGATACCGTTCTAAAAAACCAATAAAAAAATAAAAAAGACTTTCACTTAACTAGGCGAGAGTCTTTTTTTATCGAATTGAACTATTTAATTTGCAAGGTTTTAATCATTAAATGAAAAACGATTACGCTGTTAGTATCAGGGGTTAGCGGTGAACAGGAAAAACTGTATATTTTTGAAGAATCTTTATTAAAAATATAAGCCGCTAAACCGTCAGCTGAGTAGAAACCCTGCCAATTTTTTCCGCTCACCGCTTCACCGATTTTTAAATTAGTCGATTGTCCATCAAACCAGGCTTGAGGACTTAATTTATCAGAATTATTTTGATAAGTTACCTGGATAAAAGCTTTATCGGAATCGGCAAAAATTACCGCCTGATTAGTATCACTCTTAGTAACGTCCCAGGTGGCGGGATAAATAACTGAGGTTTTGGAGTCAATTGAATAATTTCTCATGGTTGAGGTTTCAGATAATTTTTTACCAGGAGCCAAGGGATCATAGCCGCTTTCAAGTTCCGCTAAATCTGAGTAGCCATCATTATCAGTATCCGCTTTATTAGGATCAGTCCCAACAATTTTTTCTTCCGCGTCAGTTAAGCCATCAGCATCAGAGTCAACCGTTGGAACAGTTGCGGTCGCGATAACTACCGGTGTTTCTTCAGGCATCAAATCAGTTGAAGTCGCCGCTTCCGGAGTTGAAGTGGTAATTATCGGAGCACTAGTGGCAATTTCAACGACTGGTGTTACCGGTTCTTCAATCGGTGCGGTTGTAGTCGATTCCTTAACCACTGGTTTGCTAATAACGGTGGCGCCACTTACCCTAACATAGGGTTTAATAAGAAAAGAGTAACCAAAATAAAGCAAAGCCACAATTAAAATTAAACCAGCAGCAATAATGATAAAACCGATTTTATGGTGATTTTCAACATTCTTAATCTCGGGGATTCTTTTGGAAGCTCGGGAAACCGGATCTGAAAAAGTCTGACCTGAAAAACGATTCGGCTCCGGCATATTATGAGTTACAAAATCCGAACTGATTTTATCCTCAATCTTTTTGGCATCGCCAATTTTAGCCGTCGATTTTCCAAAAACTTTAAACATATATCATTAAAAAAATAATCAAACTGGAAACAATTAACAATCCGGCAATTAGCCAGCTAAACACCCGAACATCTTTTGATTCATGTCCGTGAGGCATAATATGAAGACTTAAGGAAACTTTTTTAGTCGGCTTTTTCTGAGAAAAAAGACTGGATGATTTTCCTTGGAACTTGTTTATGGAATCGATACCATTCATATTTTATTATAAACCAGGAGTGGTGGAGGTGGCCACATTTTTTTGAGCATCAGTCATCTTGCCGGCACCAAGCGGATTATAACCACTCTTTACTTCAGCGCCATCGCTGTAACCGTCACCATCGGTATCTGCCTTAAGCGGATCAGTGTGATAAATCTTAACTTCTTCATAATCTGATAAGCCGTCACCATCGGTATCGACTTTAAGCGGGTCAGTGTGATAAATCTTAACTTCTTCATAATCTGATAAGCCGTCACCATCAGTGTCTTTAAGATTAGGGTTAGTTCCTAAAACAGCTTCCTCTTGATCAGTTAAACCATCGCCGTCAGTGTCTGTTAAAGCAATAACGGGCGGCGTGGTTGTGCCTAAAGGAACTGAAGGTACAGTCGTCACTTCTTCGCTAACCGGAACAGTTTTAGTCGCTACTGAGGTCGCATTAAGATCTTGCCCAAAAGAAGTATTGTTGTTATTAGTATTCGTTTTAACAGGGTTTGTAGTGGTTGTCATTTCTTTATTTGGGTTAACCGGTTGTTGATTCAAACTTTGGCTAGCATTTTTTCCAGCCAAAAATTTCGCATAAACTAAATAACCCAAACCTAGTAACAGGATAATCAAAAGAGTTACTAAACCCATCTTTAAAAACTTACTTTTACCAGAAGGAATATCTTCAGCGGTTGATAAGCCGGCCTTCTGAGTTTCAATATCGACCGGACTAGGCGTGCTAGTCTTGACCGTAGCGCTTGAATAATAGCCAGAAAACTTTTTAGCCTCAGCGGTTTTGTCGGTTTCGGCAAAAATATCATCGACTGGAGCTTGAGAATTATTATTACCCGCTGGGTTTAAATCATTAAACATAAAATCAATATTTTAATTTTTTATTTATTATTTTTTAATACGATAAATATATAAACCATTCTGATCGTTAACTACTTCTGCCTGTTGTGACGGATCAATGCCTACCTTGGTAATCTTTTCTGATTCCGTCATGACCCGAGGTTGAAAAGTATTTTTTTTGTTACCAGCTAGGGAATTATTGCTGTAATTTTTTTTAATTCCCCAAAAAAATAAAAGCAAAGTAATGATTAATAAAATAATCAGCGCCAAAATTATGCCTTTTTTCTTATTGTCTAATTGTATCATATAAAAAAATTAATTTAAATTTTTGACTTACTTAATAATTATGGCAAACAACGGCCACTGCTTGGCACCCATTGGCAAAGCGCGTCGTAGTGGACGCCGTCAGACGCCGCCCGCTTAAAACTATTACAAGCTGTTTGACATTTTGAGAAGTTAGGATCAGTCGTGGCCACACTAGAACAGTTTACACCACTAACCACTAAATCTGCTCCACAACGATTGCTATATTGGATATTCGTACAGTAATAATAAGTCGGTGATGTTAAGGCTTTACAAGTGTAGCCGTTAAAACAATCGCTGTTATACCAACAAGTTTTATAAGAACAACTACTAGAATCAAATTTACAAACAGAACTACAAGCTAGGCCATATATATTGTAATTTAAGTTTAGATTCTGACAAGTCTGATTATTTAAATTAGCGCCGTCGCACTGTTCTCCATAAGCAGTATCTATAACCCCATCGCCACATTTACCGGTACAGGCCGAGGCATTAACAGCACCACTGACACAGGTTAACTGACCAGTATAAAAACCGCGAGCCGCGCAAGAATCTGATCCGAAATTATTTACCGTACATTTACCGCTGCAACCATCATCGCCACCACAAACATTATTGGTACAATTAGGAATACATTGACAAACACCAGAGGAGTTACAAGTGTCATTGCCGGTACAACTACCACCATTTGAACCACAAGTACCACCGCAACCATCGGAACCACAATTCTTTCCGTTACAGTTAGGGGTACAGGTACTAACACAAACACTGGAAGCATTACAGTTATAGCCGACTGCGCAGCCACCACCATATGACCCACAGGTACCAGTACAGCCATCGGAACCGCAAGTTTTTCCAGTACAGTTAGGAGTACAGGTACTAACACAAACACCAGAAGCATTACAAGCGTAACCAGTCGCACAGCCACCACCATATGACCCACAGGTACCAGTACAGCCATCGGAACCGCAAGTTTTTCCAGTACAGTTAGGAGTACAAACAGGATTTTTGGAACAACCCGAGGTATTAACTTGACCATTAACACAAGACAACGTTCCTAAATCAAAACCGCGAGCCGCGCAAGAATCCGATCCGAAATTATTTACCGTACATTTACCGCTGCAACCATCATCGCCACCACAAACATTATTAGTACAATTAGGAATACATTGACAAACACCAGAGGAGTTACAAGTGTCATTGCCGGTACAACTACCACCATTTGAACCACAAGTACCACCGCAACCATCGGAACCACAATTCTTTCCGTTACAGTTAG
>TBL_comb47_HYPODRAFT_10001211_pt1 | contig 33641 bp, 19 predicted proteins | sample TroBogypolimnion_40_FD_10682 | JGI IMG/M metagenome (IMG submission 10682)
CAGCAGTCGCGATATCAGGGCGCTTTTTAGGCGGTAGTGATGAATACTCCAGCAATGCAAAACGGGGTAATTCACCTAAGTCTTTGCCAACCGGTATGGGTTGCAATAACCAAGAGCGCCAACGATTAGCAATCAGGTCATGGCATTTAAAGACGCTAAGACCCGCAGTAAAGAACCAGGCTAGATAGCGATTGCGCGAGACAGACTCGGATAATGCCATCACTTTTTTTAGATCTGACCCTAATAGACTCCAAGCTAATGCCATCAAAATAGTGACTGCAGGCGTTTCATCTTCATTCGGGCTATTAGTATTTAAAATTGGGTGATCTAAATCACGGATAGTTTCTAGTGAGATTGCATTAAATAATAGATGCTCTCGTACTCCAAGCAAATAAAACCAAGCAATAAGTGCCACAGAATCTAATTTCTCATTAACAGTAAATTTTTGAATAACATCTGTACGCCATGAGAGCACCAAACGCATCATGCGAGGAATAGTAAGTTGAGTGCCCCCATAGACGGTAGTGCCAACTGGTTCTTGCAACCAACTGATTTCCTCGCTACTTAATTCTGCCCAGAATGGGTACTCAGATCGCCCATTAATCAACCACCACTGAGTAAAGCGCTCACTAAAATCAGCCTGTGCACTAGCCTCACCACGAATATCAGCACGTAGCATCCAAGCATATCGCTTAGCCATCAGAAGTTGAGGATTCATAAGGTAACCTAACAACGCTATAAGCAGTTCAACTGTTATGTTATTGCATTTTGACTCATTCGCCACAAATCCAATGGATGTATCCCTAAAAAATCAGAGAAAGAGATATCGATAAGGCCAGCGTTTCTTGTAATACCCTGCAGAACAGACATCTCAATTACCTGCAATAATCAGACAATCACTGAACTAGACCAGGCAAGGATCCAATGTCTATCACACCATTCAAGCCCACTAATGTCAACCCTCAAGGCTTAACTGCCCTTATCCGTAACTTAGGTCGCGATTGTCCTCCACATCAATACCTTAGAGAATTTCTCAAAAACTCTATTGAAGCCTGTCAACGCACAAATAAAAATAATCGTCACATCGTCTGTGATTTCAATGAATCTATTTTTATTGAGCAAGGGTGCTTTAAGCTTTGTTTTACAGACAATGGCGATGGAATGACAGATCAACAAATGCTCTCTCTGCTCAACAGTCTTTCGTCATCAGGATCCACAACGAATGAGCATCAAAATTACGGGGTCGGGGCCAAGATATCTGCCATGACCCGCAATCAAGCTGGAATTCTTTACGAGTCATGGAGGGACGGTAAAGGCTTCTCCGTGCTTATTCGATACCAAGAAGAAGAGGATACTTTCGGAATTCAAGGATTTAATGTTAATGGTCAAACTCTTTATGCACTTCCAGTAGATACCCAAAAGCGCCCACCAATCATTGAAGATCATGGAACGCGAGTTACTTTGTTTGGCATGTCTCCAATCCAGGACACAATGTTACCGCCAGATGGAATAAAATCTCCGCGAGAATCTTGGATTGGGGAACTCTTAAATTTAAGATTTTTTAGACTGCCTAGCGATATTAATATACAAACAAGAATCGGCTATACACACCATTTAAGCTCACCAGATAAATCATTTTTAAAACAGGTAGTTGGTTACCAGGCGGCATTAAATCAACAAAGCCAATCCTGTGGCATTTTAGATTTGCCAGATGCCAAAGCATTTTGGTGGATACATAAGCAAGATTCTAATATTCAAGGGCATACTGCCCTCATTAATCAAGGGGAGATATTTGATCGAAAAGAGCCCTGGCAAAATACGCTGGCTCCCTTTGGAATTATTATTGGTAGAAATCGAATTTCAATTTATATTGAACCCAATAAAGCAGAGCAAAACACACCCAGAACCGCCTTGGTTAAGCACGATGGGTCACCACTATCTTGGGAAGGATGGCATCAATTTTTTAGAGATAACATGCCAAAAGAGATTGAAGCATTTATGGAGGAGTTACTAAATGAAACCTCCCAAAAGTCTCACGCCACAAATATACGTCAACGACTCAAATCACTGATGGAACTTTTTATTCTCAGTGGTTACAAGCCCATTCCTTTGCCATCGGGTCTGTATAAGCTTTCAAATGACCCTACAAAGCCCTCTCAGATGGTTGGAGTAGAAACCCTCGAAGGAGGCAAAACAGACGTCGCCTTAGATTCTGAAGGTCAAAATGAGGCAGACGAGCCCGAAGATAATTTAATGGCTGAAAATGACACCCAACAGAATATTAAAACCGCTGGGGAAGATAATGAAGAGCTTCTACCGGCCGAGGACGAATTAAATCTATTTCCAAAAGTAGAGTGGACAAATGAGGAAAAATCACCTCAGATAGATGGAATGGCTGCCGAATATATTCATGAGTCTCATATCATTCTTGCCAATCGAGACTTCAAGGGCTTTACAGATCTGATTACTTACTTCAACCATAAATACTCCGACTCAAGTGAAGTCCAAGATCTGATTCTGAATTCCGTAAATGAGGGTATCGAGCAGGCGCTTATGGAATCAGTTGCTGGCTTTCTTTCCCTGAAGGAAAGCCATGAAAGATGGTCAAATGAAGACCAAGTAAAAAAAGCATTGTCAATGCAAGCGCTAACCACAACAGTCATGCAAAGATATTGGATGGTCAACTATATCGATCGATCTCTAAAGGAAAAAATAATAGCGATTAGCTAAGGAGAGTTTTCTATTAAAACCTACTTATTTTTTTGTATTAGAAAAGTATTGGAAATAGTAAAATTATCCTCAGCAACCATACCGTCCTCCCTAACTTCCAGGCAGGAACAGTTACACAAATCTATAATTTTAAATATTTCCTGCTGCGGTAAAAAATGCATCTCTAGAGAGCTTGATATTGGGGAATTTAAGTAGCGCTGCGCCTCAAATAGGTAACCATTACGGTAAACCGGTATTTGCAGATATGCCACACCAGCTGGATTGAGTGCACCTAAAAGATGTTTGAATATCCACACCATTATCGGTGGTGGATTGTGCTGTAAAGTAATAATTGAAAAAATAGCATCGACCTTAGGGAGTTGCTCGTAAACACTCAATTCCTTACAGTAAATAAATGAGACGTTATCAATTCCCCCTGCTCGTACTTCAGATTTAGCAATATCAAGGTGCTCCGTTGAAATATCTAAACCTATCACTCGAGCAAATGACTTTGCAAGGAATTGAGCTACTCTTGCAACGCCACAGCCCACGTCCATGCACGAAACCAATGCATGATGATCAATTTGATTCCTGCGCAGTGCAGCTAAAAATGTATCAACAGGATACTTTCCAGACTGAAAAAATTCAGCACGGTGTCCCTCAAAATGGCTGGGACGGTATTGCTCTTGTGTAAGTACCGACCAATATGGCTCCCTTTTGCCAAGAAGTACCCATTCTTGATGAATACGCCCGAACATTTGATTTAATTGCGCGTCTGAAACTTCAGTCTCTACAGGAATACGCGGTAGCAAGGGATGGCGTATTCGTATATTTTGTTGCTCACCAATGTACTCAGATGCAACTTGTACAAACTCATGAGAACTCAAGAAGTGACTACGTAGCTGCTGATAATCATGCACATTCTGCATAAGATTGGCCACAACCTCTTGATTCTCGGGATTTCTACCCAAAAACAAGCGGTACGCTAAAGTAATCTCTTCTGCAGTTAACAAGACTCGTCTCGATTAATTAGTCCACCGAGCATTGATCTACCCTAAAGGACAGCTTACGCCCATCCCTTGATCGCTTTAGTGTTTTAGAGGGAACAAAAAATTGTCTAGTCTCTATCACCCAGGCGGCATGGGTTGTAGACCTAGATTCTGGCACCTCAAGATGAAGTAAAAATTCATCATCCCCAGTTAGCAGCACTTTATCTATAGAACCATCTGCAGATTTAATCTGGAGGTTAATTTTTTCATTGGCCAAACTTCTTGGCCATGCTGCAGAACACTTTAAAGTCACGGTACGTGCTTGATTCGGGCTATACCTTAATTTCACAACCAACTTTTGACTAACCCAACCATCTGGCATAACGCCAACCTGAACTTGGTTAGAAGAAAGCTTTAGCCTGGCATCAGACTCAATTCTTGCGAGCAAACCTTTAAAATCCTGCTCCGAGCAATATTTTTTTATTTTCGAAAGATAGGACTTAACCCTATCAATTAGTGAATCAGGATCGGCAAAAAACGGATATTGCGCAAAAAGTTCATCTAAGTAAGTAAGAGCCCAATGAATGGGGGCGCTTCCAAAATTATTGGAAATTATTTGCATTGCTTCCAAAGACACTTGCTCGCGAGATCTGACCGTAATACATTGACCGTGGATCCTTGAATAAGCCTGAACTTGATTGATACGTTTAATTCGATTTGGGCTGTATTTCTTAAAAAAACGGATCCAATACTCAAAATCAAACGCAGTTTTTAGACTCTCATCCAATAGACCCAAATCCTCAATGGCTTCACGTCTAAAAAATACTGTTGGCTGACAAATAAAACAGCCTTCCTGAAATGCTTTAATTCCTGTGCTGGGGGATTTTGTAGGGTAGCGATTGAGCTTGTTACCAAATTCATCGACATGTTGGCCAAGCCCATAAATCATCATTACTTCAGGATTTTGTGCAAAAGCATTTAACGCTCGATCAATTGCACCACTTGCATAGTAGTCATCAGAATTAAGCCAGCCAATTATGTCAGAGCTTGCCTGTACAAACCCAGTATTAATAGCCTGAGCTGGCCCCGTATCTCCACATGAAAGCCATGTAAGATTAGGTTTTCGGCAATTAATTAATTTTGTAACTGAGTCGTCTGTTGACAATCCATCCATTACAGCAATGCTTGGCACTAAATGAACAGACTCGATACTCTCAATTGCCCGATCTATAAATTGCCCATAATTAAGATTGGGCACCACTATGGTGATTGATGGCAATTGACGCATGCTGCGATTTTATGGTTTTATGTGCGTTGATACAACTTTTGTGTTTCTAAAAGCATTTTTTGAATGGAAAAGTTTTCGGTTACGAACTCCTTGCCTGCTTTTCCTATTTTTTCTAAATTCTTCTTGTCTTTTAGCATTTTTTCGATTGTGGCGACGTAATCATCAATTAGATTAGAGTCAACCAGCTCACCGGAAATACCAGCAGTTATTGTCTCTGCAACACCACCGACATTACGAGCAACTACTGGCACCTCAAACCACTGAGCTTCGATCAAGGCATTTGGCAGACCTTCATAATGAGAAGTTAGCAGGAACAAATTCATCAATCCATAGTAATTAGCCATACCATCTGAAATCATACCTGGAAGGTGAATATTATCCTGCAGATCACTCCTCTCGATTTCTTCTAAGATGCGGTTACGCAAACGCCCCTCACCTACAAGGACGAAATGTAAATTTTGATTACGTCGAACTAGATCCTTTGCAATTGCAAGCCATAGATCCAGACCCTTTTCCTTCTCAAACCGAATGACACTACCTATTACCTGTGCATTGCGCGGAATATCTAATTCTCTTTTTAGCATTTCAACTGCAGCAGGATTGATATCTCCAAACTTATTAAAATCAATACCATTATGAACAACTTCAGTGTTCATTACATTGATTTCCCTACCAATCCAGTCAATGTAATTTTGCAAATTCGCAAGGCAATTGTTCACTAAAGTGACATTTTTCTGACTTGTGAGTATTGCATATGCCTTGCGAAAAAACTCAAATTGAGTTTTTTCTCCTGGCAGCAAGCCAATACGACTTTCTGGTGCAACACTACCAGCCCGAAGAATAATTTTAGGAACGCCTAACAATACGGATGCTAGTCCAGCACGCACACAACACTGAGGCGTCCAAAGATGAACTACTTCAGGTTTAATGTGCTCTATAGCTTTTAAATACTGGCGAATCTCAGAAAGACCTAGATATCCAGCAATAGCACCAGAAGGCTCCGCGATCAAAGGAATGTTCACTCTAGAAGAGATTGCTTGATTCTGCAAAAACTCCTTAAGGGTTTCTGTTTTAACTCCAGCCTCCTGAAGGCGTGGAATAAAAAAGCTTGACCTACCAGCATCAGCAGGATCAGCCCTAAGGACAATCACTTCTTTATACAGGCCGCTGCGCTTTTGAGCGACAGCAGTTTCAACTGCCTGCCTCTCAGTCCCGCCGGCAGCTAATGAATTGACAATATGCACAATCACACCTTTTTTAGGATCAATTTTATGCACTCCAACTTCTCGAGCAAAGGCTGCAAAGAAGGAATTAGAAACACATTGATCGACTGAAGTGTTAGATGCCCCTCCAAACCGTTGATGAAAAAATTCAAAATCATTTAAAGACTGTTGAATTTTTCCAATATCACCTTGGATGGCTCGATCTTTAAGCTCTTCAATACTTAGCATCTCATATAAAGACTGAGCAGATTGAAAATCTGCCCTTTGCAAAGCAATCTGTATTTTTAAAACAATGACTTGGGCAAGAACAGCTACATTATTTTCAATTTTAGTAAGTACATCACCTGCTTCAGCAAAACGCTCTGCGGCAGATAACACCTGCGCATAAAATAAACTTTCTGTGTCCGAGTCAACTGCAAACGCTGCTAATTTTTTCAGGCTTACATTGATCTCATCTTCATATCCGAGTGTGATATAAAGGTCAAATAACAATTTATACCAGCGCGCATTTCTTGGATCGCCCATCACCCCTTTTTTAGCAACATCAATTGCCTCATCCGTTCGCTTACTAAAACTCAGAATCTTAATAAGTAGCTGTGCAGATTCAAGGCTACCACCTCGAACAACCGCCTCAAGCAATCTCTGCTCTCCCTTTGTATTTTGACGAACTTGCAATAAGATTTTTCCTGACGAGAATAGCGCCTCTCCATCAGTAGGATCAATTAGCAATAGATAATTCCAGGTTTCTAAAGCTAGCTGCAGTAATCCTTGTTTGGCATAGAGCCTAGCCAATGCCCTAAAAGGCCCTGGATGATCTGACTTAATCACCAATGCCTTTTTAAGATCCTTTACAGCCTCTAAATCCGAGCCCATCGCAGCATGCAATTCACCGGAACGATAAACAGCCTCAAAGTCATCGGCCACAATCTCCAAAACATTAGCCCAAGACTCTAATGCCTCCTCCCGTTTACCCAATCTTGATAATGCTCTTGCAGATACTCGCCAAATCGATGGGTTTCTGGGTTCAGCCAAGATAGCTTTTTGAAGAACCTTAAGCGCCTCTTGAGGGTTTTGATTGGCCAATAAATCGCTCGCACGCTTACACAACTCGGAAGCTGTCTCTGCTACTAGCGGCAAGTCTTCAATATGATCATCATTAGTAAATAAGGGCAAACGATACATCTCCAACGTTCGCCTAATCATAGTCTCAATACTAAAACCTGTTTTAGCAAAAATAGTTGCCCGCTTACCCGCCTTACGCATCCACTCCGGATTAGCCAACATCCAATTAAGTCGCTCACTCAAAGTTTCAGCAGTGGCGCCATCGACCACCCAGCCAGTTCGCCCCTGATCAACAACTTCGGGACACCCGCCAACATTAGGAGCTACGACAGGGATACCTAAATACTGGGCCTCTAGCAATACATTGGGCATGCCCTCCATGCGTGAAGTCAGCAGAAGCGCGTCCATCATCAAAAACCAAGGAGATACATTGACATGTCCGGGCAAATGCATGCGATCACCCAAACCCAATTCATTTGCTTTTGCTTGAACTTGTTCAAACATTGGTCCATCACCCGCAATGACAAAATGGACGCTAGGGTTAGCTTTAGCCACTAAAGCAGCTGTTTCGACCCATAAGAGGGGCCGCTTCTCTTCAGACATTCTAAAAACACCCCCGATTACTGGGGACGATTTAGGTATACCCATTTCTTTACGTAGACGGGCCGATTCAGCAGGATCAGCCTTTTGGGATAAAGCATCAAAATCAATTGCGTTATAAACCACGTCAATCGAACCAGGAGGCAAGTCCAGCCAGTCTTCATAGTCACTCGCTCCCGCCTTACTATTATTTAACATCGAGACATTTGGTAACTTGAGAACTTCTTGGTATGCAACCTGCATAAAACGCTTTAATCGTCGACGCGGATTATCTGGTCGCATACTACGAGTGCTCAGCAATATACGAGGAACTCCAGCCAATAAGGCTGCTACAACTGCGGTTAAGCAAGTCATATCCTGCCAAGCATGAATGACTGCGGGTTTGCGCTTCAAAAACTCGGAATACCAAAATGCAATTGAGGGCGCCATTTCATCTGGAAATAATGAAATTAATTCGGCATCAGCAAGTGGTATTTGTTCGCGCAGGATATCTACTGCCTGCTTGAAATCAAGCAGAACGATGTCCAAAGGCAAGTTAGCAATATAGGGTAAATAAAAATCTCGCTTTAATTTGCTAGACAAATTTTGAGCAAATAGGGCGATATTTTCGCCACCCTGAATATATTTAATAAGTCCTCGAATCGTCGTTACTAGTTGACGCTCAGCGCCACCCCCAGCTAAAGCACCAGTCAATAAGACAACCCCGTTGGGGTTCGGTGAATAGAGCCGAGGCTCCTCGCTTAATGCCTTCACAAGCTGGGTAAATAATATTTCAGGGGCCAATAGATCATGTTTAGCCCCTAAATCCTCAACGGAGAGACCCACAAGCTCAAGGGCCTTCATTGTTTGCAGCAGAATCCTGACGATCGATAAATTCTTAGGATCAATCTTGCGAGCAATAGAAGCCTGCTGAAATGCTTTTGGTACATTACCAATGCGCCAATAGAATTCTGCAGCACGCGCGTGGAAAGCAGGATCAGCAGCTGCAGCTTTTAATACGTATTTTTCTGCATCGGGAATCAAAACTGCTGCCTCAAGACCTTTAGCAAGTTGCCAAAAATTCATAGCTGCTGGGGCCAAGCAATTTTCAGCCTCCGCTAATATACGAGGAATCTCAACATCACGCTCCAGAGAGCCTAATAAGAAAACTCGCTCAGACCAATGCTCTGCCTTTAGCGGATATAGGTGACATAGGGCTTCACGTATTTTCAAGGCATCATCAATTCTGCCCATTGATCGCAATATACGCGCTCGACGAACGAGCGCCAACTCGTTGGAAGAGTCTAGGCCAAGCACGATTTCAAGCACCAGCAGACAATGTTCAAAGCTACCAAGATGGTCATAAGACAAGGCGAGATTATTGAGAGCCTCTAAATAAAATTCATTGGTCTCTATATTTTCTTGCTTAACAATAGGCTCAAGGATTTCCGCTAGCTCAGCCCACCTTTCCCTTTTTACAAAAAAACGTGAAATTTGAGCTAGATCGCGGAAATTTAAACTCACCTCATTCACGCGATCAACCAACTGGGTTATCGCTTCATTAACCTGCCCTAACTCGGCCAACACAATACAGCGATTCAAAAATATTTCTATATTATTTGGATCTTTTTTGAGCAAACTATCAAAAATTTCCAGAGCAGTCTCAATTTTTGATTGCCTTCTCAAAACATTAACAAGTTGATTAACGCAATCAGTATGACCAGGACGTAATTGAATTGCTGCCTCCAGGAAATACTGGGCATCTGCATAACGGCCCTGAATATAGGCGATCTGCCCCAATCGATAATGGGCCTCAAAAAACTCAGGGGCAATCATCAAAACAGACTGCCAACCTTCGATAGCCTCATCCCATCTCTGCATGTTGTGATCTACACGAGCAACGAGAACCAAGCTATCTACATGATCAGCCCTTAATTTGATAGCAGATTTGGCGTAAATTTGCGCTTCATCCAATCGGTGCAAATGAAACAAAGATACTGCTGACCTGTAATGAGCCTCGAAGAAATCTGAATCTTCAAGCAACAACTCTCCCCAAGCCAATAGAGCTTCACCCCATAATTTTTGCTTTGATAGCTCGCGAGCTTTCTCAATGGTCATTTGCTCTTGAGTGGCAAAGCCTCGCAACAGCATTTCCGCCCCAGCTGAAGTTTTTCTACCGATAAGCTTAAAAAGAATATGAGCTTTATCACTTGTAGGGTTACGGTTTAGCGCTTTCTGAATCACAACAATAGCTTCAAATGCCCTACCAAGTCTAAATAAAGACTTAGCCTTAATAAAATTAGCATCAAAATTATTTTCATCAACGTCTAAGATGGTATTAGCAAGATTTAAGCAATCAGTCCATTGGCGAGCCTTATCAGCACTTCGCAAAGCTATTAACAAGGCATCCATTTCTATGTCAAATGAGCTTACGTCGCTACCATCCGAATCAAATGCAGAGCCAACGTCATCAAAATGGGTTCTAGAAAGTGTTGGCGCTAAAGAATTAGAAGCGGAGCCAACAGAACGTGCCTTATCTGATCCTAACTTAATCAATAGGCGACTCAATGCAATATTTTTAGGATTTTGATCAGCAGCATCAATAACTGCTTGCCAGAGTTCATACGCTTTTTGAATGTCACCAGTCTCCTCAAGAGCTAGCGCGTAATTCTCGAGGGCTTCTCGGGCTCCAGGTCTTTGGCCTAATGCAAGCTCTAGGGGCTTCAAGGCAGATAAGTAATCTTTTGAATTTATCAACGCCTGACCAAGTCGGATATTGGCTTCGTAATCTTCTGCATCTAAACTCAATAATCGCTGCCAATAATTTTTAGCATCAATCCATTTTTTATTTCGATGATAAATACGCGCACGATATCTTATTGCTTCTAAAAAATTTTCATCTAGCAAAAGGGCATTTTTAAGATAAACATCGGACCCACTCAAATCTTCGATATGAAATGCAGCCTGCCCAGCTCGATAATGGCCTTCGATATTTTGAGGATCTAGTTCCGCAACATTTTTCCAAATTGCAAAAGCCTCAAACCATTGCTTAGCCGCAGTTGCCTTGCGCCCTAGCTGAATATCATTTTCGATTTTTTCTTTTATTTCAGTCATTAATCAAATCATGCATAAGAGTGGAAGCCATCTGACTTATTTCTACTCGAGGAAAAACTTGCAAAAGGATTGTCATCCCCCGTCAACTCCTTACCATCATCTTTATCGATCCAGGTGCGGTACCAAAGCTCTAGTCCTACCAGCGCCCATAGTCTTGTACCATGGTCCTGCTTATTGCTTCTGTGTTCTTCAAGAATAGTTTCAATAGCTTGCTCTGTCATAATCCCTCTGGACAAGAAAAGTTCATTGAGAAGCAAATTTTTAGTCTGCTCGTAAGCAGTTTCTCGCATATATTTTGCAACAGGAACCCTAAATCCCATTTTGGTTCGATACATTGCCTCATGGGGAACATAAGGCTCAAGCGCCGATTTAAGCAATCCTTTTTCCTGACCCTTAAATAGCTTTTGAACAGAAGGAATACGCGCTGCAAACTCTGCAAACTCATGATTTAGGAATGGGCTTCTTGCCTCTAGGCCACTTGCCATAGTAGCGACATCTACCTTGACCAAGAGGTCATCTGGCAAATAAATAGCAACGTCCATACGGGCGGCCATCTCTTCGGCAGCTGCGCTATCTTCCACAAAAGGTAAGAAACGATCATACGAACAGCTCTCAAGCTTGGTCAACATATCAAGGCCATAGTAGGAAGTCTTTTGAGACTCACGAAAACGCTCCACCATATAGCCATAAGTATCTGCAGCCAATCTTCTGGACTTAGAACTTACCCCCTGCCCTAGGTAAAACATGTTCAACTCACGGCCGTGAGATTTTTCATTTAACAAGGATTTATAGCGCGAGTAACGCTGATAACCCAAGAGCATTTCATCAGCACCATCACCAGTCAAGGCTACGGTGACGTGTTTGCGTACTTCTTTCGCTAAAGCATGAGTGACTAAGGCAGATGAATCCGAATAAGGCTCACCGTAATGCCAAGCCAGCTTTGCCACATTAGCAAGCAATTCATCGCCAAAGGTAAAGCTTCTATGGTCTGTGTCATAGCGCTCTGCTACCATATCTGCAAATACTGTTTCGTCATAATTATCTATGCCAAAACCACTAGAAAAAGTTTTTACATGTGCACCCTTTTTAGAGGCCATCATGGCAACTACAGCACTTGAATCAACACCGCCGGAAAGAAATGCTCCTAAGGGTACATCTGAAATTAAACACGCTTCCACAGAAGACTGGAGGCGCTCAATGAGCTCAACCTTGAGATCATCAACATCCGCCCTGACAAACTGCTCAGATGGATCAGGCAGACTCCAATAACGCTGAATAACAGGTTCTTTGCCAATCTCTAGGGTCATATAGTGCGCTGGCTGTAAACGCTTAATGCCAGCAAATGCAGTATGGGGGCCTAAGGTATACCCAAAGGTCAGATAGTCATGAATGGCAGCCTTATCGGGTATCCGAGGGGCTGTAGGCCAGGCCAAAATTGCCTTGATCTCAGAGGCATAGATAAATGCATCTGAACCGTCATAGTAATAGAGAGGTTTCTCACCAAATCTATCACGAGCAAAAGTCATCTTCTTGGCAACAGAGTCCCAAATGGCAATAGCAAACATACCAACTAATTTTGAGAATAAATTAACGCCCCAATGCTTATAGCCGTGCACAATGATTTCTGTATCACTGTGACTACGAAAAACGTAACCAAAGGACTCGAGCTCTTTCTTTAAGACTAGATAGTTATAGATCTCACCATTGAATACAACATGCACAGTATCCTCAGCATCATGCATAGGCTGAAAACCACCATTACTAGTGTCAATAATTGCCAAACGGGCATGACCCAAAACTGCTTGAGAATCCGTCCAAACTCCTTGACCATCAGGCCCGCGATGATTGATTTGAGCGACCATCAAAGACATTCTCTCGGTCAATAGTGACTGAGAGAATGAAACATTATTTTTTAAAAGAACCCCAACAAGGCCGCACATACGTTTAAGATCCCCAATTAACTCAAAACCAAAAACTAGTTTATAAATATAAGATGCTTAAAAAATTCATGTTTTTGATACCACTAGCATTCTACATAGTCCCTGCAATCAGCGATATTCATAGGGACAATATTAGCCTGAAGGATACAAAAGACCGTATAGGAGTAGCGCAAATATTTGACTATAAAATTAGTGAGAAAGAGCGTCTGTATTACACCCCCGATATTGTTTGGGGAGCAAATAAAGCATGGGTAAATTCGTTTAGCACATATTACATTCCATATGATAGAGACCCCGATAAAGAGCGCAATTTTGAATGGTACAAAAAAAATTATCCGGATAAGGTGATTTACAAATGCGATATGAAAACACCTGCCAACTCTTTTAAATATGATTATGGCTATCTTACACCAATTAATATTTCCGATCGAGAGATAGTAGATTATATATTTGATAGAGAAATAAAAAAGGCAATTGATTCAGGTTATGATGCAATAGCCTTAGATAATGTTTATAGTTCAAATAAATTCCATAGATGCGGAATATTCAAAAATCGAAAATGGATAAGACTATATTCTGATGAATATAATGATCCTATTTATGATAAATCAGTACTAGATCACATTACTTTTTTAAGAGAAAAAATTAATAAGGCAGGATTAAAATTAGCAATTAATATTGCATACGAAGATAATAATCTTTACAAAAAAATCTCTCGCATTGCAGATATTATTGTTGATGAATCCGGATTTTCAAGGAAATGTCGGCCAATCGAGTCTGGCAAAATTTGGAGGTTGCGCATAAATTCACTTGCTAAAAACGCAGAGAATAAAGGTGTCGTAATCATTGACCAAACCTGTGAGAAGGAGTCAGATATTAACGGCGAGAATATTCAGTGGACAATTGCTAATTATCTTCTTGTAAGAGGCGGTAGCACCTACCTATCAATATCCGGGGAAAGTTATGGCGGAAAAAATAATCTAATCAGCTTCCAAAAAAATATAGGGCTAGCAAAGGAATCTATGCAACCAATTGGCGTTGGCTATAAAAGAGAATACACCAAGGGGATAGTGATCGCAAACTACAGCACCACTGATAATCTTTATTATAATCTTGAAAAATCTGAAGATTATGTTGATTACTTAAGGAATAAAAATACAAGCAACCCAATCATAATTGGACCCCTACAATCGATTATCTTACATAAGAATTAAAAATATCTTGACTTATTCACAGCACTTATATTCATGTCATCGATATAAAAGTCATATGTATACCCCTCTTGAAAGCATTTATTTATCATTTTTTTATACTCCCCCTCATCAGCAGTAAACTTTTTACCCCGCATTTCTTCAGTCCAAGCTAAAGCACCAAAAAAATCTGAATTGAGGTTATATTCCTCTTTAAGCCATCTTTTCTGATTTATGCCATTAACCACGAGCGAATCTATATTTGATTTTGATATTTCTTCAGTTGATAAGTATCTACCGTGCGAATCCCGCACAATGACGCCATAGTCGCCGTCAAACATTACCCACTTGTCAATCTCGGCAATGAAGACCTCTATAAAAACATGCCCATTTTTTGATTCGGCATTACATACCCAAATTTTTCTGACATTGAATCCAAGTGATTGAAAGATGAATCCCATAAAAGTCGCATTTTCGTTGCAATGGATCATCAATGGTTGATCTGTGTAAAAAAATTTACGCACCACATCTGAAGCTAAAAATATATCAGTACCGATCTCGGGATAACAAAGCCATCTATCGGCATTAGAGTGCACTATATTTTTACCTATGAATTCAAAAATTTTTATTGCGGCAGATAATGACGTAAAGTCGTCGATAATTAAGGACTTGTAAAATCCACATCTTGAAAAAAAGTAATACTCCCCATACACCCTAAAAAAAAGGGCATGTTTATCTAACGACATATTCTGAAAATTCTCGTCCCCAAAAAAATTTTTATGAAAGTGGTTGTTATTTATTATCTCAAATTTATCTATTTTTTGATTTTTGTGAGTCTTAAATTTATTAAGATCAACTATTTTTTTATCAAAGATTAAAATATTTTGGGTTAATTGGACTTTTTTAACTATTTTTTTTTAAACATCTCTCTCGATGTTTGTCTAAAGAAAATAGTTCCTAATTCTGTATTTACATCTGCACCTAAATCCTTGCAGGCAAACATAAGATTTTTATCAAAACCCAAATAAGTATCCTGATTGTATTTTTGTTGATTTAACTCTACAAAAATAGCACCCCCAGGCTCTAAATGATTTTGGCAGAAATCATTGAAAAGAAAAAACCAATCCTCATTATCCCAGTATGTTCTTGTGCCATCCTGGTGAAATTTTTTAATATCAAACGATTGCCACATTATTGTGACAAGATCAAACTTTACCCCAAAACTAGGCAACAATACGCCCGCGTCGACCCTTTGAATGCGCCTATCAACACCAAGGACCTTGCATAAATCATTGTAAAAAGGTATGTCTAAATCAATTCCCATGGTCTGATGCCCATATGAATTGCATATGGCGGCAAAATGTCCCGGACCTATACCAATATCTAAGATCTTCAGTTGTTTAGAATTTTGCAGGTCTAAATTAATAACTCTGCGCAAATTTGACCGAAACCAATATGGTAAATCACAATACTTAAACATCCCCTCAGGATCAAAATTTTCAAGGTCATCCTTATAGCCTTGTTGAAAGACACTAAAAGATTTTCTATCAATAGAGTCAATAACCTTGGAATATATTGTCTTTTCCTGCTCAGAATTTATCAGAACCTCAATTTCTTGCGCCCTGGCATCTAAGGTTTCTAAGACTTTATACTTTTCATTTTTCATTCTACCGTTACTCCATTTTTAATCCACTTATTTACAATTGGAATTGATTTTGTAAATTGATTCTTGAAAACATTACTGCCAGCAAGAGAAAGGTAAGCAAAATTCATTTCCTTGGCATATTTAATAATATTCCAAATTAAATATTCGTTTGGGTTGTATTTTAAATATTCAGGGAGTGAAGAATTTTGTGAGTATACCAAAACCTTTAAATCTTGATACGCCTGAATTTCACGCACTACACTACCAGCCAAGAGTACGCCATCTCTTTTTGCAAGAAAAAGCATCTTATTGGCCACCCAATGCTCGATATATTTTTTTGCATCATCAAAATTAATTCCATATTTTTTACAGTACCCATTTATCCAGATATATCTGAATGGCTCAATATCAACATCCGAAGCTAATTCAACATGAACACCAAAGTTTTCAGCTTTTTTGATACCAGAACGTCTGCTGCTGGAAAAATTACCTAATATCTCAGATAGGGGCAGTTTTAGGTCAATGATCGCCTGAGGATAGCCTTGCTGACCTTTAATGTATCCATATTTTTCACAAATTATGTTTTGCGCAAATCTTTCTTCCAGCCAGAGAACTTGGTAGCTCTTATTTTCATTTAAAAAAGCCTCTAACTCTCTTTCTGAAAAAAATGCCCCGGGAAAGGAATATTCACCAAACTCCATTAGATACCCTTTTCACCTACATCAAAAAAAACCTCATATTTCCGTAAATTGGTATTTGGATTTGAGTTATCAGATGTCGAAAATCTTAAATTATTTAACCAATGCGAATAGGCGCCCAACCCCTCATTTCTTATTACATCGTGAACCGAATGGGGGGTACCAATTTCAATTCCATTCTCCAACAGTCTCAAACTTGATCTAAATGGAGTCTCGCTTGAATCACATTGATCGAATAGTTGCTTAGCAAATGGCGTATTGTTAAAATTGAATATAAAGCAATTATTTTTTTCTAATGAAAAACGGGGGGACGTCTGACCTCCAGAAATTTCATAAATTGGTATTTGCTTTTCAGTTGCTGGATTTTTAGAAATAATTTTAGGCTTTATTAAGATATTGGGACAGAGAATTTTCCTAACCTCGTCTACCAAAATTTGTTCTATTGGTACATTAGCCAGATCAGCCACTCTTTCTAGCACATCAAAAATCTTTACCACATCAGGATATGAATGAGGAATGACGCTATCAATCTTATGCATTTCATATTCCCATTTAAGGGAATGGGCATGAGTTTTAATAAAAAGGGCTTTATTGTTGACGTAGCTATCTCTAAGCCAGCTTTCAATCACTAATTCTGGATTCTTAAATAGCGCCCTATTAGACTCCGAATAGTAGTCGAGCGAGCATCTATTATGCTTTATCTTTGAGTTCCAAATAAAGAAGCGATTATCATCTGATTCTGATTGCTTCAAGCCCACCGGAAGTGGGTTTGATAGATGGCTGTCATATGATTTTTCACCACATATTGGGTCACAAAAATATGGCTCTTCGAGAATTTTTGGGTCGCAATGCATTCGGCCAGCAGGAAATGTAAAGTCGCCCCAGCAGCCGTTATCCATAAGTATCTTCAATTCATCATTAACTGTACAAATTGAGCGATCCGAAGCATTCAGAGCCCAGTTACCATGAACAAAAGCCCAGCTATCAAATTCCCTGCCTAACTCATATGACATAAACTTCTTTGCTACCTGTATTGCAAGATTTAACCTTGCTGAATCAAGCTCTGCAGAACTAAAATCATTTAACCATCCATTTAGTATGGGGTCATATAAACCAGAATTCTGAGTCCAGCGCTCATGGTGAATATGCATCTCAAATTTATGCTCACCCTCAGCCTCCAATGGCGCCAGTACATTTTTGGCCTTATCAACAATTGCTTTATCCCTATTTAAAAATACAATTTCATCTCCTTCCAATGCGAATCCATTGAAGGGCTTACTATTTTTTAAGGTTGCTGGCATGTAAGCCAAATAAAATAAGGATTGTTTACGTCCAAACTTATTTTTCTTGGTCTGCGAATAAAATCGTTCTACAGCCCTGCATGAATCATCTTGTATGTTTTTTGACCAAGGCTCAAAGTGGTCTGTGTGAAAGTAGTATATTTTTTCTATTCCACGTGAACTTATTATGTCTGACAAATTAGAGATCATCGACTTTGGGTTTCAGGTATATAAATTAAGGAAATTTCAATACTCTAGTTTAATTATATCTTTTATAAACATTCGTATAATTCCCGCTCCCATCGTCTCTTGGATGATGGGAAACCAGCTTATAGCCCAAACCCTCAAGATGAAGTCCTCCAGATGGCGTATTGTAGATAATGGTAGTTTGATTTTTATTATAAGAATGCATATTTTCTATAAAATTTACAAGAATTGCTGGCGGGAAAGGATTGTATAAATAAAAAAATGTATAGCGATCAAAGCCCTTAAATAGAGCGGCATCCCCTGTAAATATTTCTGTTTGCACTCCCAGGATCTCAAAGTTTCTTCTGGCGATAACACCCAAAGATTCAGATATCTCTAATCCATCACAACGTTTAAAAGGATATCTCATGAGTGTTTTCATGGCGCTCCCCTTGCCACACCCCACATCAATAATCCCATCAGACTCACTTATATCTAAGGTTTTCAATACCAAATCCAAATGCCTTCCCCCGCTCGGAGAGCTTCTATGAACAATTCTTTCGTCATACCCAAGGGAAGCAGTATTCACTACCCCCTCAAAATCTAATAAAGGATTAACCGCCTCCAGTAAATCCCTACGTTGTTGCCAAGAAATGGTCACTATACCTCCAAGGATAAAAAATTAAAGCGTTAATCAAAATATGGGTTTTGATACCATTTAATTGACCGACCAAGTCCTGCAGAAACATTAAATTTTGGATCATATGATAGCAATCGGATAGCCTTTACAACATCCGCCTGAGAATGCCTTACATCCCCACCTCTAAAATCCCTATAGACTGGCTTTGCTTCTTTAATATGCGGGTATTTATCAGCTAGGTTTTCTTTGAGATAGGCATAAAGTTGGTTTAATGTTGTTCTATCACCTACTGCTACGTTGTATATTTGATTAATCGCTTCTGGGTTTTCAGTGGTTGCAGCGAGTAGATTTGCTTGTACTGCATTTTCAATGTAGCAGAAGTCCCTACTCGTTTCACCATCACCATTGATAAATACATCCTGGTTTTTAATGAGCGCATCAATCCACTTGGGGATCACTGCAGCGTAGGCTCCATTAGGATCTTGCCGCTTCCCAAAGACATTGAAGTATCTTAGGCCAATAAAATTAAGGCCGTAAGTTCTTGCAAAAACATCGGCATAGAGTTCATTGACATATTTCGTAACCGCGTACGGTGACAGTGGCTTACCAATTTGATCCTCTATCTTAGGAAGCGCTGGGTGATCACCATAGGTTGAGCTGCTAGCTGCAAAGACAAAGTTTTTCACCTTAACATCTCTTGCGGCAACTAACATATTCAAAAAGCCATCAATATTACTGGCATTGGTATTAATGGGATCCTCAATACTCCTGGGTACAGACCCCAGCGCCGCTTCATGCAATACATACTCAACCGGGTGAGATTCTTTTGCCTTCCAGAGCATCCCAGCTTTACAGTCCTCTAGATTGCGGATATCACCTTGAATAAATTGAAAGTTATGCCACTGCTCAGTGCTGACTAATGTTTTGACTTCATCTAAGTTTTTCTGAAAGCCGGTAGAAAAATTATCAACTCCCACTACACGTTGATTTAACTTGAGTAGCGTTTCTAGCAAATTACTGCCGATAAATCCCGCCACTCCGGTGACGCACCATGTATGCGTATTTTGGATGAGTTTATTTTTTATGATTTCGTAGGCAGACATATTAGAGGCGAATATCCGATTCATCAGGAGAGAGAATGTATTTCAGGTCATATAAGACATGATCTGGTTTACCAAAGGCCTTAATCGCTTTTGCCCCCATATCTTTAAACTGTTTATGAGCCACAGCCAAAATAATGCCGTCATAAGCACCTAACTCCGGCTTGCTAATGACAGGAATTCCGTACTCGTGCATAGCCTCCTCGGATGAGGCCCAGGGATCATACACATCGACATTGCAGTGGTAGCTCTTAAGCTCAGTTACGATATCAATCACACGGGTATTGCGTAAATCTGGGCAATTCTCTTTAAATGCCAAACCCATCACCAGAATCTTGGCATCATCCACCTGAATACGGCTTCTGGTCATTGCCTTCACCATCTGAGCTACGATGTATTCACCCATCTTATCGTTTAGACGACGACCAGCAAGAATGATCTCAGGATGATAGCCAATCGATTGTGCTTTGTGGGTTAAGTAGTAGGGATCCACGCCGATACAATGCCCTCCAACCAGCCCTGGTCTGAAAGGCAAAAAGTTCCACTTACTGCCGGCTGCAAGCAAAACATCTTCAGTGCTTATGCCCATTCGATTAAAAATCAGCGCCAATTCATTAATTAGAGCAATATTTAAATCGCGCTGAGTATTTTCAATCACTTTGGCCGCCTCTGCTACGCGGATACTACTGGCTTTATGTGTACCAGCTGTAATGATCTGGTTATATAGATCATCCACAAATTGAGCGATCTCGGGAGTAGAGCCAGAAGTTACTTTCTTAATAGTGGTGACCCGATGCTCTTTATCTCCTGGATTAATACGCTCTGGAGAATAACCTGCATAAAAATCTTGGTTATATTTCAGGCCAGAAAATTTCTCTAGTATTGGCACACAATCTTCTTCTGTAGCGCCTGGATAAACAGTTGATTCATAAATAACAACGTCACCCTTTTTTAAGGCTTTTCCAACGGTCTCAGAAGCCTTAATCAGCGGGGTTAAATCGGGCCGCTTGTGTTCATCAATTGGTGTTGGAACTGTCACAATAAAACAATTGCATTGTCTTAAGTCTTCGCTATTGGTTGTAAATTTGAGATGGGTTGCTGACTCGAGCTCTTCTTTTGTGGTCTCTAAAGTACGGTCATGCCCTAACTGCAACTGCTTGATTCGCTCATGATTGAGGTCAAAGCCAGTAACTGATCGAATTTTTCCAAACTCAACCGCCAAAGGAAGCCCAACATATCCAAGCCCAATAATGGCTAATTTTGCATCTTTAAGCAGCATAGCAATTCCAAACCTTCTGTGAAGAGAAACTGCCTTTAATTTTTATCAACACTCTAATTGTGCTACATCTTTGCATTCTTAGAAGCAGGTCATGTCTCGTACTTGTGCATACGCTTTTTCTGCCAAAACTTGGCGCCTTTTAATTTCATCAAAACTCATCTTACGCAAGATTTGTGGCAAAGACCCAACTTGGTTGGCTTCAAACCGCAATGCAATTTCTTCCCAATCAATAGATTGAAGCGAGCCACCTTCTGGCATACTAGGGTTTACCCCTATTATTACAGGTACTGAGCCTAGCCCCATAGCCTCCCAGAGTCTAATAGTGTTGGGTCCCGCCCCAGAAGGGCACAAGGCGAAATTAGACTGACTTAAAACCTCGTTATAGGAATGTACTCGTGCCCCAGCTTGATCAATCTGTCCCAGGGGCTTTCCAGCCACCTGATGCTGGTAGACAACCTCCTCAAAATGCCATTTATCCAATACCTCTATATAAAAGCCAGGCTCCCCTTTTAATTGAAGCAGATCCAATCTCACGGTCGACAGGTAGTGATCGGCATGAGCACCAATAAAAGAGGCTAAATAGCTCTTATCCTGAGGACTCACCCCTCTTATCAGACCCGTCGAGCGACTAGGGTCCTCTAAGTTGGCGGCAAATAAATGCCAGGGATGAAGCTTGATTGCAAGCCCATTTTGCTCGCCCTCCCTCAGGTGTGGCAACCAAAGATCGGTTACACCCAAAGTCTCCCAAATTTGTAAATACTGCTTCCAGTAAATGTGTTGACAGATGGTATGAACCCTTAACCCGACTCCGAGCGCTTTAAGGGCATACGAAAACCCAGAGATACGCACCTTCAGCGTGGCCAGCAAATCTTCTGGAAACATCTTTTTATCTATAAATGTGGCCCAAGGAAGCCCTATATAGCAGTGAAAAACATCACCTAAAGCTCTGATCTGATTGATTTTTTTATGAACCTCATAGGCTGCTGCCTCAGTTTTGGCTGGAAATTGCCAAAATAGAAGGTCTTCGGGGTCCCTGGGAACATCCTTAATGTCACCATGCAAAGGATTAAGGCAAATAGGGAGAAAGCCCCAGGCAAAAAAAGCTCGATCCAACTCAATGCCGATCAGTCCGCGAAATAGTGATTTTGGCAAGATCTTGACACCAGGCATTAGGGCGTCGCGAAACAGGTAGCTTTCGCCCTCATCGCATACCTCAAACCTACCAAGCCAAAATGATTTATTCATCTAAAAAATTAAAAATTGAACAAAATGATAATAAAGGCCAGCTGCTGCCCTATCTATTAATAGATTTGATATCAGCAAGACTTGATCCAAACTATAAAATAAAGCTTCTGCCAGTTACTCGGCAATAATGGGGTCTTAAAGCTTGGACGGCACCTAAAACGCAAATCATATGGCTACAAAACCTCATTCTGATGGTACAGCGCTAAGCAGAGCAAACAAAGCTTTACGCGAAAAAAAATATCACGATGCCATTGGTCTTTACCTTGAAGCAATAAAGGAATCCCCCAACCTTGCGCAAAGCATTCTAGAAAATCTAGCGATTGCTCAGGGCAGGCTAAAAAGTATATTGCCTGCAAAGGCCATTAAAACAGTCGGAGTATGCGGCTGGGAGCTGAGTCACAACTCTGCTGGAAGGGTTCATACCCTAGCCCAACTTCATCAATCGAATGGAAATCACGTAGTTATCCTAGGAATGCATTTGCCAGGATATGGCAATGGAGAAGTCTGGGCTCCTATTAAAAATAGCAAGATTCCAGTCTTTGCTATTAAGACAAGTTTTCATTCCGACTTTATGGAAGCTGCAATTGTTTTAGTCAAAAATAATCCACTAGATATTGTTCATCTATCAAAACCAAGAATTAACAACGTCCTTATCGGTCTTCTCTATAAGCTTATTTGGAACTCAACTGTAATAGTAGACATTGATGACGAAGAGCTAGCATTTGTAGGGGCAGAAAGTGCGCTTTCGATTGACGCATTGTTAAGTAATAAATTAGCCCTGCCATCGCTGACAAATTTTGATAATGCAGAGTGGACTCAACTAGCGGTTGGCTTAGCAACAGATTTCGATGGCATCACCGTATCAGGCCCAGCCTTACAAAAAAAATATGGCGGGCAAGTTGTTCGCCATGCTAGAGACGAGACCCTGTTCCAGGCTCCAGTTAGCTCAAGAAAAACACTCAGAGATAAGTTTCATATTCCATTAGACAAAAAGGTAGCACTGTTTATTGGCACCCCGAGGAATCATAAAGGTCTACAGGAGATTATTGAGGCTATAGTTGCCCTCAATGATCCTGCAGCACTCTTTGTTATTGTGGGAAGCTTTGCTCCTGAGAACCAAAGTCTCAAGCAAGGGCTTTTAAAAATAGGTGGCAAACAGATTCTTTGTATTGAAGATCAGCCCTTTGAAAACACACCAGAAATACTATCGATTGCTGATTGCTATGTTATTTGGCAAGATACCGAATCGCCAATTTCTCAATACCAAGTGCCAGCCAAACTGAGCGATGCACTAGCCTCTGGGCTGAATATACTGGCTAATGAAACCCCTGCGATAGCTGACCTAATAAAGTATCAAGCGTTTGAGGTGGTTGATAAAAACACTCTTTCAAATGCGCTAAAAAACACTCTTAAACTGGCCGGCGAAGCTAAACCCAATAAAGAACGTTCCCATCAGTTGTTTCTTGAAGAATTTTCCTTTTCTGCAAATAAACCTAGACTCCAAAAAGCTTGTGAGTTGGCAGTCAAAAATTCAAAAGAGGTTTCGGCTAACCTTGCTAAATTAGGTCATGACCTAGGCGGTCTAGTAGAGACGCTATTGCCCAGAACGCCTATGCCTGCCACTCCTGCAGTAGCTAAGGAAAATACAAGCAGTAAAAACGAACTCGGTGATGGGAAAAATGCCCGGCTTAAATCCCTGAACTCAATAATAATTGACTGGGAAAAAGAAAAAGATAAGCCACGCACCAAGGGCCTAACTTCCATTATCGTCCCAGTCTATGGACAGGGCGACCTCACAAAAACTTGTGTAGAAGCCATTTATAAGTACACTGAAGGCGATTTTGAATTAGTTATTGTAGATAATGGCAGCGATGCGACTACCAATCAAGTAATTGCTGAGATCGCAAAGAAGTTTCCCAAGACCATCATTCATTCCAGTCCTGAAAATCTACAATTTGCTCTTGGAAGCAATGTTGGATTTGCGAAGTCAAGCGGTGAATATCTTGTTTTCTTAAATAACGACACCGAAGTAAGGCCCGGATGGCTAAAGCCTTTAATTAAATCCTTGCAACTTCCAGGCATTGTTGCCGCTCAGCCTAAACTGTTATATCCAGATGGGAGTGTTCAATGTATTGGAATCGTCTTCTCCAATCGCTCTACTTTAGGCTATCCAATTTATTCAGGACTAATTCCAGCAGACCCATGGGCAAATCTGTCTCGCCCATATCAAGCTGTTACTGCTGCATGCATGGCCGTGCATGCCAATGATTTTTGCGCGGTAAACGGCTTTGATCCAACCTATATCAACGGTCAGGAAGATGTAGATTTGTGTCTAAGGCTCACAAAGAACAATAAGAAAAACTGTTGGTACGCTGCAGATTCAACAGTGATTCATAAAGAGAGCCAGACTCCAAATCGTCACTCATATACAACACAGAATAGACAAATCTTTGTTGATCGCTGGAAAGGCAAAATAACTGCGGACGATGCTCATTACTACAAGGCAGATCATTTTCAAATTCAGGCATATCAAAGCGATAGACCAAATAGTGAGATAGGAATATATCGCCCGATATTATCCCCATTAAATGGGACTGCCCCAGCAAAGATTTATGAAGGTAAAAAGGCTTCCGTTGGGAAAATTCAAGATGGCAAATGGAAAATTCGAGGAAGAATGCTAGAGGGATTCATTTTATGTGATCAACCCAGAGAGATAGCGCTTGATATTATTGTCGATAAAAAAACTTTGCAAAGCTTTACGGTAATCACACCAAATAACCAGGCTGCAAGCATTCATTTTCAAATCCCAACATACTTAATTGATGGGAAAGGTCACATAATTGAATTGGTTGCAAAAGATGATAAAAGTCATATCACCAATTACAACGGGAGCCATGAAGAGACTTTTTTAAGAAATATCGTGTATTCCGTAGATTCAATTGAGCAAGGACTAATTAAGGGCTGGGCGTATGACATTAATAAACCTGACGATTCTTTAGATATTGAACTATTTGATGGTCATACAAAGATTGGCCAACAAATAAGCCATATCAATCGATCTGACGTAAATGAAGTTCATGGCATTACTGGGCTACATGGTTTTGAGATTGCCATCCCCGCAAAGCAATTTGATGGCCTAGCGCACTCAATATCGATATATGCCAATAATGAGGAGCTAGTAGTTGAATTTAAAAAAGAACTCCCGAAAAAACTCATCCCTAAACTGATTGACGGCAATGTAAGTCGGTATGAAGGCGTAGTGGAAAAAGCCAGCTCCCAGTGGATTTCAGGATGGGCCCTTGACAAACTTAACCCAGAACAGCCACTCGAACTAGCTATCTACATAGATGGCTTATTTGAAGCTACAGTCACCGCCAATATTTTTCAAAAGCGTTTTGTATCGTTAGCCAACTTTGGATATCATGGCTTTCATTATGAGCTTCCGGCTCGCTTAATGAATAGCAGTCAACGTAAGTTAGAAGTACGAGTAATCGCAAATAACGAACTCCTTAAATTTAAAGAAAAGAATGCTAGCTCCTGTGATGTATTTTTTCCGCTAATTGATTTTTTCAATGCATACAGTCAAAAACAGGATGCCAGCCACTTCATTAACAGCATTCAAAGTCGCTCCATAAAGCCATTGTTAGCAAGTAATTTAAATAAAAAGACTTTGCTATCAATCATTACATTGAACTGGAATGGCTCTCATTTATTAAGGCAATTACTAGAGTCCATCAGAAATAATTTTGACCTATTAAACATCGAAATAATTGTAATAGACCATAACTCCTCCGATGACAGTGAGTTAGTGGCTCAAGAATATGTCAATGATATTAACCTGAAGTGGATTAAGCGTGAAAAAAATTACTCGTTCTCAGAATCAAATAACTATGCCGCGAATATAGCGGAAGGAGAAAATTTATTTTTTGTAAATAATGACATCGTCTTTTTAGATGACATTGTCACAAAACTTCAATCCTGGTTAAGCCAAGATAATAGCGTTGGTGCAGTGGGTATTCAATTGCTTGAGCCATTACCCACACTCAATTCAGCCTGGAAACTAAGCCCGCATCACAAGGGAATAGACTTTAGGCCTAAGCAATCCAAATCTGGAACTATCAACTATTTCCCAAGAGAAATTAGCGAAGAATTTTCCGCTCCAGCAGGCGCCTATGAAGTTCCTGCGGTTACTGCGGCCGCAATTGCCTGCAGAAAAGTAGATTTTATAGAGCTTGGGGGCTTCAATGAGAGCTACTTCTATGGACTTGAAGATGTTGATTTCTGCCTGAGATTACAAAACTGTCTCAATAAGAGGATTGTTTGCGATACCTCAATATCGGCAATTCATAATAAGGGCTATACCCGCTCATCCAAATTACAAAGCGCTGAAGCTAACCCTATTGCGCAGAATCGATCCAGCCAATTTGATAATGAGGCGCTATTTTTACGTAATGTAAAAACAAGTCTCCAGCGCTCCATTCTAAGCAGCCTCGTTAAAGGGGAAAGCCACCTAAGAAAAAAGCCCTTAAGAGTAATTTTTGTAGTTACCGATGCTTCTTTAAGCACCTATGCAGGAGATTTCTATACTGCAATGGAGATGGCCATAGCCCTGCGTAAACAATACGGCTGGGAGGTCTTATTCGTCAAAAAAGATATGGGGCATATCCCTGGGGCTGATGTACTTGTAGTAATGCGACATGACTATGACATAAGAAAAATTCAAGAACTTAATCCAGGGGCAATATTAGTAGCCTGGATTCGAAACCGCCTTAATCAATGGATCGAATCACCCTTTTACCAGGATTATCAGGTCCTTTTTTGTTCATCGATATTAGCGGTTGAGCAAATTCTATTGCAAACAGGTCGCGAGGCCCATCTGCTTCCAATTGCAACAAATGAGCTGAGGTTTCTTCCCTTGAGAAACTTACTGATAGAGCCCACCGACATCGTCTTTACAGGCAATTTTCTTGGGGATGAGCGCGATGGTATCAATTACCTCGAAAGCCTTAGCCATGGAGCTTCATTTTCAATTTATGGTCACGGCTGGAATCAGCATCCTACACTTAATAAATATTGGCGAGGCGCCGTTCCTTACGAAGAGCTCAACTCAATATATGCCTCCGCTAAAATTGTCATCGATGACTCTCATCCAGTCACCAGAGAATTTAACTCTCTAAACTCTAGGGTATTTGATGCTATTTCAGCAGGCAGCCTCGTCATTACTAACTGCCAAGGTGGCGCAAAAGAAATATTTGGCGAAGCGCTACCGGTTTTTAATACCCCTGAAGAGCTCAATTCCCATCTGCAGTTTTATCTCACTAATCCAGATAAGCGTCAGGAAAAAATACAGGAGCTAAGAGCCATCATATTAGATGGTCATCGATATTCTGATCGCGCCATTCAATTTAAAGACGTCATCAGTCGGTTTGTAGGGAACTCATTGCGTTTTTCCATCAAGGTAGGCATCCCAGGTCATGAGAGCAAAGAAACTTGGGGCGATTGGCATTTTGCTGTTGGCATTCAAAAGTCACTACGAAAAGCAGGTCACTTTGCTAGGATCGATATTTTGCCCGAATGGTACACGCCCTTAGCGGCCAGCGATGATGTCACCATAACCTTACAAGGGCTCTCCATCTACAAGCCGGATCCAGCAAAAATAAACTTTTTATGGCTCATCAGTCATCCTGACCTGGTTAAAATAGAAGATCTTTTACCATATGAACATATTTTTGTGGCATCGTCGAAATTCACGAAGCATTTGCAAGATCAACTTGGGGAAAACAAAGTTTCAGTGCTGCTGCAATGCACAGATCCCGAGGTCTTCTATCCTACAATTAAAAGAAAATCCCAAAGCGAAGGGGTTCTATTTGTAGGGAATTCTCGCGGAATGAAAAGGCCTATTGTCGATGCTGCAATCATAGAAAATATCGATATCAGGGTATTTGGAGGCAAGTGGAAAAATATCATTGATTCCCAGTATCTTCATGGCGAATACATCCCCAATGAACAACTTCACGAATATTATTCAAATGCAGATATAGTCCTTAATGACCACTGGGAAGACATGAGAATTCATGGCTTTATATCTAATCGACTGTTTGATGCGGCAGCTTGTGGGGCCAATATTATTAGCGATGAAATCGTTGATTTGGATGAGGTATTTGATGGACTAATTCACACATATTCGACCTCTGCGGACCTCAAAAATAAGATCAATAATTGCCAAAATAGAAATAAAAGTGATTTTGACAAAAAACTAAGGCAACTAATCATAAAAAATCATACATTTGATCAACGCGTCAATCAAATACTTAAATATGTAACGTTTTATAATGAAAATTTAATCTTTAAGCAACCTCGTGACATCTGAACTTTCATTTCCTACTTGTAATATCTGCGGGTGCTCAGTCTTTACAACAGGCCCGGGAGGCAGAAGAGCCGCAAATGGATCCTTCCCCCACTGCAATCAATGTGATTCGCTTGAAAGACATAGAGCGTCACACTCCTTTATTGATAACTTTGATCCCGAGTTTTTGAATTGGCGCATAGCCTTGCAAATTAGTCCAGACCCCTCATGCGACCCAAAATGGTTTAAATCATATGAGGTTTCTATTTATGAGGATGGTGGCATCGATATACAGAAAATCGATCGCCCTGATTCATCTTATGACTTTATTACCATCAGCCATGTTCTTGAAAGTGTTCCAGACGATCAATCCTCTATCAGAGAGCTGGCAAGGGTTCTATCAGAAACAGGTTTTATCCACCTCATTCTTGCAGACCCACTCAAAGAGAAAAGTATCGATTTTGATTCAGCTACTGGGGTTTTTGGTTTTTATCATAACTATGGCGTTGACTTTGCTGAACGATTTAATTTTGACTCTAATGGACTAAATCTTATCCTCATCAAATCACTAGATCCTATTACAGGTCTTTTTGAAATTATTCACCTCATCAGCAAGTCAAAAGAAACGCATCTGGACCTCGTCAATAAAATTAAGAAAATAGAGAGTCAAAACGGAATGACTATTAATTCCACGAGCTTTCACTACATTCTAAAAGAATGAACGCTTACGAGAAATTTCTTAAAGAAGTTGCAAGGTGCAATGAGAGCTCCATTCCTCTTCATTTTTGGTGGAGAGATGACGATCTCATTTCTAATTCAACTCAATTTGAAAATATTTGCAAGATCTCATCTCAGTTATCTATTCCATTGTTATGCTCAATTATCCCAAAACTCATAAGCAAAGATCTGAAGCTAAACGGAACAAATACAAATTTTGTAAGCTATTGCCAGCATGGTTGGGCGCACGTCAATCATGAGCCAGATGGCCAAAATAAAAGTGAGTTTGGATCACACAGGTCTACCTTGAGAGTGAAGTCCGATATCGAACAAGGCTCTAAAATCCTAAGTAATCTGACTGCGGATAGGCTTTGCTCTGTATTTGTTCCGCCATGGAATCGATTTGACTTATCGCATATACAGACTCTCAAAGAGCTTGGATTTGATTATTTATCATCATATGGTCTACAAGAAGATACCCATCTACCAATCAATCTTTCTATCATTAATACTCATATTGATATTATTTATTGGGGTAAGGATGGGGCGCACATGAGAAACCTCGAAGAGATTTATGCCACACTCACTGAATTAATCAAGCAATATCAATCCAACTACATTAAAACTAAAATTGCTGAAGCGATTGGAATTCTTTCGCATCACCGCGTTATGCTGGAGCAGGACTTTCAATCATTAATTCACTTAATGGAATCAATAAAATCCGCCCCAGGTACATCATTTATTGCGCCATTCCTAGATAAATCTACAGGCGCTAAATAAGGGCACTTCATACTCACCCTCTGCGCTACCAGGATCGAGGCGGATCTTATTTGCATACATGACTGGCCCTCCAATGCTAATTACACCTAGTATCATCCCCTCAGATTCGTGGTGAATATTTCTAAAGCCAATGCCCTCTTTACCTTGGTGGTCAAACCCAAAAACCATAGCATCTACTGGGCTAGGCGTGGACTGCTTTAGCATAAAAACTATTGCATATCTACCGGGATCCCCTAATGAATTCAATACAAAATTAATCTGGGGGTCATCATTCAGCGCATTCAACCTCAACTTTCCGCCTCCATTAAGACTTTCAGCATTAGAAGTCGTCAAGAGACCTTGATTTGATTCACCTAAACAATCCATTATGTTGAGCGCATTACAGGATTCAAAAAAGCCTGCTAGGCCTTGCTGAATCAAGTATATGCATTGACTTTCCAGATCCAATGGAATTTTAGGAAACTGCAAGCAAGTACCAAAATAATAGTGATCAATCCTCAATGGAGTCGAGTTAAAGAACTCCGCATTTAATTTCTTAGTAATGTCCTCAACATATTTTTGTGTCTTTAAAAGAATTCCTCTTTGAGACGAATGCTGGCTTAACTGAGATTGTGAAGCAAAACTAATTGGGTTTGTACTAAGGCTATTAATTCTGCTGTATTCAGTAGTTACCTTTTCAGCGTGAATTGCCGCCCCGAAATCAGAATGAGTGAAATTCCATCTTTCAAATGGATCAAGCTTTTTTTCAGAACGGCCATCAACCTGCCCCTTTAATATCTTTTTCTCATACTCGGCATATGATTTTGTAAAATAGTGATGAATTACCAAGCTTTCCTCTGATAGATCTTGGTGCCTCCATGTCTCCGTGAGCGGCTTACCCATATCATTTACAGTTAGCTTAGAGTTTGTTACGCAATTGTGGGGATTTGCAAAAAGAACTGTATCTGGCCTAACAATTGCCTTACTAATATTGGTTAATAAGTGATCGCACTTTACAAAATTGCTGACAATCATTCCCTTCGGTTTTTGTCTATGACCCGAATGACCGAAAAGTCTCCAAAATATCAAAATTTGATCGACGTCTGAAAACTTCTCTAAAAATTCTGGGATAGTTGAATGATTTTTTAGCACAAAAAATTCATCCACATCAAATAGGGCCATCCATTTAGACGTATGGCCGAATATCTTTAATGCATAGTTATAAGCATCATCTTGACCCGGTACAAATGGCCAATCTATCAAAGTAACAATTCCATGGACAATATATTTCTTGAGAACTGAGGCAACATCATCTTCGGAATTATTATTGAAAATATAGAAATGCTCAAAACCTAGTAATTTGTGATAGCAAATCCATTCATCTATATATTCAGCCTCATTTTTAATAATCGCAATAGCCGATAGATTAAATATTTTCGTTTTGCTCATAGAATCAGTCGAGACAATCTATGTATTATTTTTGAATTCTTTTTTTAGCAGAAGCGACAACAATACTTTTAACGGGTTTCTTTTTTACGCTATTTTTTACCCTATTTTTAGCTACTTTTAAATTTTCACCTAAATTTGCCAACTGATCCGCCGACTCTAACACCTCAACTGCTTTGTCTACTTTCACCGTTCCAGACGATTTGGACTCAATAGGGTTTTCAGTCGGACTTTTTCTAGACATGTTTACGATGCCAAGTGCTTTCGCTGCAAACTCTATCCATACCTGCCAATCCCTTGATATGGAAATTCTTTCATCACGCAGATTGATTAACATACGAGGTAACGCAGCAATTACTTCGCAAACAAAACCGATATCTGATGGAGCAAGCTTTGACCAGACCTGCAAATCCATTATTTGCCTCTGGATGTCAAAGCGCAACTCCAGCTTTTGTCCGTAGGTATCAACAGATTCTGGATACCAACTCTTAAATGGCTTCTGAATACCATCCACCAGTGGAATTTCAATCTTAGGGTACTGAGAAAAGCCCTCTTTCTCCACCATAGCGGCACCAATTCGCACCTCAAATTTTGGTAGGTAGTAAGCACCACACGACATATCGTAAACTTCGAGCCACAGATTTTCATAATCCACATTATTAACTTCAAGCTTTAATTTTGCTTTGCTGTATCTTAAAATTTTTGGTAATTTTCTAAAATCCGAAATCAGCCTTGATAAAAAACCACTCCAAAATTGAGGATCAAAGTATTCACCTAAACCTACCTGGCGATATTTAGTGACCAACACTAACTCAAGCACATTAATTGCCGCCTCAATCTTTCTTATCTCATCAAATTTAAAACGCGTATAAAGCATGACCTGCTCATTGGTAGTCGCAAGCATAGAGGGATAAAACGCCTGCGAAATAGAGTCTTGGGCCAGCTTAATGCCGGTTACCCCATTTTTTAAAGGAGTAATAAATGTGAATTCATCAATATGATGATTACTTTTGAAGTAATCTTGGACAGTCCAAAAAGCAGAGGGCTCTCCGTCAATGTCCCTAAACTCAACAGTAATAGAGCCAACATCCATATAATTGGGTACAGCTATCTCTAATCTTTGCCAGCGCTTAATGTAATGTTCCAAATCTTTTTTGATGTCACTGCTCTCAAGATAAACCCTCTCAAGCTCTTCTTGAACTTGGTGTAAATTTTTTAATAATCGGCTATTTTCATCATTGATCGAGGATAGCAGCGCATTCTTTTCTGATGTCTGATTTTCAATTTGACTTTCAAAATCGAGCCTCAACTCGTTAATAGATTTTTCTAAGGAGCTACGCTGCATAATTAGCAACTTATTTTCCTCAACTAAGGCTACTTGATCGCTAACTTTGGTGGCTAAGGACTCATTTTTTTCAGCATACTTTTCGATTTCGCTCTTCATCGCTCTAGTTATTGCGGTCAAGGCATCGTTGTTTCGCTCTAAACTAGCAACTGAATTTTTGGTCTCAAGCAGATCTATGTCGTGTTGTTTTTTTTGCTTCTGATATACATCGATCTGAGATCGTAGTGATAAAACCTCTGGAGAGGGTTTATCAATGTCCGCTTGAGCCTGAAAAAGCTGAACCAACAAATACTCATTTTCTTTTTCAAGCGCTTCTTTACTATTTTTTTCCTCACCTATTTCGATGCTGCGCTTTAAATGCAAGGCTTGCATCTCATTTTTAAGCTCTAGGATTGCACCCTCAAGCTGAGTAAGCTTAGGTCCAAAAAATGGAAATCTATATATTAATTTTTTGATCATTGAGCAACGCAGTTTACTTCCTAAATAGAAAAGCCTGAGTCTGAGTCACAGCATTCTCTGGCTCTTCTGCGCTTACCAGTAAGAGGTTTAGTAGGTTTGCACCTTGTTGTGTAACGGATTGCACATAATCTACCCTTGCCTGAAATTGTGTACTAATGGCAATGAGCACATCGGTAGTCGATTTCACGCCGGCTTCATAACTCTTTTGGTTAGCAATGACACTTTGCCTTGCGATATCACTGGCCATCCATTTGATCTTGATCGACTCTTGCGCTGCCTCAATCAGAGCATAGAGTCTTTGGGCTTCAAACTTGGCTTGGGTCTCAGTGGCTAAGCGATCACTCGAGCTCTTTTGAGCATTAGCTACTGCGCCATAGGTATTGATGTAGTTATTGGCATCGA
>TBL_comb47_HYPODRAFT_10001214_pt1 | contig 33614 bp, 35 predicted proteins | sample TroBogypolimnion_40_FD_10682 | JGI IMG/M metagenome (IMG submission 10682)
ACTCTCTTGGCAACCTGGGTACCGCCGCTCCCACCTTCATTAAAGACACGATCGCTCCGACCTTAGTGAGCGCCACGGTGACCGATGCCCGCACGGTGGTGGCTAAGTTTAGCGAGGGGTTGGGAACAGTCAGCGCGAGCAATTTCCAAGTTAACTCGATCGTTCCGGTAAGCTTTGAAGAGAGCGATGGCCTGGTAACTCTCCATTTCGATCGAGATATCGTTTCCGGCACTTCTCCGTCGGGGTCTCTGGTCGTGAATCAGACCGGAATTTCCGATCTGGCCGGTAACAATATGTCCGACGCTTCCAGTTCAATCCTTTTGGACGGTATCGATCCGATAATCTCTCTGGCTACAACTTTTAGCCCCAGTTCCTTTACTCTTAATTTCAGTGAATCACTGAAAGATAGTTATAAAATAGATGCCTCGGATCTTAGCGCTTATGCCGTGCGCAATGGCTCGGTTATTTTCCTTCCGATCGACTCGATCTCTGTCGCCGGACAAAGTATAAATGTAAACGTAACCTCAACAATGTATCGTGGAGATAATATTTACTTTACCGTTTTGAACAGTCATGATTTTTCTGATGAATCCGGAAATCAGTTCAACAACGGCTCGGCTTTTACCGGCGTAGTCAATAATAATCTGACCAACATAGCTCCGGCCGGAACAATTGGCGGAGGCGGGGCGGGTGCAGGAGCTCCTGGAGCCCGGGCCGGAATTGGATCAGTGGCCGGATCATCGACCGGTAGCGTCTTGGGTATCACTTACTTCCGTTTTACCAAAGACCTCAAATTTGGCCAGACAAACGCTGATGTAAAAGAGTTGCAGATTCGCTTGACCCAGAAGGGTTTTATGGTTTCCGCCCCGCTGTCTACTTATTTCGGTACAAAAACTTTAGCTGGCGTAAAGAAATATCAGAAGGCGCACAATTTGCCTCAGACCGGCTTCGTCGGGGCAATGACGCGCGACTCTCTTAATGGAAAAACGGATATTGTTGGGCAGATCGCCGCTATTATGGAGAAAATAGCGAGTCTCAAAAAGATGCTAGCCGAAATGCAGGCTCATTAGCCGTTCAATAAATACGATAATTTATGGATTTAAGAAAAAAGCTCAAAAACTTTTTTATCCCCAGTCTGCAGAACGAGCTTAGGCCATATTCTCTGCGCTATGGAACCCTGATCTTCATCATTGCCCTTTCTGTCTCGATTGAACTGGCTTTTTACGCCTACGTCAATGTGGCGTTCAGACAGAATGAACTGCTGGGTAATATTATATCCAGTATTCAGTCCACAGTGGCCGATGTCTTGCCGGAAGTGATCATTGAACAGACTAATGCCGAACGATTGAAGAATGGTGAAAAGGCTCTAACTACGAATTCTGAACTGGTTCTTGCCGCCAAAATGAAAGCCGATGATATGGCAGCCAAGGGGTATTTTTCCCATCAAGGTCCCGACGGTACAATGGCTTGGGATTGGATGAAAAAAGCAAATTACAACTTTTCCTTTGCCGGCGAGAATCTGGCAGTGAACTTTTTCGACGCCAACGACGTTGTGAATGCTTGGATGAATTCTCCGTCTCATCGGGAAAATATTCTAAACACCGATTTTACGGATATTGGCATTGCCGCCGTTCGCGGAACCTATGAAGGTCATGAGACGGTGTTCGTGGTGCAAATGTTCGGAACGCCGGGCGCCCCGGAACCGGTCTATGAAAATTATGCCATTGCCCCTCCGGTCAATCCCGTTGTTGCCAAAGTTGTACCGTCAAAAAATATTCCGCCGGCCAAGACTTCTGTCACCAGCAAGACAAAAGTTGTCGCCATTGCCACTTCTTCGGCGCCGGCAACCTTGGCTTCCAGTTATGCAACGGGAACGGCTGGAGTCGTTGGAAAGGCGGTGCCTAAACAAAATATTAGTTTTACTCAGCGATTGATGGTTTCACCGCGTCACGTGGCTCGCGATGCTTTCATTATTTTGCTCGTCTATATGTTATTGTCGTTGCTTGTCCCGATGTATATGATCTATCACAAACATGCTTCGTCTGATCGCGGTTTGCGTTTCCGGGAAATCTTTATGTTGTTCAAACAGCCGATAATCTCAGCGCTAGTAACCTTGGCCTGTGTTTCGGTCGTGATGACCCTGAACTATCTGTGGTCAGCTTCAGGAACCAACGTGTTTAAAGCGAGCTTCGGTGAAGGAGTATCCAAGAAAATATAAGAGAGTATAATTAATAACATGACTACTCAAGGTAAAAAAATATTGATCGTTGATGATGATCCCAATATCCAGGATGTTTACTCGACTAAATTAAGAGCTGATGGTTTTACTGTCGAGATTGCGCCAAATGCCAAAGCGGGGGAGGCGAAGATCGCCGGCGGATATATTCCCGATGTAATTTTGCTCGATATTATTATGCCGGGAGACAACGGCATCCAACTTTTGGGTCGCCTGGTCAATGATCCGGTCTTGGCTTCGACCAAAATAATCATCTTTTCCAATCTCGATCAGCGTGGCGATATCGACGAAAATATCCTATCCAAGATCGCCGGTTACTATTTGAAGGTAAATATGATCCCGTCAGATATTTCCAAAAAGATTCAAGAGCTATTGGGGTAAGTTCCTCTACTTCGTGAATGGGGAGTTTGTATTGTCATTGCGAGGTACTCCGAAGCAATCTATTTTTGCTTGTCATTCCGGGCTTGACCCGGAATCCAGGTTATATTTGCGGTCAAAAAAAACAGGCGCACAAACCTTTCGGTCGTGCGCCTAGTTGTGTCGAAGGGGCAGAGCGAGATTACAGCTTGGCGATGACGGCTTGAAGTTCGTCTTTGGTTTCTGCCCGGTGGATCATTCGGACGCGGTCGTAAAGCTTGTCGTTTTTTTTCGTGGACGGCGAACCCAGGCTTTCCTGTCCGTGTTGTTCGATAGCGCCGGTAATGACCCATAACTTGTCCTCCGCACTCGCCTTGGTCGCTTCCTCCTCTGTCATGTCTTTTTTGCGTTCGAGAGCGGTCACAACCTCTGGAAAACCGCCGCGAAAAGATGATTTCCACTTTGCTATTATGGCATCATGACCGGATGTAATCTCGGTCAATATAATCATATGCCCCAAAATGTCACGTCCATTTATGGAGAAACGGGCACTCTCGATCATCCTCAAGATCGATTGATGGAAAGGTTGCTCTTTTTCTTGCTCGGGCATCTTTTTCGTCCCCTTCGTGGTATTCAGATATAAAATGACCATACTAGTGGTCTGGACCAATCCTTGCACACAATATTTAGGATGTCAATGTCGTATTTTTTTTGTCATTCCCGTGCAGACGGGAATCTAGGAATTTATCACTTCTAATTTTTCTTGCCTGGTCATTTTTTTAACCCTCGCTTCTTCTCTCGAGGCGGTAACTCTGTTCCGAAATTTCTTAGAGTAGACAATTTTGACCGGTCGCCGGCCCCGAGTATATTTTGCTCCTAACTTCGAGGAATTATGTTCCTCCAAACGCCGGTCTAGATTGGTAGTAATTCCGGTGTACAAGGAATTGTCAGAGCAAGAGAGGATATAAACAAAGTAAGACATATTTTTGTAGGTTTGCAGAGTGGTGCTCTGTTATTCAAAAAAATCGCTCGCGCGATTATTTTTTGTGGACTGTAGCGGAGTCGGACCGCTGACCTTTCGCATGCCATGCGAACGCTCTACCAGCTGAGCTAACAGCCCTTCGGACACCCGTATATTAAAGCAAATAATTGATAAAGAGGCAACAGTTATAATGTGTTGAGATTTAGTCATTATTTTGCTATCATTTCAATATGAAATGGGATTGGACAAGTGTTTTTTTTGTAATTTGTTTTCCCTTCTATTTTGTTAGGGAGCACCTTATGACCAAGAAAAAATAATTCTTGGCTGTTTGGGGTGGGCGCCACAGGCGCTTTTTTTATTGATTTTAGGCCTATTTCGGGTTACTATAACGTTCATTGGGCCCTTAGCTTAGTTGGTAGAGCGCCTCGTTTGCAACGAGGAGGTCAGCGGTTCGAATCCGCTAGGGTCCACCTAAGCAAGCCAACTGCTTGGCTTGCGTGCGGATTCGAAGCCCGGAGCTATGTTTTTTCAGTAGAAAAAACGAGCGAGGGTGAGGCGCTAGGACAAATGCGAGCGACGGCGAGCATTTAGTCTGGAGTGAATCCGCTAGGGTCCACTTTGATATTTACTAGTAAAATTGTTAACATTTCCCAATGATCAAAGAATTTTTAATGAAGCAGATGCTTAAGAAGCAGGGGGTGCCTGAAGATCAGATTGATATGGTCTTAACCTTGGTGAACAAAAATCCGGACCTATTCGCCAAGATCGCCAAAGAGATCCAGCAGAAAATGAGCGAGGGTAAAGACCAGATGGCAGCATCGATGGAGGTGATGACCAAATACAAGGACGAGATCCAGCAAGTAATGGCCAAATAAAATATGGGATTAAGTATCGGAATTGTCGGACTGCCGAACGTGGGTAAATCCACGTTGTTTAATGCGCTGACAAAAAAAGGCGTGCCGGCGGAGAACTATCCTTTTTGTACCATCGATCCATCAGTTGGTATTGTGGCAGTGCCGGATGAGCGAGTAGAAATTCTTAATAATTTTTCTAAATCGGCTAAAAAGATACCGGCGGCGATCGAATTCGTGGATATTGCCGGTTTGGTAGCCGGTGCATCTAGGGGGGAAGGTTTAGGCAATCAATTTTTGTCGCATATTCGTGAGACTGATGCCATTGCGCAGGTTGTGCGAATATTTAAGGATAAAAATGTCACTCACGTCACTGGCGAAGTAGATCCGCTATCCGACGTGGAGACGATAAATCTTGAGCTTATCTTTGCCGATCTGGGCACTGTTACCAAACGGCTCGGAAGCGTGGCTCACGACGTCAAACGGGGCGTTAAGGAGGCCGTGGCCGAACAGGCTCTGCTGGAAAAGCTCAAGAATACGCTTGAAGAAGGAACCCTGGTATCTTCTTTGTTGAATGATTTGAGCGACCAGGAAAAAGTCTTGCTCAAACAACTTTGCCTGCTGTCGGCTAAGCCGATACTTTATGTCTTGAATAAAAAAGGCGGGGCTGAATTGGCCGACACAACTGCCTTGCTTAAATGGTTGGAAGAAACTGGTTCAAATTACTGTTATGTCGATGCCAAGATCGAACAGGAACTTTCTGATTTTGAAGGTGAGGAAAAAGCGATGTTCAAAAAGGAATTGGGCGGGGGAGATGACGATGGGATAAATACCCTCATTACGGAGAGCTACAAAATGCTTAACCTGATCACTTTCCTCACGACTGGCGCCGATGAAACCCGAGCTTGGACGATCAAAAAGAACTCAACTGCTCCACAAGCCGGCGCCGCTATCCATACCGATTTTGAAGAAAAATTCATTAAAGCCGAAGTGGTATTTTGGAAAGATTTGTTAGATGCCGGTTCTTATGGCTCGGCTCGCGAAAAAGGTTTGGTGCGTACTGAGGGAAAGGAGTACATCGTCAAAGATGGAGATGTGATCGAGTTTAAGGTTTAGTTAAATCTGTCTGATTTTAAAAAAGCCCGTGGAAAGGGCTTTTTTGTTGAAAAAATGGCCAGGATTGCTATAATCACATTGTTATTACCTAATTTTAATATTATGGATCAAGATGCAATTTTGAAGCCGAAGAAGCCGATGGGCGTACTTAAATGGGTGGTGATCATCGGAATTGTTGTTGTTTTAAACTTATTTTTTAATTACCTGATCCAAGTTTTCTATCAAGCGCCGAAATTCGAGAATTTTTGCAAAGCTGAACAAGTCAATGTCGCTCCAGCTACCCAGACGGAATGTTTGGCTAAGGGCGGACAATGGAATCAGAGCATTAATCAGAAACAAGTTACTCCAGTTGCTCCAACAACTCCGGCTCAAACCGAAGTTAATAGTTATTGTGATGTAACCTTTACCTGTCAGAAGAACTACCAGTCAGCTCTAGATGTGTATCAACGGAATGTTTTCGTGGTATTGGTAGTATTGGGCATTCTATCGATCGTTGTCAGTTTCGCACTGGCTAGTGTGGCCGTGGTCTCGCTCGGGCTGTCACTTGGAGGCGTTTTGTCTCTAATAATCGCTTCGATGCGTTACTGGTCGGCTATGAATGATTATATTCGCGTGATTATTTTGGGCGTGGCGCTAGCCGTGCTGGTTTGGCTGGGGATTAAATACTTTAAAGATTAAGAACCGCGATAATGGCAAACATTTACGATCCGAAAAAGATCGAACCTAAGTGGCAGAAGGTTTGGGGGGAATCCGGCATCTACAAAGCCGAAGATTTTTCCACTAAACCAAAGTGGTATTCCTTGATCGAATTTCCCTATCCTTCCGGCGATGGCCTGCATACGGGTCACATTCGCAGTAATACGGCGATGGACATTATCTCCCGCAAAAGGCGAATGGAGGGTTTTAACGTACTTTATCCGATCGGTTGGGACGCCTTTGGTCTGCCGACCGAGAACTACGCCATCAAAAACGGCATTCATCCGTCGGTTGTTACTAAAAATAATACCGATACCTTCCGCAAACAGCTTAAATCCTGCGGTTTTTCCTTTGATTGGGATCGCGAGATCAATACGACCGATCCGGCCTACTATAAATGGACGCAGTGGATCTTTTTACAGCTGTTCAAAAAAGGTTTGGCCTACAAGCAGAAAACTTTCATCAATTGGTGTCCAAAAGATAAATGCGGATTGGCTAATGAGGAAGTCATCGCCGGCAAATGCGAACGCTGTGGGACACCTGTCGAGAAACGGGAAAAAGATCAATGGATGCTGGCGATCACCAAGTATGCGGACAGATTGGATAAAGATCTGGATAAGGTGGATTATTTGCCACAAATAAAACTTCAGCAGCGAAACTGGATCGGGCGGAGCGAAGGTTCGGAAATTGATTTTGAGCTGGATACAAAATATCATTATGTTCTTTTGCATGGTTATCAAGGTTCTCCGGAGACAAATTTCTTTCCGTGGTTGAAAAAAGAGCTGGAAAAGAAGGGTCATTCAGTAGAGGTCCCTAGACTTCCAAATTCAGAAAATCCCGATATCAATGAACAGATTGAATATGTTTTGAAAAATTGTCAGTTTGATGGAAATACCATTCTGTTGGGGCATAGCTTGGGCTCACCCGTAGCGTTGGGAGTTTTGGAAAAATTAAATAAGCAAATCCATAAATTGGTTTTAGCGGCTGGCTTTATGCAACCGAAATTTTTAGACATAGAACGCCCGTTCGAAAAGAATTTTGATTGGCAGTTTGACGTAGAAAAAATTAAAAAAAGTGTTCAATCGATTGTGTATCTACGGGCAAAGAATGATACGGCCGTTCCTTTTGAGAGATCTGATTATATGCAACAGAAGCTGGGTGGTAATATTGTTGATTTTACGGCAAATGATGATCATATTTGTGGTGAGATAGAACCGACAGTCTTAGATAATTGTTTGGATAAAATATCAGTCTTCACTACCCGTGCCGATACTTTGTTTGGGGTGACTTATGTCGTATTGGCACCGGAACATCCGCTGGTGACCGAACTAAAAGAGAAAGCCGAGAATATAGATGAGATCGAGGCATATATTCAAAAAACGCTGACCGAAACTGATACCGAACGCACGACCGAAACTCGCGAGAAGACTGGAGTGGAATTAAAGGGCATCAAGGCGATCAATCCGGCTAATGGCGAAGAAGTGCCGGTCTTTATTGCCGACTATGTTCTGGCTTCTTATGGCACAGGCGCAGTGATGGCTGTCCCGGCGCACGATGAGCGCGATTGGGCTTTTGCGAAGAAATATAATTTGCCGATCAGGGAAGTAGTATTACCTTATTTGGAACATAAAACTTCTCCAGCTCGACCAGATGTTGCTACTGTGAAAAGAAATAATGTTGACTGTTACCTCCTTAATCCCAAAACCGGCCAATACGCTTACATGAAATGGGATGCTCAATTTGACTGGGTGACTCCGCCAGGAGGAGGTATCAATGAAGGCGAGGATATTATTGAAGCCGGGAAACGCGAGATTCGTGAAGAGACCGGATATCTGAATGTTAAATATATATCGAAGATCGGAGAATGTTTCGGTGGAGGATTTGCCACTCATAAAAATGAAAATCGGTTTGCTCATGTAACCGGATTATTGTTTGAGTTGGTTGATGACGCAAAAGAAGAAGTCGCTCCGGAAGAATTGGAAAAACATCAGGTGATGTGGGCTGACAAAGACGAAATTGCCAGTTTGTTGAATACCGAATCGTCTAGCTATCTTTGGAGTTTGTACTTAGGAGGGCCAAAAGCTTTTACCGGCTACGGTGTCTTGATCAACTCCGGCAAATTCGACGGCCAGAAAAGCGAAGATGCGATGAAAGCCATTACTGAAGCCGTGGGTGGAAGTTGGGTGACCAAATACAAACTGCGCGATTGGGTTTTTTCTCGTCAGCGTTATTGGGGTGAGCCGATCCCATTGGTCTACTGTGACAAAGATGGTTGGGTAGCCGTGCCAGAAGAAAGCTTGCCGGTGGAATTGCCGAACATCAAAAATTATGAACCGTCTGATGATGGCGAATCGCCGTTGTCGCGCGTGCCAGAATGGGTCAATACTACTTGTCCGATTTGCGGGGGTCCAGCCAAACGGGAAACCGATACGATGCCCAATTGGGCGGGTTCTTCGTGGTACTTCTTACGTTATGTTGATCCAAAAAACACGACCAGTTTGGCTGATTTCAAAAAACAGGAATACTGGAGTCCGGTGGATTGGTACAATGGCGGGGCGGAACACATCAATTTACACTTGCTCTATTCTCGTTTCTGGAACAAGTTCCTCTACGATATTGGCATTGTTCCTTTTGATGAACCATATAAAAAACGCACCCTCCAGGGGATGATCTTGGGCGGGGGAGGAGTGAAGATGTCCAAATCGAAAGGCAATGTAGTAAACCCCGACGAAACGATCAAGAACTATGGTGCCGATACTTTGCGTATATATGAGATGTTTATGGGCCCATTTGATCAATCGATCGCTTGGAGCACGGAGAGTATTATTGGTTCGCGCCGTTTCTTGGACAAGGTCTGGAACATTGGGCAGAAAGTTGGCGACAAGCCGATGGATAATAGCCTGGATGTTTTGACCAACAAGACGATCAAGAAGGTTGGCGAAGATATCGAATCAATGGCATTCAATACAGCGATCTCGACAATGATGGTCTGGGCCAATGAAGCGGACAAAGTAGAATCGATTGGTAAAGAGGCTTTCGAATCCTTCCTAAAACTACTTGCCCCCTTTGCTCCGCACGTGGCCGAAGAATTATGGCAAGCGCTTGGCAATGAAAAAACAATTCATCTAGAGTCTTGGCCGAAGTTCGATCCAAGCAAATTACTGAGTGGGGAGGTAACTATTGTGGTTCAGGTGGGAGGCAAGATTCGCGATTCATTTGAGGCTCCGGCCGGGATAAATCAAGCGGAAGCGGAGAAAATCGCTTTGTCTCGCGATGCGATTACTAAATGGGTGGGGGATAAAGAGGTTCGCAAGATCATCTATATCCAGGATCGGCTGTTGAATATTGTGCTGTAATTGTTGACAGGGACACATTTTCGGAGTATTACAAAGTGGGGATAACTTTTGGAGTTCTTGTAAAAGCTCTATTTTAGGCCACGATTTGGCGATATTGACAATCGCCTTGACTTAAATATCAAAAGATGATACAAATAAGATAACATTAAGAGCGAATTTATAGCATAACCGCATTATTTATAAGCAATATGGCAAAAGAAACATTAACTTTTAAACCGAAGGAGGTCGTTAAGAAGCTTTTAGCTCCGTTGTCTGATCGTGCCCGCGATATCATTATCAAGCGTTATGGCTTGGGCAAGAATCCAGACCGGATGACTTTGGAGGCAATCGGCACCGAGTACAAGATCACCCGCGAACGCGTCCGCCAGATCGAGAATTTTGCCATTAGTGCTATTAAGAAAGCCGACAGCTATCCCAAGGCCATTGAGTTCTTCAATGAGCTTCAGGAAATGATGGAGGGCTTTGGCGGAGTCGTGCATGAAAACGATTTCCTCAGCTCGATCTCGAGCGATGAAAGCGTTCAGAACCATGTCCACTTTATGCTGGTTCTCTCCGACGCCTTTTTCAAATTTAAAGAAGACGATGACTTTCATCATCGCTGGACGACCAACAAGGTCTTGGCTGATAAGGTTCACGACTCAATCAAAAGTCTTTGCAACAACTTTACCGAGAACGATCTCGTATCCGAACCGGAATTGATCACGCGTTTCTTGGGTGAATTGAAAGATATTGTTGATGACGACAAGACGCGCGCTTTTGCCAAGAAGTGGCTCGCTATTTCCAAAAACATCGGCCAGAATCCGCTTGGCGAATGGGGTTTGGTTAAGTCGCCTAATGTAAAGATGCGTGGTATTCGTGACTTCGCTTATTTAGTTATTCGCCAGAACGGCTCCCCGATGCACTTTGTGGAAGTGGCTAAAGCGATCACCAATACTTTTGGACGCAAAGCTCATCCGGCGACTTGCCACAATGAGTTGATCAAAGACAAGCGTTTTGTTTTGGTTGGCCGCGGTCTGTATGCTTTGGCTGAGTGGGGTTATACCAAGGGAATTGTTGCCGATGTCATTCGCGCTATCCTGAAGAAAGAAGGCCCATTGTCTCGCGAAGAGGTAGTCTCTAAAGTTCTTAAGGAACGTCACGTTAAAGAAAATACTATCGTGGTCAATCTTCAGAACCCCAACTATTTCCGCCGCGACAAAGCCGGCAAATACGCCGCCATATAATAGGTTACAGGTGTCAGGTTTCAGCTTTCAGGAAAAATACAAACACAAAAAAACCGGCTTTGGCCGGTTTTTTTGATTTCCGCATTTTAAGCTGACAGCTGAAATCTGAAAGCTTTTAGTTGCACGTTCTCCACATCTTTAGGCAAATGGCTATCGCCCAATAAGATGAAATATAGTATGATAAATACATTATGTCTCCCGAGGCCCTAGTTTTTTTTAACAGTCCGATCTTTACTCTTTGGGGCTGGTTCTTCAAAACTGCCGTTTGGTGGTATCCATTTTTGGCCGCCTGGGTTTTTTGGATAATTTATCTATCTTATATCCGCGCCCGCTGGATTAAAAATTTGAAAACGGTTTTGTTGGAAATAAGGATGCCGAAGGAGGTCACCAAGTCGCCAAAGGCGATGGAGATCATTTTGTCGCAAATGTACCAGCCGACCGAAGGGCACTTGATCGAACAATACATCCAGGGCCGGGTCAGATCTTGGTTTACGCTTGAAATGGCCTCATTTGCCGGCGAGATCCATTTTTATATCCGTTCAGAAGTAAAATACCGGGGTCTTATAGAATCGGCTATCTATTCCCAGTATCCGGGGGTGGAAGTCGTGGAAGCGGAAGATTACGTCTACAAGGTTTCTTATGGTCTGCCTGATAGTGATTGGGATTTTTTCGGGATCGAATTTAAATTGAAAAAACCGGATGCCTATCCCATCAAAACATACGTTGATTACGGAATGGACAAGGATCCCAAAGAAGAGTTCAAGATCGATCCGCTGACTCCGGTTTTGGAATTTTTGGGTTCGATCGGCCAAGGCGAACAGGTTTGGATCCAGATCCCGATTATGGCTGCCCGGGAAAAATATCATAAGCCGGGCACTTTTTTCGGCACCCAGTCTTGGAAAGATGTCGGGAAAACTGAAGTGGAAAAAATTCTCGGCAACGACAAAAAGAAAGAAGGGGACAGGCCGTTCGGAGCGTTCTCACTTTCTCCCGGCGAACGCGAGAAATTGGAAGCGGTGGAAAGGAGCCTGGGCAAGTACGGCTTTGAATCCGGAGTGCGCGGTTTTTACCTGGGCAAAAAAGACTTTTTTGTCGGCAGTAACATCGGACGGTTGCTGAACAGTATGGGCCAATACGGTTCCGAGAATCTTAATGGCTTCAAATACGGCAGGTTCACCAGCTTCGATTATCCCTGGGAAGATCTTTTTGGCTATCGTCTGGCGTATCGTAAAAGGCTGATGTTCAACAATTACCGCCAGCGCGCCTACTTCTATCCGCCATCAACTTCGAAAGCCTTCATCCTTAATACCGAGGAAGTTGCTACCATCTATCATTTTCCGGGATTGGTCGCTGGAACGCCGACTTTGGGACGTATTCCTTCCAAGCGCGGAGAACCGCCACCAAACCTGCCGATCGCCTAGGCCCCTCCCCTTCACGAAGGGGAGGAAAGCCAGCAGGCTGGGTGGGGTGGAGTGTTGTTTGGTTGCTTTCGGAATTTTGTAATGAAATCAATGTCTAAAAAACAAGGACAAAAAAAGCCCCTGCCGAATTCTATTGACGTCTGCGGTATCTGTCAGAACGTTTGCGAATATTGCAGTTGCGCCGACAAAAAGATGGCCGGATACCAGTCGCATGTTGCCGGCAAGGTTAAAAATTGGAAGCACTGGAAGCAGTGGAAAATTGCCGGGACGATCCTTGTCGCGATATTTTTGTGGCTCGCGGGCATATACCTGGTGTTCTTCTCGGCTCCAGGGTCTTTTCCGACCGGTGTAATCGTAAAGATCAGGAAAGGCAGTACAGTCGGACAGGTGGCCGACGGGTTGTATCAGCATCACTTGATCAGATCGCCGATCCTATTCAAAATATTGTCGCGCGTCGTCGATGACGACAAGATCATTGCCGGAGAATACAAATTTGCCGGCCGGCAGAATGTTATTGACATCGCCGTCAGATTGACACACGGTTTCTTCGGGATCGAAACATCCAAAATATTGATCGAAGAAGGACATAGTGTGAAGGAAGTGGCTGATCTGCTGGATAAGAATCTGCCGGCTTTTGACAAGGATACTTTCATTCAGCTCGCGAGCGATAAGGAGGGCCAGCTTTTTCCCGATACCTACTTCATCAAACCAATGGATGATGAATCGGACATTGTGAATATGATGAATGACAACTTCAATTTGCAGATCAAACCGCTAGAGAGCGAGATCAGCAAGTCGGGGCATTCCCTGAACGAAATATTGACGATGGCCTCGATCATTGAACTGGAAGCGCGCACTCCGGAATCCCGCCGAATGGTATCGGGAATTTTGTGGAATAGAATAAAGAAGGGGATGAAATTGCAGGTAGATGCCGTTTTTCCCTACATAATGAATAAATACAGCTTGAAGCTGACCGTAAACGATCTTCAATACGATTCTCCCTATAATACCTACAAATATTTGGGATTACCGCCAGGACCGGTCGGCAACCCCGGGCTGGATGCCATAAAGGCGGCGCTGGAACCGACAAAATCGAATTATCTATACTATTTGTCGGGGAAAGATGGTACGATGCACTACGCTACGACCTATAAAGCCCATATGGCCAATAGGGCAAAGTATTTACCTGGACAGTAAACAAAATTTAAGTGAAAAAAAGAAATTTAGCTTTTATCGACCTGGAAACAACAGGCCTGGATCCTGAACGGCACGAAATCATTGAGATGGGCGTCATTATCGCGCGCCAGATCCCGCAGGACGGCGCGGGTAATAAACTGGAAGTAATTGAAGAATTTGATCTGCGGATCAAGCCGGAACATTTGGAGACGAGCGACCCGGAATCGCTGAAGATCAATGGTTACAATGAAATGGATTGGGTGTTTGCGATCGATCTTAAGAATGCCATGGAAAAATTGGCGGAAAAAACCGAAGGCGCGATCCTGGTGGCGCAGAACGTGGCTTTCGACTGGCTGTTCTTGGAAAAAGCTTTTGTTAAAACCGGGGTCAAAAATAGAATGGATTTTCATCGGCTCGATCTTCTTTCAATGGCGTACGCCAAACTCTATCACGATGAGCGGGCACAACGTTTTTCTCTGCGCGCCCTTTGTGAATATTTTGATATCAAAAATGAAAAGGCTCATACGGCCCTCGCTGATATCCGGGCAGAGTTTGAGATCTACAAGAAACTTGTGAGTTAAAAATTTGAGGTCCGACGGAGATCGTAACTTGAAATGTGCTCAAGTTTGTTTTATAGTTACGAAACGAAATGGCTAAGAATAACAATAAAACAGTCTATGTCGGAATGTCGGGCGGGGTGGACTCGTCCGTTTCCGCCGCTCTGTTGAAAGAACAAGGCTACAAGGTCGTGGGCGTATTTATTAAAGCCTGGGAGCCTGCGTCCGCCGGCCGGCGGATTGATTGCGGGTGGCGGGAAGACCGGCGTGATGCCATGCGCGTGGCTTCTTTGCTCGATATCCCGTTCATGACCCTCGACTTATCAAAGGAATATAAAGAAGAAGTTGTCGACTATATGCTCGCGGAGTACAAAGCCGGCCGGACTCCGAATCCTGATGTGATGTGCAATAAGGCGATCAAGTTCGGCGCATTTTACCGGCGGGCAATGGAAGCCGGCGCCGATTTTGTGGCCACTGGACACTACGCGCAGGTTATCGATGGTAAGATGTCGGCGGGAGTGGATAGGAACAAAGATCAGACCTATTTCTTGTGGACTCTAAACCCGGAACAGCTGGCTCATACCTTATTTCCGATCGGACATTTGGAAAAGCCGGAAGTGCGAAAATTGGCGACAAAATTCGGTTTGCCGAATCAGGCAAAAAAAGACAGCCAAGGATTATGCTTTATCGGTAAACTGGATGTAAAGGATTTTTTGCGTGAGTTTATCAAAGAACATCCCGGCAAGGTGCTGGATGAGAAAGGCGAGGTGATCGGCGAACACAACGGCGCTTTGCTTTACACCCTTGGCGAACGCCACGGTTTTAATGTTTTCAAAAAGACGCCGAATGATGAGCCTCTATATATCGTCGCGAAAGACTTGGAAGCAAACACGATCACTGTCGCGCGGGAAAATGAATCGATCAACTCCGCAAAGAAAGAAGTCGCGATCAGCAATGTAAATTGGACATCAAGCGAACCTGAACTTACTAAACAATATTCAGCTCGCGTTCGCTATCGTCAGCCGTTGGAAAAATGCCGGCTTAAAAAAGAAGCCGATGGTAACTGGCTGGTTACTTTTGATAATCCGCAAACCGCCGCCTCCGGGCAATCGCTTGTTATATACGACGGTGAAATTTGTCTGGGCGGAGGAGTGATCGAATAACTACATTGACAATATAATTATGTAATGTTACTGTGTTCTAGGAAGATTTTTCATTCTATTTTTAACGAGGATCGAAAGGAGAGGATTATGTCTGATATTTTTTCCCGGATCGAAAAACTTCAGAAGGCGATCGGGGAAGAAGGAAAGGCCATTGCCAAGAGGTTGGGACAGATCTACCACCAGACCACCGGGAAGGATTGGGAATTCGGCGATAGTGTCGGAGTTCATCTGATGGTTGCCGACACGGTGGCGATGATCTTGTCGTCCAACTGGAACGGCGTCCTCGAGGCTGTCAATGAGGACAATTATCTTGAAGCTTTGTCTGTTCTTGGGAGCGGGGAACTAAAAGAGGAGGACTGGTTCGTTGCGATAAGTGTAGCCAACCTCTCTTGGAAATCTTCTCTGCCTCCCTGTATCCTTTGGCAACACAAAAATACTCAATTCAGCCAGCTTTCAGCTGAGGCAAGGGCTTTTTACAAGGCATACCTTATGGCCGCCGCCCGGTTCCTTCTGGAGCGGGTTGGAAAGGTTAAGGTTTGACCATCCTGTTTGTGTTAGCGCTCGGACGACATACTGTCCGGGCGCTTTTCTTTTAGCCGTTTTTTGCTAGAATTCCTACATATGCTATCTAATGAAATACGTGCCAGATTTTTAAAGTTTTTTGAGAACAGGGGACACTCGATTATTCCTTCTGCTTCCCTTGTTCCGGAAAATGATCCGTCTACTCTTTTTAATACCGCTGGTATGCAACCGCTAGTGCCGTATCTTTTGGGGCAACCTCATCCCAAAGGCACTCGATTAGTAGATTGCCAAAAATGCGTTCGCACTGGCGACATCGATGATGTAGGCGATAATCGACACCTAACTTTTTTTGAAATGTTGGGCAACTGGAGTCTTGGTGATTATTTTAAACAAGAAGCGATCAATTGGAGCTTGGAATTTTTAACGAATAAAGAGGAAGGTTTGGGCCTGGATATCAACCGGCTCTACGTCACGGTATTCAAAGGCTTGCCTGCCACTGGCGGGGCGGAGAACGGCATTCCACGTGATGAAGAAGCGATCTCGGTTTGGAAAGAAGCTTTTGCTAAATTAGGAATTACGGCTGAAGTAGCGGGCGAAGATGAACAAACGGGCGGTAACATCCGCATTATTCCGCTTGGTGTAGACGACAACTTTTGGATCGCGGGCACGACCGGTCCGTGTGGAGGCGATACGGAAATGTTTTATGATACCCGGCCGGAAGAAGGTCCGCTCTCCGGGAATTTTGGCGATCTCGTCGATTCTTTCCGTTTGATCGAAGTTTGGAATGATGTATTTATGGAATTCAACAAAACGGCGGATGGAAAATATGAACCGCTGACCAAAAAGAATGTTGATACCGGCATGGGCCTGGAACGCACCACGGCAGTGGTAAATGGACACAGTACGGTTTTCGATACTGATCTGTTTGAGCCAGTTTTGACCAGGATAGATTCGGTAGTCAATCAGGATAAAGAAGACAAGCGCTCTAAAAGAATTGTGGCGGATCATATTCGCACCGCTGTATTTATGATTGCCGATGGGGTAATTCCTTCTAATACCGATCAAGGATATATTTTGCGCCGAATTCTTAGACGCGCAGTGCGCTATTCGGATGTACTGGGTCTGCCAACCGACTATTTGATTATCTTGGCCCAAGTAGTTATCGATCAATATGCTTCGGCCTATCCGGAATTGATTGAGCGAGCTCCGGCAATAAAGAACGAAATAGCGAAAGAAGAAAAAAAATTTCGAGAGACATTGGAAAAGGGCTTGCGAGAATTCGAAAAAGGGCGCAATCCATTCGATCTCTATCAATCATTTGGTTTCCCGATTGAATTGGCTGAGGAGTTGGCTAAAGAAAAAGGTCTTACTATCGACCGCACCAAATTCGACGAGGAGATGAAGAAACACCAGGAACTTTCTCGTCAGGGGGCGGAACAAAAGTTTAAGGGGGGATTGGGTGGTTCGAGTGAACAAATCGTCAAATACCATACTGCTACACACCTGCTTCAGCAGGCTCTGGTGGATGTTTTGGGGCCAGAAGTGGCTCAGAAGGGCAGCAATATCACTGAAGAGCGTCTGCGTTTTGATTTTGCGTGGCCCGCTAAAATGACCGATGAACAAAAAGCCGAAGTGGAAAAGATCGTGAACGAAAAGATTACGGCTAATTTGCCGGTCAATAAAGTAATACTATCAAAAGACGAAGCCGAAAAAACTGGCGCGCGCCATTTGTTCAGTGAAAAATACGGCGACGAAGTTTCCATTTATTTTATCGGCGATTCGCTAGACACCGCTTACTCCAAAGAATTCTGCGGTGGACCCCATGTCGAAAATACCGGCATCCTCGGTCATTTCAAGATTACTAAAGAGGAAGCTGTCGCCGCGGGGGTCCGTCGCATCAAGGCTGTTTTAGAAAACCCCGACATCCAGGATATTAAAGAGTGGGCCTAGAATTTTATAATGATCCTAATATAAAATGTCTAGAATAGGTTTATCAACAGGAACTCTCCATAAGCAATTAAACACGAGGGAGTCCCTTGAAATGATGAGATCTCTCGGCTTGAATACTGTCGAGTTGTGTTTTGTAAAATTGAGTGAATTCAATGACGGTCAGATTGATTCATTAGAGGAAAAAGATCTTTTTGGTTTTTCTTATGTAAGTCTACACGCTCCGAATTTTCCATACAATGATGATCAAGAGACTCGTGATATTTTCAGAATAATAGCTAGGCTTAATAAAATTAGAGCTCTTGATCTTGTAGTATTTCATCCCGACACAGTCCTAAACTTTTCTGTGTTTAGTGGCCTTCCTTTTCCTATCAGTTTTGAAAACATGGATGATCGCAAAAACTCATATAAAAACAAAGAAGAATTAGAGAGCTTATTTAGAGCCGTTCCACAGGCTGGTTTAGTGCTAGATATAAATCATGTTTATGCAAATGATCCTTCTTTGGGTCTAGCCGAGGATATTATAGAAATGATGAGAGAAAAAATAGTCGAAATTCATATGAGCGGCTATGAAACAGGACACGACTCTATCTATAAAACACAGCAATTTGATTTCATAAAACAAATTGCAAGCTTAGATCGCCCGATAATTATCGAATCACTACTTACACCTGAAACTGTTTTGTCAGAGGTTAGTTATATCCAAGAAGGTCTCAAAAAATGCAGACCTTAACATACAATTTTTGCTAGGCTTATTCAGAGTGTGATATCCACTATTTGTATTCATTGGAGACTGGTATAATGGACAACATATATGTCCTGGTGGAATCCATGGTCTAAAAAGCCGAGTAAGATCGTCGCCGTTATTGATATCGGCAGTTCTGACGTTGGCGCGGCTCTGATCTCAATTACCGACAAACGTTCTGAGATATTATTTCACACTGAATCGGTCGTATCGAGTCAGCATAAATTTGAATATGACCGGCGCATCGCGGAATTATCCAAAGCGGTAAAACAGACGCTGGAAGGACTTTTGCGCCAAGGTGTTAGAGCCCCGGATCAGTATGTTTGTTTTCTCTCTTCATCTTTTGCCGTTTCGCAAACAAAAACTTTGACCTATCGCGAAGATATCCCAAGGCCACTATCCAAAAAAATGCTGGCAGGGATTTTAAAGCGCGGGTCCGATGATTTTTACGATGCCAATACCGGCTCGAACGAAGATTTTTATATTATCGAAAACAAGATCTTGGAGACAAAAGTAGACGGCTATGTTGTGCCTGATCCGTTTGGCCGCCCAGCCAAGGAGTTCAAAGTTACCCAGTTCCTATCTGGTTGTCCCGGCGAGATCCTGAGAGAATTTTCACGGGCGATCAAATCGGCCGGCCATAGCGACAATATAACCTTCCATACCTATACTTTGGCCTCTTGGAGTGCTCTGCGTGACTATCCAGCGGGTGGCGACAGCTTTATTTCAATTGACGTGGGAGGAGAATTGACCGATATTCTAGTTTCAGTAAAGGGTGTTCTCCAGGAGAATATCTCGTTCCCATATGGACTGAATCGGATAAAACACGACCTAGCTAGAGTTCGAGGACTGCTTCCGGGTGAAATAATGTCGCATTTGTCGATGAATCAAAAAGGGATGCTGTCCGAAGCGATTAAGGGCAAATTAGACTCCGCCTTGGGGCTGGTCAAGAAAAATTGGCTCTCCGGTTTGGGCGAAGCTCTGTCGTATTCGGCTGGATCGTCTTCTTTGCCGAATCGAATAATTCTCACTGGCGATCCTTTGGGTGGACATATTTTTATGAAATGGCTGAACGACGGCTCATTAAGAAAGCATACTTTGGGCAGTGAAGCCTTCCAGTGCCATCATCTCAAATCTAATCATTATGCCGAATCGCGAGCGATTAAGAGCTTACCTAATGCCTATTTAATGATGGAGGCCGCTTTTTGCGAGAAAATTTTATAGACCAAAATTATGAATAATGATATCCACAAAAAAAGTCTCAAGGAACTTCTACCGAAAGAGGATTTCGAGCAAGTAACTCGTCACACAACCTCTTCTCGTCGTAAAACAAATCCGGAAGTTCCGGCCGAGACTCGAAAAACATTCGAGACGGGTGATTATGTAGATGAAAGACCGTACCGAGCAAAAAGAAACCCATCAGCTCTTTTGTGGATCTGTGTCGGCATCGTTGTTATTGTTGGTGGTTATTACCTTTCCACTATTTTTGCCAAAGCTACACTGACAATTACTCCGCGCCAATCAGTTGCGACAATAGACGGACAATTCCAAGCCGGTAAGGCGCCAGCCTCGGGCATTGAATATTCGATTATTAAACTAGAAGATTCCGAACAGGTATCGGTACCGGCTAGCGGGCAAATGAAAGTGGAGAGTAAAGCCAAAGGGACAGTCACTATCACCAATAATTTCAGTACGGCTAGTCAGAAGTTGATCTCCGGCACGAGATTGGAAGGCGCGGGTGGACTGATCTTCCATCTAGACAAGACGATCATTGTGCCCGGCAAGGGTAAAGCTGGCTCGGTTTCAGCTACGATGACGGCCGATGCAGCCGGCGCCAACTACAATCTTGCTCCGGGCAATTTCAAGATAGTCGGCTTCAAGGGTTCATCTAAATATGATGGCTTTATTGTGAAGTCTGGTTCGTCTATGGCCGGAGGCGCGTCTGGAATGGTCGCGGTCATCAAAGATGAAGACAAGGCCAAGGGCGTCTCAGAGGTAGAGGCCAAAATTAAAGACCGTTTAATGAACAAAGCTCAGCTGCAGATCCCGAAGGACTACCTGATGTATCCAGATGGAGAAATATTTTCCTATTCCGAAGCCGTTGCTTCCAGTAATGGCAGTAGTACGGCAAAGATCACCGTGCAGGCTCAAATGATCGCTATCCTTTTTAACGCAAAAAATCTGAGTCACTATTTAGCTTCTCAGCAATTTACCAATGAATCTGTCGAAGGTGTAATGATCGAAAAACCAACTGATCTAAATTTTACGCTAGCCAATAAAGATCAGTTTGATATCAATAAAACTAATTCGATCAACTTTACCCTATCCGGAAAAGCTAATTTTATCTGGCCCCTTGACCTAGCTAGCCTAAAGGCCAAACTGGCTGGAATCAAATTTAGAGACCGCGATACGGTCTTTTCCGCCACTCCTAATATCTACCGCGCTACGGCCGTGATCAGCCCATTTTGGGTGATGAATTTCCCCGGTGACCAAGGCAGAATAACCATTAAACAGCTATCACAAACAAAACCCTAACAATAATCACGTGGCTAGTTTACCCGGTAGTGAAATGGCCAAGCAGGCACCATGAAATGAAACGGGTCAGCCTATGTTTATAGTCAAAGTTACTGAAATGGGGTTATCCCCAAGCCGTTTCTACTACTGGGTTGACACATGGGGTCATAATTTGTTAGTATGTTTTGGGTAAATAAGTAATGGAAATAAATGCCAAAAATGAAGGGTCTTCCTCTAAAGAAGGCGCTGTAGCTGTAGGCGTTGTAACGGAAGCGTTACCGAATACTCTTTTCCGCGTGGAGATCACGGAGGGCAAGGAGATACTGGCTTATTTATCGGGTAAAATGCGTTTACATAGGATTCGCGTCCTCATCGGAGACCGAGTGGAAATGGTGCTTGACCCATACGGGGGCAAGGGCCGGATTACGCGAAGGCTGTAATATAACAAGTAGCCACAAAGTGGCGAAGGTGTATTTTTTTCTACTATTTTTTCATCCAGCTAACCAATATTAAGTCAATATAATGAAGATACGATCTACGATCCAGAAACGATGCTCCCAGTGCAAAATGGTCAAACGCCGCGGACATCTTTATATCATTTGCAAGAACAAGCCACGCCACAAACAAAAGCAGGGCTAATTTTTAATTTACTTTTAACCTTTAATTAAATTCCATGCGCATCTCAGGTATTACCATCCCGAATAAAAGAATCGAATACGCCATCACGGCGATCTATGGTATTGGCATTCCACGAGCGAAAAAGATCGTAACGGACGCCGGCATTGCGCTTGGCAAAAAACCGGAGGAACTTTCTACTGAAGAAGAAAACAGCATTCGCCGTGAAGTTGAGAAATTCAAGATCGAAGGCGAGCTGAAAAGAGAGGTTAGCGCCAACATCAAGCGTTTGAAAGATATTAGTTCTTACCGAGGTTCTCGCCACACACGCGGACTTCCGTCCCGCGGACAGCGCACCAAGACCAATTCCCGCACCCGCCGTGGCAACGTTAGAAAGACCATGGGATCCGGTCGCAAGAAAGTTGAGAAGAAGTAACAGAAATTAAGGAGAGTAGCGACTATAATTTCTTTATCCCGCCCTGTGAGGGCAACGAATCAGGGCGGGATGATGATTTTGAAAAGCTCACTCCGTTTACTAACAAAATCAATCACAATGGGAAAAAAGAGAATCACAACGGCAGCGGGGGAAGAAGGCGCGAAAACGACCTCTTCTTCGCGTGGAGCAAAGAAGCGCATCGAACGCGGTACGCTCTATATCCGATCGACCTACAACAACACGGCCATGCTTTTAGCCGATGAAAAGGGAAATACCATTATGTGGTCGTCTGCTGGAGCCATGGGCTTCAAGGGAGCCAAGAAGGGTACCCCGTTTGCCGCCGGAAAGGTGGGCGAAGCTTTGGCTGATAAGGCGATCAATGCCGGTTTGAAAGAAGTAGGCGTTGTGGTGAAGGGGGTTGGAGCCGGTCGTGAATCTTCCATCCGTTCTTTTATCTCCAAAGGTGTGACCATTTCATCGATCAAAGATGAAACCCCGGTTCCATTCAATGGGCCGAAGTCTCCCAAGCCTCGTCGCGTTTAATCTCACCTTATCTTTTAAACTTAAATTTTACATTAAATACCATGCGCGTAGGACCGAAATTCAAAATAGCTAGACGCTTAGGCGACCGGATCTTCCCTAAAACACAGGGGACGAAATTTACCGTGTCTGGAACAGAGAAGAAGGCCCGTGGCAAAAAAGGCGGACGCCGGCAGATGAGCGAATATGGCACTCAGTTGATCGAAAAGCAGAAGGCTAAATATACCTACGGCGTTTCTGAAAAGCAGTTTTCAAACTATATCAAAAAGACGCGCACAATGAAAAATGATGGCCCGGCTGCCAATCTCTACCGCGCTCTTGAGGCTCGCTTGGACAACGTGGTATTCCGCATGGGCTTGGTTAATTCTCGCGCGTTTGCTCGTCAGGCGGTATCTCACGGACACATCTTGGTCAATGGACGCAAATTGAATGTTCCTTCCCACTCTGTTCGTGAACACGATGTCATTAGTATTCGCCCGGGAAGCAAGGATAATGGTATCTTCACTGGCTTGGCGGATAAGATAAAAGACAAGACTGCCCCGAATTGGATCTCGGTTGATCCGCTCAAATTCGAAGGGACAATCAAGGGCCCAGCTTCGTACAAGGACAAGGAAGCGAATTTGAATTTCGAATCGATCCTGGAGTTCTACAGTCGCGTTTAATCTATTTTGTTATTAAGTGCTATAAACTTTATTAGCTAGCATCACTTTTGCAACATGCCAGATTTTAACATCATTTTGCCCTCAAAGCCGGTTGTAATCTCTGAGAACGAACTCACGGGGATTTACGAGATCGAAGGGCTGTATCCTGGCTATGGTCACACCTTAGGTAATTCGCTACGCCGGATCATCCTCTCCTCGCTTCCAGGCTTTGCGATCACCTCCGTCAAAATCGACGGCGTGAGCCATGAGTTCTCCACCATGGATGGTATCAAGGAAGATGTGATCACGATGATCCTGAACCTCAAAAAGGTTCGGTTCAATATTGTTGGCGATGAACCGCAGACAGTCACTTTGTCGGTCAAGGGACCGAAGGAAGTTAAGGCTGGCGACATCACCACGTTTTCCGGCGTTGAAGTTGTGAACAAGGATCTCTATTTGTGCACCATTACCGGCAAGATCGACCTTTCGATCGAGATGACCCTTGAGAAAGGCTTGGGATATATTCCTAAGGAGGTTCTGTCTAAGGATAAAGTTGATATAGGCGTTATTGCCATGGATGCGATTTTCACACCTATTCGTCGCGTGAGCTACGAAGTGGAACATATGCGCGTTGGCAACCGCACCGATTACAACAAGTTGCGCATTTTCGTCGAAACCGACGGTTCGGTTACTCCGCGCTTGGCGTTGGAGCAGTCGATCGCCATCATGATCACCCAGCTTAAGGCGATCATTGGTTTCAAGGAAGATGTTCCGGAAATAGAGGCCCGGGCGGAAGAAACCGCCGAAGAGGCAGAGGAACGCAACGAAGATGAAAAGAAGCAGGAAGATATTTTGAAGACCCGTATCGAGGATCTCAATCTTTCCGTTCGCACCATGAAAGCTTTGGCCAATGCCTCGATCCGCACTTTAGGTGGATTGACACGCAAGAAGGAAGATGATTTAATGTCTATCACCGGCTTGGGCGAGAAAGGTGTCGACGAAATTAAGAAAGCCCTCGATAATTACGGAATTACGTTAAAGTAAGATAATCAATGAAACACCACTCGAAAATCAGAAAATTGGGAAGAACCCGAAACGTCAGAAATGCTCTGATCCGTTCTTTGGCGGAAGCCCTTATCAGAAACGGCAAGATCAAGACGACCGAGGCCAAGGCTAAAGAATTGCGCCCATTCATCGAGAAGTTGGTGACCAAGGCCAAGAAAGGCGATTTGGCATCCATCCGTTTGGTGACGGCCAAATTGGCTGGCACCGGCCGGGCCAATAAGCTCATCAGTGAGATCGCCCCGAAGTTCAAAGATCGCAATGGCGGATATACCCGTGTCATCAAATTGCCGGCTCGCGGAGGCGACGGCAGTGCAATGGCCATTATTGAATTTGTATAATTATGAAAAAGACCGAACACACAATTGATGCGGAAGGACAGACGATCGGCCGAGTAGCCTCGCAAGCTGCCGAACTTTTACGCGGAAAAGACTCCGCGGATTTTGAGCGCAACTTGGTTTGCGGCGCCAAAGTTACCGTCGTAAACGCTTCCAAGATCAAGGTAATCAACAACAAACTAGGCACCATTTATCACAAACATTATTCCGGCTATCCTGGCGGTATGAAGTTTGAGATGAACGATGTAGTGGCTGCTAAAAAGGGCTACCGCGAACTCATTCGCTTGGCAGTACATGGAATGTTGCCGGACAACAAATTGAAGCCGTTGTTCATGAAGAATTTAACTATCTCCGAATAATATGGCAACTACAGAAAAAACTCGCTACATCGAAACCGTCGGCCGTCGCAAGACGTCGTCTGCCCGCGTGCGCATCACCAAAAGCGCCAAAGGCTCGATCGAAGTGAACGACAAAAAATTCCACGAATATTTCCCGACTCCGGAATTGCAGACCACCGTCAAGGAAGCTTTGGTCAAGGCTGATATGGAAGGAGCATTCACGATCACTGCTCATATCGCCGGCGGAGGAATTCATTCCCAGGCTGAAGCGATGCGTATGGGTATTGCTCGCGCCTTGCAGGAATTCGATCCAGAATTACGCAAACCGCTCAAAGCAGTCGGTTTGCTATCTCGCGACCCACGCGCTAAGGAACGCCGTAAGTTTGGTTTGAAGAAAGCCCGCAAGTCTCCTCAGTGGTCAAAGCGTTAAAATTTAATTTTTTGAAAAGAGCATCCAAATTGGATGCTCTTTTGTATTGTCATTCCCGCCCCCGAGTTGCACCGAGGATAAACTCCAGCGGGAATCCAGATTCGCTTTCTATGTAATCTTGCAAAATGTTTTGTCTATGGTATAAGAGTAGCAGACAGGGTATTAGTTTGCCTTGCTTGCGCTGATTAGTTTCGGCGCAAAATTTCATTGACAGGAGAGTGTGATTATGAGTGATGGTTACTACTATCAAAAGCTTCAAGAACTTGGGGTGAAGAAGATGAATGATCTAATGCTCCCCCTCTGTGATGCCGCCAGGGAGCGTTGTTGTCATTTGGCGCAAATTCGTTTCCTCCAGCTATACGGTTCAAAGCCGCACGGCCACAACGGCAACTCTGAAGAAGATTGGTTCCAATTTGTTCAGGCCCATTTGGACCTAGCAGACACGCAACCCGCGGGGATTTCTCTGTGGCTACTCATGAACAAGTTGACCGGCGGTTATAAGGGCGGTGCTTGGGGGCCGATGGGTTGTGGCCGGTCGATCAGTGCTTCACAAATGGCCTATGTTTTCTCTGCGACGGCCATCATCTTACCCATTCTGGCGGAAGACATCCTTTTTTCTTTTGTGCGTGATTATCGAACGTTACATAAGCCGGAACGGGAATCGTGCTATGGGGACAGTTTCAAGGTCGGCGCGCTGGCGGGTCTATTTGATGTTGCGCGCATTTTGTTGCAAAAGCAACGGAATGAAGTTAGCCAAAAACTATGCGAAGCTGTCGTGGCTTTTTCCCCGGAGCTTGCAGGTATTAGAGACTCCGACGAAAAAATGATCTCCCACAGTGTACTGACTTTTCTTGAGGCCCAAGGTGATAATGGGCCGGGACTGGCGAAGAATATTCTTCGAGGCATTCAGCAAACCTGTATCCATGAAATATCAAAAACATCGGCATTGCGGGTATCTGCTCTGAATCAACTGGTATCGCGCTTATGTTTTTATCTCACCAGGGAACAGTTGAAGCAGGATACTTCTCAAACTCTGCGGCTGTTCATTGGAGACGGTGATTCCTCAGTGGCTAGACCGGCTGAGTAGCACATTCTCTCTAACTGTCTTGATCTGTTTGCAAACCTCTGGCGCAAGAACTTCATCGTTCTTGCGCCAGTTTCTTTTTAATTTTAGCAATATATACTTTAACTAATGAAGATACCGCTCATTATTAATAGGTACAAACAGGCCTGGGAAAAGCACGATCTGAAACTCTTGCGGGGGATATTTACCGAAAACGCCATTTATATCGAAAAAGCGGATGTTGTCTTTAGGGGGATAGATGAAATTGTAAAGTACTGGGAGATCAATAGTCGGAAGCAGGAAAAAGTTAGCTTCACGCCCGTTTCAGTGGCTAAAATTGATCGTGGCTGGGATATTATCTGGGAGGCAAAATTTTTCAGGAAAGATTTAAGTAGGTGGCTTTTGCTGAGAGGGGAAATGAAAATAATATTGAGGGGTCGTAAGATCTGTCATTTTTCGGAACAATTTACTAAAAAGTTTCTAACTTAATTTGCGGACTTTAAAAATTAGGGCTATCGGGCACTCTTTGTCTTGCTCGAACCTGGGAGCGTTTTTTAGTAAAGCTGGGGATACCTTGGGTTCAATGATCTTCTCCACCATGAACCCGGCTTTTTGGAATGCCTCATAATAGTTTTCGACGGTACGCTGATAATGAGGAGCTTTTATAATTTTATTAGAATGGCTCTCTGTTCCCAAGATAAACCAACTGGGTCTTCCATCAAAATAATGTCGCGAGGGCATTATTTTAGAACCGCTGCCCGGGAGGTATTTTTCTTTCAGGTACAGTTTATAGGCAAAAGCCGGATGGACCACAGAAGCTACATAAACACCTTTTGGCTTCAAAATTCTAAAGGTTTCTTTAATAGTCTTCCCAAAACTTTTTATCTCCGACAAAACCATATTTGAAACGACACAATCGACAGAGGACGATCCGATAGAAATATTTTTGTTCAAATCAGCTTGAATTGAAATGATCGTGTTTTTAATGCCGATTAAGTTTTTCTTGGCGAATTTCAAATTTCCCGGAAAAAGATCGAGTAGTAAGATTTTCTTAGGTTTTTTCCTGGCAATTTTCCCGGCTAGATGTCCATTTCCGCATCCTTGGTCCAAAACAGTTTTGCCTTTGATATTACCCGCAAGACGGATTAACATTGGGTCTAAAACGTACTTTTTATACGGATCACCCTCTTTTTTGTTTCGTTCATCCCAGATCTTGGCAATAGGATCTTTGTTCATACTGTCTATAATGGCATATTGGAGTATCTTTGTGAACGGCCCTCGCCAGAGGGCTTTGTTAGTTATAGAATATACACATGCAAACCCTTAAAATCCTCAATTTCGAAAATGCCACCGAAGCCGAGATAGAAAATTTCGAACTCCGGGAAGCTGTACGCGCCGTGATTTTTGACAATGATGGGAAAATTGCCCTGCTCAAAAGCGGAGAAGTATACAAAAACCCGGGTGGAGGAATTGAAACAGGGGAATCATTTGAAGAGGCTCTTGTCCGCGAATGCCAAGAGGAAGCGGGATGTCGAATTAAAATATTAGGCGAGTTGGGAATTGTAACTGAGCTTAAAAAGGAGGTAAATTTTAAACAGAATTCTTACGGATATCTAGCCCAAGTCTTGGGCGAAAAAGGAACCCCCGCATTTACTGATAGCGAGATTGAACGAGGATTCAAACTAACCTGGCTCGACCCGCACGAAGCCCTCAAGAATATTGAAAATATTTCTACGACCGATTATCATGCGAAATATATCTTAGCTCGCGAATATGCCCTCATCAAAGCTGGACTCGATAAAAAATAAAATCCGATCTCACGCAGACCCGATCCGGGCGAAGAACTCGCTCTGGTTTTTTAAGACCGGAAAAGGGGACTATGGCGAAGGTGATAAATTTTTTGGCCTAAAAGTACCGATCTGCCGAAAGATATCAAAAGAATTCAAGGAACTGGATTATCCAGAGCTCGATGAACTGATCCAGTCAAAATACCACGAAGAGAGACTTATCGCCTTGTTTATCTTGATACTGAAATTTGATAAGGCGGAAGAAAAAGAACGCACCAAGATCTATAAATATTATTTGGCCCATACTAAATGGGTAAACAACTGGGATCTAGTCGATCAATCGGCGCCAAGAATAGTAGGCCGGTACTTGATCGACAAGGACAAGAAAATTTTGTTTAAGCTGGCAAAGTCAAAAGATCTTTGGGAAAAACGGATCTCAGTCATTTCGACGCTGGCGTTTATAAAACTAGCCGATGAATACGAAAACACTTTAGCCTTAGCGGAAATTCTGCTTCACGACAAGCACGACCTGATCCAAAAAGCCGTCGGCTGGATGGTGCGCGAAGTTGGCAATCGCTCAATTCCCGCTGAAACTGCGTTTTTGAAAAAGCACTACAAAACCATGCCCCGCACGGCGCTTCGCTACTCCATCGAAAAGTTCCCGGAGGAGATCAGAAAGGCATATTTGGCCGGAACAATCTAATTTTTGCTTTTCACCCTCAATTACAGTAAAGTAAACCCAGAAAGATACGAGGTGAAAAATGATCAGCCAAAAACCCTGGCCGGATTTTGATTCGAAGTTCGACGTCGTGGCCTGTTTTATTGAAACTCTGAGCAGTCAGGGAAGAGAGATTCTTCTATTGCGTCGCGCGCTCCACAAACCACAAGGCGGAACCTGGGGCCTTCCCGCAGGAAAGGTAGACCTGGGGGAAACCTGGGGCCGAGCCATTCAAAGGGAATTGAGCCAGGAAACCGCAATCGATGAACTGCTGGCGACTCTGGCCTGTTGCTACAAGGGGATGTTCTTTGTCCGCTATCCCGAGTATGATTTTCGTTATCTTACCTTCAGGCTTATTTATGGAGTAAGGCCGGAGATCATCCTCAATCCCGAAGAACACACAGAAGCCGTCTGGTTTCCCGTTCGAGAAGCCCTTAGTCTGCCCCTGATTCCCGATCTTGGTGGGTGTATAAGGCATTATTATGGACTGGTTTAGCTTAATTGCGACCAGTCCATTCCTTTTTTCAATGACAGCTCCCTTGTGATATAGTTAATTTAAAGAGGTTTCTCCAGTATTTTAATAGCTTTAACCACAAGCATATGTCGAACAAATCCATAATCATTTGGGTTATTGTCGTTGTTATATTTGTTGTTTTGATCTACATGTTCAGCGCGGGGAATTTAGCCTCCAATCCCGGCCAAGTTTCGACAACTACGGCCGAAACTCCGTCTGGCGTTATTTTAAACAACCTCGGTTCGACTACCGCGACCACGACCAAGCCGCAGAGTCGAATAATTGAGGTGGCCGCCAAACCATTTTCTTTCACACCGAACAAGATCATGGTAAATAGCGGGGATATGCTCGAGCTAAGAATCACGACTTCCGGCGGTTTTGCGCATAATTTTTCGATCGACGAATTCGGCATAAATGAGCCCCTGCCAAACGGTCAGACAACCGTGATTCGCTTCACTCCAATGAAAAAGGGCACTTATACCTTCTACTGTGCCGTAGACAGCCACCGAGAACGGGGAATGGTGGGAACACTCACGGTCAATTAGTGAACGACACCCCGGCAAAGATATTGACGGATTTCTGGCCTAAGCATAAGCTGTAAGGAATGTCCGAGGAACCGATCCAAAAATATCTTCCACTCATGCCCGAGCGTAAAGCGCTCAAAGCTAGCAAAGTGCCGAGCCGAAAACATATCAGCTATCTCATAACCGGAATTATTGGCGGGCTAGTTTTGGGTTACGTTTTATTTGACAACCAAAAAGCACTGGCCCCGATTGGAAACCCCTCGAATAATGCCCACAAGACATCAAACGCCAAACAAGCAAACATTCCCTTGATAAATATTTCCGTAGATACGCAGATTCCCGGCAATGTAATTTTGGTCAAAAAAATAGTTATGGATAAAGCCGGCTGGATCGCTGTTCATGATGACCAAAACGGCCAGCCCGGACGAATTCTCGGGGCCAATTTTTTATCAGCTGGAACCTACCAAAATCAAATGATCTCACTATTACGGGGGATTGCCGACGAGGGTTCATATTTTGTGGTAATTCATGATGACAACGGCGACAGATCATTCGACTTCAAACTAGACTTGCCCAGAAAAGACCCGTCTGAACAGACGGAATTGGTAAATTTTAAAGTAGTAGCTGAAAGCCCAAGGGGAGACTAATTGCCCCTCCCGCTTACTGGAATTACCAGCTTCAAGTGGGGTTGTATATATTTCTCTTTTGTTATATAATGGAAATACCAAATTCATCACATTAGTCAAGATTTGGCAAGTTTTTGCTTTTGTATTAGCGGTAAAAATATTTTAGAATAATATCCACATGCACGACGACGAGATCCAAAACGACGACATCGAATTTACCGCCGACAGCGAAGAATTCGGCGATTCGGATGATGTTAGCGAGTTGGCTGGCAAGGTCAAAAAACTAAAGCTTGATCTGAAAGCCTGTCAGGCGGAGAAAGCTGAATACTTGGATGGATGGCAGAGGTCTAAAGCCGATTATCTGAACCTTAAGAAAGACGAGGAGGCCAAGCGCGCCGAATTGGGCAAGTATGCCAAAGCTGATGTCCTGAATGATCTGATCTTACTAGCCGACAGTTTTGAAATGGCCTTTGCCAACAAGGAAGCCTGGGCGGGAGTGCCGGAAAACTGGCGCAAAGGGGTTGAATACATTCATAGCCAGTTGCTCGTAGTATTTAGAGATCACGGACTGGAAGAGTTGGATCCGATCGGAGAATTATTCGATCCAGCGCGCGATCAAAGTCTTGGTTCGATCGACACAACGAAGAAAGATGAAGACGGAAAAGTATTGGAAGTTGTAAAGAAAGGCTACCGATTGAATGGCAAAATTGTCCGGCCGGCGCAAGTGAAGATAGGGCAAATCAAAATTGATTAAAAATTATTATCATTAATTAAGTATCAGAAAATAATATGGCGAAAATTCTTGGTATTGATTTAGGAACCACAAATTCCGCGATGGCCTATGTAGAGGGCGGGGAACCGAAGATCATCGAAAACAGCGAAGGAAACCGCACTACTCCATCGATCGTCGCCATCTCCAAAGCCGGAGAACGCTTAGTCGGGCTCTTGGCCAAACGGCAGGCGATCACCAATCCGCAGAACACTATTTATGGCATCAAACGTTTGATGGGCCATGCTTTCAACGATCCGCATGTCCAAAAAGACAAGTCTTCGGTTTCATTCGGGATCGAAGCGGCGGACGATGGCGGAGTGAAGGTGAAAATGAACGACAAAACCTACCGTCCGGAAGAAATTTCGGCCATGATCCTGCAGAAATTGAAGCACGATGCCGAAGCCAAGCTGGGCGAAAAGATCGATGAAGCCGTAATTACCGTTCCGGCCTATTTCGACGACTCTCAGCGCAAGGCCACCAAGGATGCCGGCGAGATCGCGGGTTTCAAGGTACGCCGGATCATCAACGAACCGACCGCGGCCGCTTTGGCCTATGGCTTCAATAAAAAGAAAGATGAGAAGATCGCCGTTTACGACTTCGGAGGCGGTACTTTTGATATCTCGGTTTTGGAAATTACCGGCGCCGAGGACGAGCAGTCGATCGAAGTAAAAGCGACCGATGGTGATTCCCATATGGGCGGTGAGGATATTGACCAGGACATCATCCATTTCATTGGTGAAAAATTCCAGAAAGAAAACGGCATCGACATCACCAAAGATGAACTGGCCCTTCAGCGCTTAAAAGAAGCAGCCGAAAAAGCCAAGCATGAGTTGTCCACCGTTTTGGAATCAGAAATAAATATTCCGTTCATCACTTCTAATCATGATGGCCCGAAGCACTTATTGATCAAGTTCACCCGCGCCGAACTGGAAACTTTGGCGAACAAATATATCGAACGCTCGATAGAAATTACGAAACGAGCGATGGACGCTTCCGGCTTTAAAATTAGCGACATCAACGAAGTGATCCTGGTCGGCGGACAGACCCGTATGCCGGCCATTGCGGAGGCAGTAAAGAAATTGTTCGGTAAAGAGCCGAATCGTTCGATCAACCCGGATGAAGTGGTGGCGATCGGCGCAGCCATTCAAGGCGGTATTTTCCAGGGCGACGTCAAAGACGTGCTGTTGCTCGATGTTACCCCGCTTTCTTTGGGTATCGAAACGATGGGCGGAATTGCTTCCAAGCTGATCGAAAAGAATACTACTATCCCAACGACTCGCTCACAGGTCTTTTCGACCGCTGCCGATAATCAAACCCAAGTCGAGATCAATATCGTTCAAGGCGAACGGGAAATGGCAGCTGACAACAAGTCGCTTGGCCGGTTCATTCTCGATGGTATTCCGCCGGCACCGCGCGGGATGCCCCAAGTCGAGGTTTCTTTCGACATCGATGCCAACGGTATTTTGTCCGTAAAAGCTAAAGAAAAAACTTCCGGCAAAGAACAGTCCATTCGTATCGAAGCCAAGACCAGTTTGTCGAAAGAAGACATTGAGCGGATGAAAAAAGATGCCGAGATCCATGCCGACGAAGACAAGAAAAAGAAAGAATCGGCCGAAGCCCGCATTGGCGCCGACCAGCTGATCTATACTGCCGAAAAAGCCTTGAAAGATGCCGAAGGGAAAATTGGCGATGATATCAAGACTGGCGTACAGGCCAAGATCGACGAAGTAAAGAAAGTTAAAGACGGAACAGACTTGGAAGCGATCAAAAAAGCTTCGAGTGATCTCTCAACCGAAATGATGAAAATTGGAGAAGCGATGAACAAGGCCACACAAACCGAACCGGAGAAGAAACCGGGGGATGGTGGTGAAACTACCGACGGCAACGTTAGAGATGCGGAGGTAAAATAATTCAAAGGTCAAAATTCAAAAGGCAAAATTTAAGGGAAAAAGTATTAAAGTATTAAGCTTTCACTTTTGATTTTTAACTTTAACTTTAGACTTTTGCCCTTTGCCTTTGAAATTAAGCATGAAAAATTACTACGACATTTTAGGCGTCAAAAAAGAATCCTCAAAGGAGGAGATCAAAAAGGCCTTCCATAAATTAGCCCACCAGCACCATCCCGACAAAAAGGGCGGTGATGAGGCTAAATTCAAGGAGATCAACGAAGCCTACCAAATCCTCTCCGACGACAGTAAGAGGGCCCAATATGACCAATTTGGGGCTTACAACGGCCCTGGAGGGGGAGGATATGGCGGGGGAGCCGGTGGTTTTGACTTCTCCGGCTTCCAAAATGGCCAAGGGTTCGAATTCGACCTGGGCGACATTTTTGGCGATATCTTTGGCGG
>TBL_comb47_HYPODRAFT_10001215_pt1 | contig 33610 bp, 30 predicted proteins | sample TroBogypolimnion_40_FD_10682 | JGI IMG/M metagenome (IMG submission 10682)
CGGTGCGGCCGGGCTCATGCTGGGCAGGGGCGGGATCGGCGATCCGATGCTTTTCGAGCGGTTGCGCGGCTGCGCCTCCCCGGAGCCGGAGTACCGGGAGCGCAGGGCGCTGCTGCGCCGCTACCTGGCAGACCTGCTGCCGCTCTACCGCGAACTTTTCTGCGGTGATTGCCAGGTGCTTGGCAAGATCAAGGGGGTCGTTGCCAATGTCGAGGACCCGGAATTGGACAAGGTGCTGAAGCAGTTGAAAAGGTCCAAAACGCTGCAGGCCTTCCAGGCGGTGGTGGAGGAACTGTGAGAGGCGGTCGAGTCGTTGAGTCGTTGAGTCGTTGAGTCGGTGAGTCGTTGAGTCGTTGAGTCGGTGAGTCGTTGAGTCGTCGAGTCGTTAAGTCGTAACTGCCCCGCCCTGCCGCTTCTTTCCCTATCACCTCTCCCAATAATCCTTGGCGAAGAAGAAGAGCGCCACCGCTAGCGCTAACGCCGCGACCGGACACTGGAACGCGGCGTGGAAGGCCTGCGCAGGCGCTCCCGGCGTCAGCTTCTCGAAAGACCCCAGTATCTCGCCCATAATCTGCTGCACCGAAGCCGCCCCCATGAGCACGAAAAAGTTGAGGGAGGTGAGCGCCGTCCCGACAATGCGCACCGGGAACATGGAACGCACGATCGGATAAATCATGACCCCGCTGGAAACCGCGAGCCCCAGGACAAAGAAGAGCACGGCCAGCACCCAGGGCGGCATGAACTCGGCCGGCCCCAGGAAACTGGTCATCAGCAGCAGCAGTACCGCCTGCCCCGCCAGCAGTGTCCTTTTGTAGGAGTGCAGCAGCTTCCGTGCGACGCTGTCGATCACCATGCTCCCCGAGATGAACCCCAACGAGGTGCACATGAGCAGCTGACCGGTCGCCTCGCGGCTGTACTTCAGCACTTCCATCAGGTAGGGTCCACCCCAAAGCGCCTGCACCGCCAGGTAGTTTCCGTACCAGGCGAACGCGACGGCAGCCAAGAGCCAGAAGTCGCGGTTGCCGAGGATGACCTTCCAGGCGTCCAGCATGCCCATCGGCGCGCTGGCCGCAGCCTCGCCGTCGGCCGTGTGCCCCGCCGGCGGCCGGTCGCGCGCCACGCAAAAGACCAGCACCGTCACCACCGCCTGCAGCACCCCGACCGCCAGGAAGGAACTGCGCCAGCCAACCAGCGTGACGGCCAGCGCCAGCGGCGCCGTCCCACCGAGGTTTCCCAGGTTGCCGACCGCCACCATGAACCCGGACACCCTGCCGAACTCCTGCTTGGTGAACCAGTGGCTGAATATGGTGAAGGTCGCCATCAGCACCGAGGAGGTCCCGAGACCGAGCAGTACGCGCGCCGCCATGGCCTCGCCCATGCTTCCCGCCTGGGAGAAGAGGATGCCGCCGGCCGCAGTCAGCACGCCGCAGCCGCTGATGACGACGCGGCTTCCCAGGCGGTCGATCATCGGCCCGAGCGGGATTTGCGCGGCGGCATAGACGTAAAAGAGGACGCTGGAGAGCGAGCCCAGCTGGGCCGGAGAAAGCCGCAGGTCGCGGGAGATGTCCCGCGCGACGACTGCCAGGGAGACCCGGTAGAAGTAGACCAGGATGTAGATCAGGGCCAGAACGAAGAAGATCACCCAGCGCTGGCGGCGTAGCCGGTCCTGCTCATGCATGTGACACCCCCGCCGGCACTCTAGCACACGGCGCAGATGCGGTAAAGACTCTCTTTCCGGCGATTTACGCCTTGTGCTGGGCCTAGTTTGGGATACTCTTCTACTGGCTGCGGGCAGCTTTCTCTCACATTAGCCGCGCGAGCCCACAAGGAGACAGAATATGTTTTTGGAAAACGATCTGAAACTCGGATTTTCCGACGTGCTGATCAGGCCGAAGCGCTCCAATCTTAAAAGCCGGGCCCAGGTCGATCTGCAACGGACCTTCAAGTTCCTGCACTCCAAGCGCGAGTGGAGCGGCGTTCCGGTCATCGCCGCCAATATGGACACCACGGGGACGTTCGAAGTCGCGGAGGTCCTCGCCCTGCACGGCATGCTGACCGCCATTCACAAGCACTACAGCGTGGCGGAGTGGGGGGCCTACCTGGCGGATAAAAGCGAGGCCATCTATCCCCGCATCATGGTCAGCACCGGCACCTCCGAAGCGGATTTCGAGAGGCTCTCACAGATCATGGAGAACCACCCCCGGCTCGACTTCATCTGCATCGACGTCGCCAACGGTTATGCGGAGGCCTTCGTGGACTTCGTGCGCAAGGTGCGCGGGGCGTTTGCCGACAAGACCATCGTGGCGGGAAACGTGGTGACCGGCGAGATGGTGGAGGAGCTGCTCCTTTCAGGGGCCGACATTATCAAGGTGGGCATCGGCCCCGGTTCGGTCTGCACCACACGGGTGAAGGCGGGAGTCGGTTACCCGCAACTTTCCGCGGTCATCGAGTGCGCCGACGCGGCGCACGGACTGGGAGGCAGGATCATCTCGGACGGCGGCTGCACCTGCCCGGGAGATGTCGCCAAAGCATTCGGCGGCGGGGCGGATTTCGTCATGCTGGGGGGGATGTTTGCTGGACACGACGAGAGCGGAGGACGTATCGTGGAGCACGGCGGACAGCAGTTCAAGCAGTTCTACGGCATGAGCTCCGCCACCGCGATGAACAAGCACGAGGGCGGGGTCGCCTCCTACCGCGCCTCAGAGGGTAAGACCGTTGAAGTGCCCTACCGCGGTCCGATCGAGGACACGGTCAGGGACGTACTGGGGGGAGTGCGTTCCGCCTGCACCTACGTTGGCGCCGCGTCCCTCAAGGAGCTGACCAAGCGCACCACCTTCATCCGGGTCCAGGAGCAGGAGAACCGGATTTTCGGGTAAAAAGGAGAAGGAAGAGAGGGTGATATGGTGACATGAGGTATCCCCCCTGCGAGGCAGGGGGGACAAATCCTGCCGATCTGAGAGAACCTAGGAAAGCCGCACCGCTCCCTGCCCGCCGCCTTTGAGACTTTCCTGAAACCACTGGTAGGTGGTGGTTATCCCCTGCTCCAAATTCACCGAGTGCTTCCAGCCCAACGCGTGTATGCGGCTGACGTCCTCGAGTTTCCGCGGGGTGCCGTCCGGCTTGCTGGCGTCGAAGGTCAGCTTGCCCTGGAAACCGACGACCTTGGCCACGGTTTCCGCCAGCTCGCGGATAGTGACGTCCTCGCCCGTCCCCAGGTTCACGAAGCAGGGCTTGGGATAGCTCAGCAGCTCCGGTGCGATCTCGGCGTCCGAGAGCTCCATCAGGTGCAAACAGCCGTGAGCCATGTCATCCACGAACAAAAGCTCCCGGCGCGGAGTGCCGCTCCCCCAGACCACGACCTCGGCCGCGTTTTGCTGCTTGGCCTCGTGGAAACGCCGGATCAGGGCCGGCAGGACGTGGCTGTTCTCGGGATGGAAGTTGTCGCCCGGGCCATAGAGGTTGGTCGGCATGACGGCGATGAACTTGGTCCCGTACTGGCGGTTGTAGGACTCGCACATCTTGATGCCGGCGATCTTCGCTATGGCGTACGGCTCGTTGGTCTCCTCAAGCAGGCCCGTCAGGAGATGCTCTTCCTTCATCGGCTGCGGCGCCAGCTTCGGATAGATGCACGAGGAGCCGAGAAACAGCAGGCGCTTGACGCCGTGCAGCCAGGCGTTGTGCACCACATTGTTCTGGATCACCAGGTTGACGTGAATGAACTCCGCCGGATAGGTGTTGTTGGCGTGGATCCCCCCGACTTTCGCGGCTGCCAGGATGACGTACTCCGGCTTCTCGGCGGCAAAGAACGCAGCCACCGCCTGCTGGTCAGTCAGGTCGAGCTCGTCGATCTCGGGGATGAGCAGATTGGTGTAACCTCCGCTGGTAAGGCGGCGTAACAGGGCCGAACCGACCAGCCCCCGCGAACCTGCGAGGAAGATTTTCGAGTTTTTCTCCATAGCCTTTTCTCCTATTTCATCATCGTTGAGCCCGGTCATGGTGCCAGCCGGGCTGCTGTAAGTTGGCTTGGCATCAATGTTACCAAGTTAGCCGTGCTCATGCAAACGCCAGCTCGCCGGGGCCGTCTCCGCCACCGGTTGAAGCTGCGTGCGGGGCCCATTACTTTACAGGTGTTTTTCCCGCAGGGCCACCTTGTTGATCTTACCGACGCTGGTTTTGTCGATGGCGTCCACCAGCTTCACCTTCACCAATACCACCTGCTTACTGACCAGGCCGCGGTCGGCGTAATCGCGGACGTAGTGCGCGATCTCCTTATCGGTCGCATGGCCGCCCTCCGTCGGCTTCAGCACCACGAGGGCAAGAGGACGCTCCCCCCACTTCTCGTCGGGCTGGCCGATGACCGCCACCTCCGCGACTGCAGGATGGTGGGCGATGAGGTCTTCAAGCTCCAGCGAGGAGACCCATTCCCCCGCCACCTTGATGACGTCCTTGCTCCGGTCGGTGATCCGCACGTATCCCAGTTTGTCGCGCACCGCCACGTCGCCGGTGTGCAGGTAACCACCCTCCCAGAGCCGCTCCGAGGTCTTGTGGTCCTTCAGGTATCCCTGGGTGAGCCAGGGTGCGCGCACCACGATCTCGCCCGCGCTGACGCCGTCGCGCGGCACCTCTTTGAGGTCGCCATCCACGACGCGCAGGTCCACGAACGGTATGGCCAGGCCGGTCTTGCACCGCAGGGCCGCCTGCTCCTCGGGGGCCAGCTCCAGCATCTCCGGGGTGAGCTGGGAGAAGGTGAGGATGGGGCAGGTCTCGGACATGCCGTAGCCGGTGAACACGTCGATCCCCCGCTTCATGGCGTCGAGGCAAAGGTTGCGCGACATGGCCGCGCCGCCGATGATCAGCTTCCAGCCCCTCAGGTCGATCCGGTCGGCGTGGGGATGCTTCAGCAGCATGTGCAGGATGGTCGGGACGCAGTGGGAGAAGGTGACCCCCTCTTTTTCCTTCAATTCCAGCAGGGTGTCGGGGAGGTAGCGTCCCGGGTAGACCTGCTTCACCCCGAGCATGGTCGCCACGTAGGGCATGCCCCAGGCGTGGACATGGAACATGGGGGTCATCGGCATGTAGACGTCGTCGCGCCGGAAGCTGCCGTGGTTGGTGACCGTGCCGAGCATGGCCAGCACGCCCAGGCTGTGCAGCACCAGCTGACGGTGGCTGAAGTAAACCCCTTTCGGCATCCCGGTGGTCCCGGTGGTGTAGAAGGTCGTGGCCCGGGTGTTCTCGTCGAAATCGGCGAACTGGAACTCGGGTGCCGACGCCGCCAAAAGCTCCTCGTACTCGCCGGAGGAGGGGACCGTGCTGGCGTGCTGCCCCCCTTCGTCAGAGATGTGGATGTAGGTGCGCACCGTATCGATCCGGCCCCTGATCTGTTCCAGGATGGGGAGGAATTCGCTGTTGAACAGCAGCACGTCGTCCTCGGCGTGGTCGATGGTGTAAAGGATCTGCTCCGGCGAGAGCCGCACGTTGATGGTGTGCAGCACCGCTCCGATCATCGGGACGGCGAAGAAGAGCTCCAGGTAGCGGTGGCTGTCCCAGTCCATGACCGCGACCGTCTGGCCCGGCTTTACCCCAAGCCCGGTCAGCAGGTTCGCCAGGCGCCCCACCCGTTCCCGCAGCTGACGATAGGTGCCGCGGTACAGGTCGCGGTAGACGATCTCCTGGTCCGGATTGTCAACCACCGGGAAGAAAAGCAGATTCTTGATAAGGAGGGGATAGTCATAGGCCGACGGGGTGCGTGGAATCAGCGTTTCGCTCATCATTGAGTCTCCTGTTCATCATAACATGGAAAGCAAGGGAAATCGTAATCGGGTAGCGGCACGCTGTCAGAGAGACACGTTCCCCCGTCTCTGGCGCTTCCCCTCCGGGCCTGGGCCACGGCACGCCAGCGGGGCAGGTGACTGGCCCCGGAGACCCGTTGTGTGGAACCTGGAAAGACCGCTCACTCGACCAGCTGGCAGTCATCCAGGAAGCTTTGCAGGACCTCTTCCTTGACACCGGCCAGGGCGGCGATGCGCGACAGGCGCGGGAAGGACCAGGAGCTGCGCCCCTCGGCCAAAAGCTCCCCTGCCGTGTCATAGATGGCCATGGTCACCTCGGCGCTGGGAGGAGCGAAGCTCTCCACCCGCCCCACTACCCGTAGTTTCGTCCCGGTGGCGACCGGCTTGAGGAACCGGGTGCTCATCTCGCGGGTCACTCCCAGCTTGCCGTGGCGTGCGAAAAGGGCGTAGGCGGCCGCCTCGTCCATGAGGGTGGAAATGATCCCGCCGTGCACCATGCCGTCGAATCCGCAAAAGGAATCCGAAATGACCGTGAAACAGACCACGCCGTCGTTCGTGTGATGGAAGCGAAGCCCCAGGCCGTGGGCGTGTCCTTCCGAGCAGACGAAGCAGGAGCCCGGCCAGCGCCCGCGCACCGGCGGGAGCTCGTGGGCCGCTTCCGGGTTTTTCGTGTCGTCAGATGTGTGCACCGAGTCTCCTTTTCCCATCAAACTCAGGGTGCTGGGTCCCGAAAGAGTTGTTTTTCTTGGGCCGTCGTGAGTTGTCCCAAGTTGCGAGGGGCATTCTACGATATGCTGAAGCGTTTTGCTAGGGGACTTTACTGGGTGAGCGACTTTTGCGGTCAGTTAGGTGAGTATCACACTTATTCGTTTCAGCACCATTGCCTTTGCATCATCGCTATTTATTCCTTCACCGTTTTCAAGTTGACCGAGTGACGTGTGGATGTCCTGAAGCCGCGCCGCTTGCCTCTCACTCCGCCTGATAGGGACGCTCGCGCAACCTCTGCTTGCTCACGCCGAATCCGGCAGCCCTTTGCTGCCAGTGCCGGCTCCCGACCAGTACGAAAAGCCAGCGCCAGAACGCGAAAGGGGCGAAAGGAATCGGGCTCTTACTGATTAAATCCTGCGCCTCGGCTGGTACTGGGCGCCCTTCGGCGAGGGCCGCTCCGGTGAGGTCGAGCGGCTTCATCAGGTGTCCGGCGGGTGGGCGCCCCTTGCCAGCACGCGCCGAGAGCGGCTCACCGCTGCAAAGGGCCTCTCCGGCCCCCATGGCGAGCCCACCGGACCAGATCATGCCGCTGGTAAGCGCGAACTGGCGGCAGACCGCCAAGGCCAGTGCGTTTTGCTGCGCTTCGGGAAAGCCGTTCTGACAAAGGACCACGAGACGCTGTGGTTCTCGGCCCTCGTGAGCCAGCCGTTTGTGGGAGGCGATACGTTCCAGCGCCCTGGTGACCAAAAAGGGCAAGGCATCGATGTAGAGGGGAAAGGCGAGGATGATCAGGCTTGCCCGGTCCAGCGCGCCGAGCAGCTCCGACTCTCCCTCCTCCTTGAGCAGGCTCGACTTGAGCGTCAGCGTTTCGCCGTCCCAGTCGCGGGCCCGGAGCCGGTCCAGCAGGTATTCCCCAAGGACGCGTGAGGTGCTGGGGCTTTTCACCTTGGGACTGCCCACGATGAGGAGAGCACGGCGCGCGCCGGGGAGTAGCGTCCCGGAGGGGTGGACGGCGGGTCCGGGCGCCAGCAGCTTGACAGCCTCGCCGTAACAGGGCGGGTCCCGCCGCGCCAAAAGGGCACGCAGGCGCTCGCTGAGGGCTTCGGGGCTCTCACAGGGATTCACCACGTCCGCCGCGTAGCTTTCGGCGTGGAAGTTGATGGCATTGCGCCCGACGATGGCCCGGAAGATGCCGGCCGCCTCGGCGTTCGCCTCGCGTTGCACCCCGACGCCGACCAGACGCGGGTAATGACGGTAGCGGGGCAGGTGATGGAGCTCACCGTGCAGCTGGAAGAAGTAGGGGAGCACAAGTGGCAGCCAGCGGTCGATGGCCTTCTTGAGTTCGGAGGAATAACCGCCGAAACAGACCGGGGTGAGGAGCACCGTAAGGTCGCTGTTAATGACCGCCTCGCTGAGACGACGGCCGGCATCCGGCAGGATGCAGATGCCGGGCGTCTCAAGCCAGCAGCCGAAACAGCCGATGCAGTGCGCCACGCGCATCTCGCACAAGGTAAAGACATCGACCTGGTCGCCTTGTGCTTGGAGGGTGGCGACAATGAGGGAACGCAGGGGGAGCAGGGTGGAGTCACCCGCGTTAGATCCGTCCAGCAAAACGACTTTTCCGGCGGTCATTGGCACCACCTCCTGGGGAAGACGCCATTGATGTCACGTTGGGCAGATTTCAGGTCAGAGAGTCTGGACGAATGTGCCCAGGTATTCCGAAGCTGTTACGGCGTTGGCTGGTTCGCCTTTACCCCGTCAGTCTGGGCTTTGTACTGTTCATAGCTCAGGTTGTTGAGTTTGTCGAGGCACCTTTGGACTTCGTACTGCTGAGGATACCTGCCGCACGCCGCGCGCTGCTGCTGCTGGAATCCCTCATACCAGGCTTTCGATGTGCAGCCAGCTACGGAAGCAGAGGTTAAAACGACCAGCAGTAGCAATTTCCGCATATGTCCTCACTTTCGCCAGAGGGAGCCTCTGGCCTGTCGGATCTTGAGGCCCGACAGATCCCCTGCGTGTCAGATCCCCTGCGTGTCAGATCGGCTCGGTCAGCGCCCCGGCCAGTAACGCAGCAAGGCTCTCTTTCAGCGCTGTCACGGTGTAGGGCTTGTTCAAACAGGCATCGAAACCATAGGCACGGTAATGGGAGACGACGGGGTTGTCCGAATACCCGCTGGACACGACGGCTTTAATTTTGGTATCCATTTCGCGTATCTTCCTGATGGCCTCTTCTCCGCCCATCCCTCCTTTGACCGTCAGATCCAGAATGACGACGTCGAAGGGCCGCCCCGACTCCCTGGCTGCTTGGAGCTTCCGGATCGCCTCTGCCCCGTCCGCGGCACATTCCACGTCAAAACCGCAGGCCGCGACCATCTTCCCGGCTATGCTGCGTACCATTTCCTCATCATCCATGACCAGCACCAGCCCCTGCCGCCCCGCCGGAAGCTTTGGTGCGCAGTGGAGCTTTTCCGGCAGCGCCGGCTGCTCCGCTTGCTGTTCCGCCGCGGGCAGGTAGACGGAAAAGGTCGTGCCTGATCCGGGCTCGGAAGTTACCGCCATGGCACCCTCGTGCCGCTTGACGATCGAATAGGAGGTCGCGAGCCCCAGCCCGCTCCCCTTTTGCTTGGTGGTGAAATAAGGATCAAACACCTTCGACAGGTACTGTGCCGGGATTCCGATCCCGGTGTCAGTGATCTGAATCCGGACGAACCTCCCTCCCTCGGGCATTTCAGCCAGGCTGCCAACACCAAGCTGTACGTTGTCCGCGGCAATCCTGACCGTGCCCGACTGCTGCATCGCCTGGCTCGTATTCAGCACAAGGTTCTGGATCACCTGGCCGATTTGCCCCTCGTCGGCATCGGTGGCCCAGAGGTCCCGGGCGATGGCAAGCTTGCAATTGCGGCTCGAACCGCTCAGGGCGAACTTGGCCGCATTCTCTATCGCCGTGGCCAACACGACCCTCTTCTTGAGCGGCTGACCGCCCTTGGCGAAGGTCAGCAGCTGGGAGGTCAGGTTTACGGTCTGGTTTATCGCCAGTTCCGCCTGCCCGAGCAGCGCCGCGGCCCCCTCCGGGTCGTCCAGCTGGAGCCTCGCCAGGGCGATATACCCGAAGACCCCCTGCAGCAGGTTGTTAAAATCGTGGGCGATCCCTCCGGCCAGAGTCCCGATAGCCTCCATTTTCTGCAGTTTAAGCCGCTCCGCCTCCGCATGCTTTCTTTGCGTGGTGTCCGACGCCACGATGGTGATCAAGGTAGGCTGGCTGCGGAAGTCCCGCAGCAGCGAGGCGCTGACGTCGCCGGTAAACTCGGAGCCGTCCTGGTGCAGCAGCCTCAGTTCCAGACCGGTGAACGACCCGGTGCGCAGCAGGTCATGACCGGCAAGCCGGCAGGCTTCCAGGCATTCCGGCGCCACCCGGTCCAGGATCCTCCCGCCGATCGCCTCCGACTCGCTCCCATAACCAAAGAGCTGCAGGGCCTTCGGATTGAGCACCCGGATGACGCCGGTAAGATCCACGACGGTGATGGCGTTGGGCCCCAGCTCCGTCAACAACCGGTACAGCTCCTCGCTTTGCCTCAGTTTTTCCTCTGTCAGCTTGCGCTCAGTGATGTCGCTGATGACCCCGTTCCAGATGACACCCCCCTCCGGGTCGGCGATCGGTTCGGATTCGATGCAAATCCAGCGCACTTCGCCCCGAACCAGGAAGCGCCCCTCCCAGTGATAGGGTTGCCGGCTCAGGGTGGCCGCGAGGGTGGTCCTCTCCAGGTCTGCCTGCTCCTCGGGATGGGCTATGGTGAAGGCCAGGCTCGCGTCGCGCAGTACCGCGGCGGCATCCAGATCCAGGATCTGGCAGAGTTGCGGGCTTAGGTAGCGAAACTGCTTTGCCCCGTCCCTGTCCAGGTGCAGGGTGTACACGCCGTGGGGAATGCGCCGCACCAGTTCGTCGTAGCGGGAGGTGCTGGCGCGCAGCTCGCTGTTGCTCCTGAGCAGCTCGGCGGTGCGCACTGAGATTTTCTTCTCCAGCTCCTCCTGGCTTTTGAGCAGCTCATCCTCCGTCTGGCGGAGGTTGCGGATCATCCGGGAGAAGTCCTGGGCGTCTGCCAGGGACTTCCGGCCCAGCCGCTCGGCAACCAGACGGTAGTAATCCCGCTCGGCCTCGACGGAGGACAAAGGCTCGCCGGCCCCCTTCAGCGCCGAACCCTCCCGGTCCATGTCAGTGGTCCTCCGCCAGTACCACCAGCACGCCGGTCCAGTCCAGCCCGCGGCTTCTCCCCAGCATCGGGGCGAGCTCGACCCCTGAGTAGAACCCCAGCAGCGGCACCCCGGCCTGCTTCAGGACCCTCTGGACCTCCGCCGCTTCCTCCTCGACCGTCGTCGAATAGGCCGCAGTCCTCCCGCCGCAGTTGATGTACAGGGCGAAGCGGGCGACCTTGCCCTCTGAAGTTATCCGTTCCAGGAGCGCAGGGGTGTTCTCGGCCACCGATTTCAGCATCATCCGGTTGTCCCGAATCATGAACTGGATTTCCTGGCCGGGCTCCAGGTCTGCCTCAAACATGCCGACGCCCGAGCCGTCGGGGATCACCCCGGTGATGAGCCGGTTCACGTAGTACCCCTCTGAAAACGCTCCATGGCGCTCGCCGTGGTTCACCCCGATGGTCAGGTTGCAGATCGGCCGCTCCTGCTGCCAGTCAGTGGAGCCGAACAGCCCGTCTATCATCTGCACGACGGGCTTGCCGTCCAGCTCGAAGATGGTGTTCCCCTGCATCTTGGTGATCTTGTGGTAGACGCCGTTTAGTGGGATGCAGCCGTGCATGGTCGTCTGGTACACCGAGAAGGCGCCGGAGACCAGGCAGCCGACCGCCTGCTGGGCCGCGACCCCAAAGCCGCAGTACTGCATGGTGGGGCCAAAGTCGTAACCCGAGACCAGGCCGGCGCCGAAGACCGGGACGTGCCCCAAGAGCTTCCCCTCCACTCCGTCCAAGAGCGGCGCCGAGGAGTTGAGCACCGGGGGGCCCGCCTCGCTCGCGGGTACCCGGATCGAGTCGTAGAATAGCAGCAGCAGCCGGTCGTCAGCCGAGAGTGGCAGGTCGTCGATCATCGCCATGCCGGTACGGGCCTCGTCCAGGTCCAGATCCCCCGCGGAGGATACCGCGAACCGGATGGTTTCCGACTCGATGGCCGCAGCTGCGGCCGGGGAGCCCTCATAGGAGAGCTGGTCGCAGGTGATGACACCGAGACTCGATCCCCCGATGATGGCGGTAGCTGGCCCCACCACGGAGCGCAGACCCTGGTAGAACAGCTCGTGGTCCATGCTCCCGTGGCAAAAGGCGAGCAGCAGGTCGGCGCGCCCGATGCCGCCCGATTGCAGGGCCGACTGCGCCACGCTGCGCCCCAGGCTGTATGCCTCGCCTTCGTTACCGTAGCCGATCCCTATCTTGGTCATGCTGGACTCCTTCTGTCGGACACGGTTATTTCTTCTTGGAAACGTAACTGTAATACTTCAGCTTGATGTTCTCCCACATGACCAGGGCATCGCCCACCATGGTGACCACCCGTACCTCCCCGTCCTGCGAGACGACGAAGCCGATGCTCCCCGGATTCTGGAAGCAGTACCGCATCATCGACCGGTGCCGGGTGCCGAAATGGTTGTAGAGCGCCGGCCGCAACTTGGCCGGCGTCGCCATCCGGTCGCCGGCGATGAACAGGTTCGCCGGCTCCTCGGCGTTGGTGATCTCCACGCCGTAGCCCCGCACGGCCAGATTGCGGTCCAGCACGACCAGGCCGTCCACGCGGGTCAGCAGGGCGATGAACCAGATCACCCCGTCGATCTCGTTCTTGCTGGCCCTCAGGTCCTTTTCGAAGCGCCTGAGCTGGAAGTAGAGGCTGGACGGGATCTCCTTCGCTTTCGATTCGCTGAGATTGAGGAGGCTCTGCTCCAGGTAGTCCGACTTGATCTTCGTGATGGCGTTGCTCTCGAGCGCGGTGTGCAGCCTTTGGTAGTCTATCTGGTATTTGAAGTTGAGGCCCGCCGTGTTCCAGTCGGTGATGAGGATGGCGCCGCCGTTCTTGAGTTTCTGCACCCTCAAGAGGACCCGGCAGAGCACCGAGAGCCACTGCTGGGTGTGGAATTCATCGGTCTGGCCGTTTTCCTGGATGTCATCGGGGATGCTGCTGCGGATGGCCTGCAGGTGATCGATTATGCCGGGAGCCAGCAGGTCCCGGACCGGGCTCGCCCTGAACAGGTCGAGCGAATTGCGAATCAGCTCGTTGATCCTGAGCTCGGCGACCTTCTCGTAGCGCATGTACACCACGACTACGCCGATACCCTCGACGCTCGCCTGGAAAAGCCCCGGCCGCTCGGCCTCGATCTCTGCGCTCCGGTTCAGGAACTTGTGGAAGCGGTTTTGCTGGTCCACCAGTCCCCAGATGAAGAGTTCGTCCTCAGCGCCCGGCCAGACCACGAAGGAGGAGGTGGTCAAGCCGGATGATTTGGCGATTTTGACCAGGTTGGAGACGGTGAGCTGGATCGGCTCCGCGAACGGCACAAAGCTCCAGCGGTCCTTAACCGGGTTGCGGGGCGGCTTGGGGTCGGGCTGGGAAGGGTCCAGGAAGACCACGTGGAAGGTGATGGATTCCGACTCCTCCGTCCTCAGGCTGGAGAAGTACATGGTCTCGAAAAGGTCGACGATGATTCTCTCGTCCGGGACCACGGCGTGGCGTTTTCTGAGCTCCGCGCAGACCGACTCGGCCAGGTTCTGCGGGGTCTTGTTCTTCAGGTTCATATGTGCGCCATCCCAAGTGCTCCCTCTGGAGGAAAGACTCCAGGGTTTATCCATTCAGCGGCTGGACGGGCTGCAGTCTGCCCGCTTGCGCCGCCGGTTCGATTCCACGTCGCACTGCAGCTCCTTCACAAGGCTTGCATATGGAAATATTTTCTATATAATCCATAGAAGACGACAAAGTACCGTTTTGCGAACTTCAGGATCACCTTGAGAGAGAAGGACCATAACCCTCCGCACGTTCATCTCATGGGTCTTGGCTTTGAGGCGGCGATCAACCTTGCTACCCTTGAGGTTATGGATGGCTCCGCACCCGCAAAGGTTCTGAGGCACGCTCTAAAATGGCTAGAGGGCAACAAAGAGGAGTTGATGCAATTATGGCAATCGCTACACGGATAACCAGACCAAGACTAATCGCTGTGAGTCCCGCTACTGATTACTGCCTTGCAGTTGAGTTTGTTGACGGTTCCAGCGGTGTCGTGAGCTTAAAGGAATCAGTCTTTTCCTTGCCAGGGCTTGCGCCTCTGCGTGAACCTGCCGCCTTCTCCAATGCCGCCTTGGGCGAGTACGGCTGGGAGGCTGAATGGCCCCAATTCGACATCCAGATTGGCGCCGATACGCTCTTTGCCGACATGCTCGATCAGCGTTCGCAAACGCCTGCCGACCGTTTTACTGTCTGGCGCATTCGAAACGGTCTGTCCCTTGCTGCAGCAAGCCGTGAGTTAGGTGTCACCGTCCGTACGGTGAGCGCTTACGGTTCGGGCGCTCGCCCCATTCCCCGTACTGTGCAGCTTGCCTGCATCGGCTGGGAGGAGGAACAGCGCAGGAAAACCGGCTGAACCGGCAATGTCCCGTTTTCCCCGGGTGTCACCAAATGCGGGTGCGCGCCCCGCGCAGTTCCAGCTGATTTCGTTACTTGCCGCCGGACGAAAAAGTTTCACAAAGACCTGCCATTGATATCGATCATCTGGGCCGAATGCAGCCAGATACTCCCGCTTCCATCATCCGTGGCAAACGAGACGGCAGCGATCCGGCCACTGCCTGAAATTACGCTGCCACTTACAAAGGCCAGCCTGATCGTTCCCGGGAGACTGGTATTGGCGACGAACATTGCTCCGGAAACAAGCTCTGCCGGGGTAACTGTAGGTGACGACATCGTTGAACCATCATAGCCTATGGTAAGGTCTATGCCATGAACCCCCTGCAGGTTTTCTCCTTGAACGGCATAATTGCCGTTACCGAGAGCGAGTATACTCACAGAGGCTCCATTGCTGAAAACCTTGCTGGTTACCGGTACCGCTCCGCCTCCGCTGTCGCCGCTGCCGCAGCCCCACATTGCGGCTAGAATGACAATCAGCAGGATGACCCGAAAACAATTGGATGATTTGCAGGTTTTCAATGGTTCGTCCTCCTCTCGAATGAACACCAACAGCGAGGCTTCCGTCCCACATTACTTCATTAGAATTAACGCCGGCAAAATATACACCCAAACAGTCGGCAGGTCAAACACCGAATAGTACGCGTCCGGAGTCGGAATCACCTGTCATACAAAAGGAATTATTGAATCAACTCCAGGGAGGGGTTCTTACGGGAGAAGTATAGCCGAGCAGCGCAACACCAACAATGCGCTTAGGCTTTTCAAACGAACCGTTGATGTGACAATCCCGCAACGATATCGTATGTAGTGGAGGAAGCTAAAATGTCAGCACTGACCAAGCGAGCAACCGTGTATTTCGACCCCGCCATGCACATGGCACTCCAGCACAAGGCTCAGGAGACTTCCCGATCCCTTTCCGACATGTCAACGATGCTGTCCGCAATGCACTTGCCGAAGACCCCTGCCAATTTTCGTGGTAAACACCCTGATCCAAAACGTATTTCATTGCTGGTCGAAAGTATTCCGGTTATACTTGAGCAGTTAAAACCTCAGGGAGGACGCAACTATGAACATTAGCAAAAAGACCCTGGAATCTTGCATTGCCGACATGCCCGATGTTATAGATACCGAAGAGGTTATGCACCGACTCTACCTCTTACACAAAATCGAAGCAGGCGAAGCGGACATACGCGACGGCAACACACTGACCCACGATGAAGCGGTCCTGAGGCTTTCCCAAAAATGGCGTCCCTAATCTGGTCCGACAAGGCCGTCAGTGATCTGGAAAATATTTACGACTTTATTGCCAAAGACTCCCCCTTTTATGCCAAGGTCCAGACTGAAAGAATCATTGCTGCGACCCATCGGCTTCGCACCCATCCAGAATCTGGCCGACGCATCCCCGAGTTGCCCCATTTCCCCCACCAAGAGCTTATCTGCGGGTCCTATCGTATTGTCTACCGATTCGATTCCTCCACGGGAACTGTCTTCATTGTTAGCATTGTTCATTCTAGTCGTCTTATGAAAGATGACCTGCTGAAATAACCCCACACACTCTCCTCGATTCCAATCGGCGTTAAGACCCCAGCGCCACCCGCATGCGCCGCAGCGCCTCGTACAGCAGCGCTCGCGGACAGCCGAAGTTGAGCCTGACGAAGCCGGGCAGGCCGAAATCGGCGCCCCCGGAGAGCCCCACCCCCGCCTCCTCGAAAAAACGCACCGGATCCTCAATTCCCCTACCCCTCAGATCGATCCAGGAAAGGTAGGTCGCCTCCACGTGCGCCACGCGCAAGCCGGGCAGCGTGCCCAACTCCTGCGCCACCAGGTCGCGGTTGCCGCGCAGATAGGCGAGCAGCTCCTGGCGCCAGGGCTCCCCGTACCGGTAGGCAGCCTCGGCCGCGGTGAAACCGAGCAGGTTCACGTGGGGGACGATCCGCCCCATGCCGGCCCGGAAGGCGCGGCGCAGGGTGGGGTCGGAAACGACGGCGAAGGAGCAGCCGAGCCCCGGCACGTTGAAGGTCTTGCTGGGCGCCAACAGGGTGATGGTGCGCCGGTCCGTCTCCGGAGAGAGGGTGGCGATCGGGATGTGGCGCACCGCCTGGTCCAGCACCAGCCCGGCGTGGATCTCGTCGGAGCAGAGCACCAGGTCGTGGCGCTCGGCAAATTGGGCGAGTGCGCCCAGTTCCGACTCGCTCCAGACCCGGCCCACGGGATTGTGCGGGCTGCACAGCAGCAGCAGCCTGGTGCGCGGGGTGACGGCGCGCTCCAGCGCCTCCAGGTCGAGCCCCCAGCGCCCGTCCTCGCACGCCAGCGGCACCTGCACGACCTTGCGGCCAGAAAGCGGCGGCGCCGACATGAAGGGTGGATAAACCGGGGTGAAGGTGATCACCTCGTCCCCGGGCTCCCCGACCGCCCGGCAGGCGACGTTCAACCCGGTGACGAGCCCCGGGAGCCAGGTGATCCACTCCCCGCGCACCTCCCAGCCGAACTCCGCCTGCAGCGCGTTGACCACCGCTTCGGTAAGGCTCTCCGGAGCGGAGGTGTAGCCGAAGACGCCGTGGCTCACCCGCTCGTGCAGCGCCTGTATTACCGCGGGGGGCGAGCGGAAGTCCATGTCCGCCACCCAAAGCGGGATGATGTCCCTGCCCCGGTACTTTTCCCACTTCTCGCTGGAGCTGCCGCGCCGGTCGATGATCTCGTCGAAGTCGAAGCCGGACCCTGTCATAGAAGCTCCCAAACGGTCAGTTGCGCCACGGTGTGCTGGAACTTCCGGCGCGTCTCCCGGATCACGAAGGGGACATCGCGGGGCTCACCCAGCATCCGGAAACTTGGCGCCAGCGCGGCGCTCAGCCCCTCCAGGGTGGTCACGTTCTCGCCCGCCTCACGGTAGCCCCCCAGCCACTCCTCCTTCTTGGTGAAGTTCTCCAGCCAGGTGTAGGGGGAGGCGATCACCAGCAGCCCCCCCGGGTTCAGGCGTTCGCGGATGGTGGCGAGGAAGCGGCGCGGCGAATAGAGCCGGTCGATCAGGTTGGCGGCCAGCACCAGGTCGTACCCGGTGAACTTCTCCGGCAGGTTGCAGGCGTCCGCCTGGTAGAACTGGACCCGCTCCCGCATCCCGTCGAGCCCGAGCTCCGCAAGGGTGATCTCGTGGTAGGAAACGATCTCGCCCTCTTCGGGGAGCGCGTAACGCAGGTAGCCCCCCTCCTGCATCCGGGCCGCCAGCTGGAAGAAGCGCGCGGAGAAGTCGAGCCCGGTGACCTTCTCGAAGCCGCGGGCCAGCTCGAAACTGGCACGCCCCAAGGCGCAGCCGAGGTCAAGCGCATGGGTTTTCCGGCGCCCCTGCATCAGCTCCAGGCAGATCTCCGCACAGCTTCTAGGGAAGTTCGCTACGCCAAAATGCTCCGGTCCGTAGTGGGCGTCGCAGTACTGGGCGGTCAGGGCGTCGGTCTCGTAAGGGTCTTCGTGCAGCTCCACGGAGGCCGCGCTCTCCACGTAGCGCAGCCCCGCATGCTGGAAGAAGTGGCGCCGGAAGGCGTAGCGCGCCTCGCGGGTCGCCTCGTTGCCGGTCGAGATCCAGGAGCCCCCCTTGATCAGGTTGTGCCGGGTGTCGAAGGTGGGCGTCGAGAAATCGTCGTACCAGGGGTGGACCTGGAAGCCGTGAAAGGGATAGATCGGCGTCTCGGTCCATTGCCAGACGTTGCCGAGCAGGTCAAAGAAGGCCCCGAACGCGAAGCGGTCCACCGGGCAGGAGGAGCCCCAGTATTCCAGGTTCAGGTTCCCCGGGGCGCGCTGCCAGGCGGGCGGGTCCGGCACCTGGGCGAGATCGCGCAGGCGGTTCCACTCGTCCTCGCTGGGGAGGCGGATCGCCTTGCCGCTTTGCGTGGAAAGCCAGTTGCAGAAGGCCTTCGCCTCCAGGAAGTTCACCTCGACCGGCCAGTTCCAGGGGAGCTCGATCTCCTCCAGCATGGTTCTCAGGCCCCAGCCGCCCTTCCTGGGCACCCAGAAGAGCGGGTGCTCCGCCTTTTTGAAGGTGCGCCAGTTCCACCCCTCCTCGGTCCACCAGGCCGGGTCCCGGTAGCCCCCCGCCTCCACGAAGGCAAGGTACTCGCGGTTGGACACCAGGTACTTCGAGGCCGCAAAATCTGCCACCTGCGCCTCGTGTCGGCCGTACTCGTTGTCCCAGCCGTAGAGCGGGTGGTCGGCACCCTTGCCAAGCACGACCTTACCACCCGGCACGGGCAGCAGCTCGTTGGCCGGCGGCTCGCCGGACTCGCGGCAGATCTCCCAGAAATCCAGGCGCCGCACCTGGTCGAGCGGGAGCTGGCGGATCAGGACCGAAGAAGTCTCCAGGTGGATCCGCTCGTGCTCGATCCCCATCAGGACCGCCCAGAAGGGATCTTCCCAGGTGATGGGGAGGGTGAGCGGCAGGGTGCGGATCAGGCCGTCCATCAGTTCGCGCACCTGGTCCCGGTATTTTTTCACCTCGCCGCGGCTGGGCCAGTCGTAATGGGTCGCATCCAGGTCGTCCCAGGACATCTCGTCCACGCCGACCGCGAACATCGCCTCGAAGCGCGGATTGATGCGCTTTTCGATGACGCGGGCGATGATCAGCTTATTGACAAAAAAGGTGGCGGTATGCCCGAAGTAGAAGATCAGCGGGTGCCGGAGCCGGTCGGCCCTGAGATAAAAGGTGCTCTCTTCCTTGAGCGTATCGTAGAGCTTCTCATCGATGTCATAGGTGGCGTGAAAATACTGCAGGATCTCAGACCTTTTCTCTTCAGGATCTCCCTGGTTGAGTATGATCGTATGGGTTGGGTGCAGATCCATAAGCAAATCTCCTGACTGTAGTAGTAATGGTCACGCAAGTTTAGCATAAATTTCCCACGGCACCTTACGGTAAATAATTTCGGCCTTCAGAGGGATTCCAGCCTGACAGCGCCCCGAACCGGAACTGGCAGACAGGTTGACAGTACAGCCCGACCGGATAAAATATTCCAATTCCGGTAAAAGGAGGGATTCTTATGCGCATGCTGATGACAGTGAAACTGCCGAACACTGAGTTCAATGCCGCCCTGAGGTACGGCTCAGCCAGCAAAACTCTTGACCGAATTCTGGAGGGGTGCGCCGCGGAGGCCGTTTATTTCACCGAGTCGGAAGGCCAGCGCACCGTACTTTTGGTGGTTAATATCGACGACGCGTCGCAGATTCCGCGCCTGGCCGAGCCTTGGTTTTTGAGCTTCAATGCAGCGGTTGAGTTCAAGATCGCCATGACGCCGGAGGACATCAGGAAGGTGGGGCTCGAAGACTTGGGGAGAAGTTGGATTCCCGATCAGAAATGAAGTCAGCCGGCGCGCCTCTGGGAAAAAGAAAAACAAAGCAATGGAACGCGGCGGAGGCTTAATCCTCGCCATCCGCGTTCCTTAGTCGTACGCTCTCTGTAGGTTTTAAAGCGGTCGGGGCTGGCACAGATAGCCTTCTTCGTCAGCCTTTGATCCGCACTTGTTGCAGGCAAATTTCGGATGCGCCGAGTGGCGATCGATCTCTTCCATTCTCCCCTCTTGCTTCAGCTGGCACATATGCGCCTTGTGCTCATTGGGCGACGGGCAGGTGGGGCAGCTTTCCTTTTCGCTCATGGGTGGTCTCCTTGTCGGTGAATTCTGGATAACCCTTATCATACCAGAATTCTTCAGCTTGCGCAAAAAGCACCCTCCTTCACAGCGGCCCGGTGCCCACCGCAGCGGATAATCATGCAGCAGGCTGCCTCTCCTCATTTACATCCTCCTCGGGCTTGATATTATAATGAGTAGAATTCGTCGCGGGACATAACGACCGTAGGGTGGGCACTCCGTGCCCACGCGGCTTCAGCGCTGCGACATCGGTGGGCACAGGGTTCCCACGTTCAGCTTCCCCCCCGTTTCATACGGGGGACCTACCTACTCCAAAGGAGCACCGCGACATGCAGAAAACGATGCAGGCACTGGTCAAGAAATACCCCAAGCCCGGCTTGTGGCTGGACGAGGTCCCGGTGCCCGAGGTCGGCATCAACGACGTGCTGATCAAGGTCCACAAGACCGCCATCTGCGGCACGGACCTGCACATCTGGGACTGGAACGCCTGGGCGCAGAAAACGATCCCGGTGCCGATGGTGATCGGGCACGAGTTCGTCGGCCGGGTCGCCGCCATCGGCAGCAACGTGTTCGACCTGAACGTGGGCGACATCGTCTCCGGCGAGGGACACATCGTCTGCGGCAGGTGCCGCAACTGCCTGGCCGGCCGGCGCCATCTCTGCAAGGACACCAAGGGGGTCGGCGTTAACCGCTCGGGCGCCTTCGCCGAGTACATCTGCATCCCGGTCACCAACGTCTGGCATGCCGATCCGAGCATCCCCATGGACATACTGGGCATTTTTGACCCGTTCGGCAACGCCACCCACTCGGCGCTCGCCTTCCCGATTCTCGGTGAGGACGTCCTGATCACCGGCGCGGGGCCGATCGGCATCATGGCGACCGCCATCGCCCGGCACGCCGGGGCGCGCTACATCGTCACCACGGACCTGAACCCCTACCGCCTGGATCTCGCCAAGCGCATGGGAGCGACCGTGGCCATGAACGTGAAGGAGCAGAGCCTCGCGCAGGTGCGGGCCGAGCTTGGCATGAAGGAGGGGTTCGACGTCGGCCTGGAGATGTCGGGAAACGGGGCGGCCTTCCAGGAGATGCTCGCCAACATGTGCCACGGCGGCAAGATCGCCATGCTGGGCATCCCCTCGGGCGAGCTCGCCATCGACTGGAACCAGGTGATTTTCAACATGCTGACCATCAGGGGGATCTACGGGCGCGAGATGTACGAGACCTGGTACCTGATGCAGTCACTGATCAAGATCGGTTTGGATCTGAGCCCCGTCATCACGCACCGGATGCCCTACAGCGACTTCGAGAAGGGCTTTGAGATCATGGGATCGGGCAACTCCGGCAAGGTACTGCTGGAATGGATTAAAGACTAAAACCGTTTCGCCACAGAGAAAATCTGAGCAAATCTGAGAAAGTCAAAGGCCTTTCACGGGTACTGACTTTTCGGGACGCTTCGTTTTGTTTTTCTCTCAAGTTTCTTTGTTTTTCTCAGATTTTCTCAGAATTTCTCTGTGGCTAATGGTTTTTAAGGAGTTTCCTATGACGGATAAATTCGCCTGGATCTCAGAAGAGCTCGGCCTCTTACAGGAGCAGGGCCTGAGAACGGCCATCCGCACAATCGGCTCTCCCTGCGGCCCATGGATGATCGTGGACGGCAAACGGGTGCTCAACTTCTGCACCAACAACTACCTCGGACTCGCCAACCATCCGAAGCTCAAGGCCGCCGCCCGCCAGGCGATCGAGGACTGGGGTGTGGGTCCTGCCGCCGTGCGCAGCATCGCGGGGACGCTGGAGTTGCACCGCAGGCTGGAAGAACGCCTGGCCCGCTTCAAAGGGGTGGAGGATGCACTCTACGTCCAGTCCGGCTTCTGCGCCAACCAGGCCGCCATCCCGCCCATGGTCGGCAAGGGCGACGTCATCTTCACCGACCGGCTGAACCACGCGAGCATCATCGACGGCTGCCGGCTCTCCTCAGCGACGGTCGTCGTCTATGAGCACTGCGACGTGGCAGACGCCCAGCGGGTGATCAAGGAGAACGTCGACCTGTTCCGGCGCGCCCTGCTGATCACCGATGGCGTCTTCTCCATGGACGGCGACATGGCGCCGCTGGACCAGCTCTTCGAGCTGTGCGAGCGTAACGGCATCATCACCATGGTGGACGACGCCCATGGCGAGGGTGTGCTGGGGCGGGGCGGGCGCGGCATCGTGGACCACTTCGGCCTGAACGGCAGGTTCGACCTGGAGGTCGGCACCCTTTCCAAGGCGTTCGGCGTCGTGGGGGGAGTCATCGCAGGGAAGAAGCTGGTCATCGACTGGATCCGGCAGAAAGCGCGCCCTTTTCTCTTCTCCAGCGCCGTCACCGCGGCGGACACCGCGGCCTGCCTCGCCGCGCTGGACCTGCTGGAGGAAAGCAGCGATTTGGTGGAGAAGCTCTGGGAGAACACGCGCTACTTCAAGGAAGGGATGCAAGCTGCGGGATTCGACACCGGCGCCAGCGTCACGCCGATCACCCCGGTCATGCTGGGCGAGGCGGCGCTGGCCCAACAGTTCTCGCGCCGGCTCTTCGAGTCCGACCCCGGGGTGTTCGCCATGCCGATCGGCTTTCCCACCGTGCCCCAGGGTAAGGCGCGCATCCGCGTCATGATCAGCGCGTCACACTCGCGGGAGGATCTCGATCTCGGCTTGGAGATTTTCTCCAGGGTCGGCAGGGAACTGGGAGTATTGGCACAGTGAGGGGCGAAAAGCTTTCCCACCTCCCGACCTCCCCCCTCCGGGAGGAGGAGAGTTGGTGCTAGATTGAAACAGGAAAAGGCGGCCATTCGGCCGCCTTTTCCATTCGCTACGCATCCAAAAAATTTCTCTATCCCTACACCTTGAGCGTCCGCGGATTGCACAGGTAACCGGGATCGTTGGCCTTCGCCTTGCACTTGTTGCAAAATACTATCGGCTTCACCGAGTGCGCTTCGACTTCGTCCAACTTCCCGTCCTTGTTCAGCTTGCACATGTGCACCTTATGCTTCAACGGCTTCTCGCATTTTTCCTGGTCGCCCATCAATCACCCCTTTTTCTTCTGGCGCAAGATCTGCGCGCTGGCATTTTTCAACGTCGGGCCATTCTAGCCCAAAACGGCGCCGCTACGGAAGTGATTCCTTCACCGCCCCGCGCAAAGCGCCAATGTCACCAGCAGCGGGAAGAGGTTCAGGCAGGCGAAAAGCGCCGGCTCGCAGCGCCTGAAACAGGCGACGATCAGGGGCGCGCAGAAGGCGGCGCACCAGGGTGCCGCGGGGCGCCCGATCATGCCGAAGGCGGGGAGCATCAGCGCTCCCGCAATCATGGCGAGCATCCAGAGCACCAGTACCGGCGCCGGCCCCCTCCCCTTGGCCGAGGGGGCAAAGAGCGGGAAACCGGCCCGCCGGTAGTCATCAGCATGGCGGCGCTGCAACAGCCAGAAGTGCGGCATCTGCCAGAGGTACAGCACACCGGAAAGCAGAATCACCCTGAAATCGACTGGGCTCCCGCCGGCAAAGCTCCAACCGATCACCGGCGCCAGCGCGCCACTCAGGGCTCCCAGGGCAAGGGCGAAGGGGGTGCGGCGTTTGAGGGGCGTGTAGACCGCCAAGTACCAAAAAAGGGCGGCAGCCCCGAGGAGCGCCGGCGTCAAGCCGCCGCCGGCGAGTAGCAGCGCGAGCCCCGCCAGCAGGCACACCGCCCCGAGCCCCGCCGCCGTCGACGGAGTGAGGTCTCCCTGGGGCAGCGGCCGGTTCTTGGTGCGCTCCATCAGGCAATCGAGGTCGCGCTCCATGACCTGGTTCAGGGCTGACCCGGCGCAGGCCAGCAGGGACACGCCTCCACAGAGGGCCGCGACCTGGATGACCTCCGCTTTGCCGGGATAGAGCAGATATCCCCCGAACGCGGCGATGCTGTTCATCAGCACCAGGCGCATTCGGAATAGCCGGAACAAAATCCTCGTCACTTCAGCTCCTTGATGTACTGCACCAGCGCGTCCACCTCCGCGTCCTTAAGGTCGTCCATGACCGGCATGATGGGCTGGAACCCGACGACCAGCGTCGCGGACGGCGCCAAGATCGACTCTTTCAGATAGGCGTCATCGGCGACCAGCTCCATGGGCTTGCCGTTCTTGGTGACCTTGACCTTGGTGCCGTAAAGCCCCTTGAAGCTCGGCCCCACGCCAGACGAGCCGTCCAGGGAGTGGCAGCCGAGGCACCCTTTCTCCTTGGCAAGCAGTGCGCCGTCAAGTTTCGCCGCTCCACCGCCCGCCGCCTCCTTGCCGCCAGTCCGGAAGAAATCTATGATCAGCCTCACTTCTTCCTCGGTGAGCACTCCGGCGAAGGGAGGCATGATCGCCGGGTAGCCGTCCACCACGTCCGCCGCGGGCTCCATGATGGAGCGCCGCAGGTAGGGCTCGTCCGAGACCAGGCTTCGTTCCGTTTTGCCGGTGTGCACTTCCACCTTGCGCCCCCAGATCCCCTGGAAGCTCGGCCCCACCTTCTTCGAGCCGTCCAGGGAGTGGCACCCCAGGCAGCCGTGTTTCTCCAGGAGCGCCAAGGCCGGATGCGCCGCGCCCTTCTTTTCCTCCTTGAGCCAGGCAGCGAACTGCGCCTCGGGAATCGCCTCGATCGTCGCGATCATCCCGGAATGGTTGGTTCCGCAATACTGGGAGCAGAAGATGTCGTAGGAGCCGGGCTTGGGGGCCACGAACCAGACATGGTTCTTCATACCCGGCACCACGTCCCTTTTCACCCGGAAGGCGGGGAGGTAGAAGCCGTGCAGCACGTCCCGCGACTCCAGGTTCACCTGCACGGGCTTGCCGACCGGCACATACAGCTTGGCGGAGGTCTTGCCGCCCGGGTACTGGAAGCTCCAGGACCACATGCGCGCCACCGCGGTCACCTGCAGCGAGCCCGGCGGCACGTCCCTCAGGCTCAGGTATCCGGACCAGCCGTAGTAGAACATCGCCAGCACCAACAGCGTGGGGAACGCGGTCCAGACGATCTCCAGCCAGAGGCTCCCCTCTACCTGTGAGGTGGGCTCCGGCGCGCGGGAGCGGTGGTAGCGGATCACGAAATAGACCATCGCCACGGTTATGCCGATCAAAAGTACCAGGCAGGACCCGAGGATGAACATGAATACCGGGTCGATCGCCTCCGTCGTCGTCATCATCATCTGCTTTTCCACGGTCACCCCTTCAGCGGTAGAGTACATCGAAAAAGGTAAACCCGATAAAGATCGCGAGGGTAACCAGGGCCACGAACAGGATGATGCGGAACAGGCGCGCCTCGTACTTCATGTGCATGAAGAAGGCGATCACCAGCCCCGATTTCAGGGAGGCGATGCCGAGCGCGCCCCAGACCTTGGCGGCCCCCAGGTCGGCCCGCGTGATCAGCACCGTCGCGACGGTGAGGGCCAGCAGCGTGAGCCAGACGGCGCAAAGCTTCTTATAGCTGACGATATGCTCGGCATGCTCGACATGCCCTGCGTTATCAGATGTCATTCGATTGCTCCTCAGATAAAAACCTGTTACAGAATCAGGTAGTAGAGCGGGAAGATGAAGATCCAGACCAGGTCCACCAGGTGCCAGTAGAGTGTCCCGTTCTCCAGGGCGACGTTGTTCCCCTGGTTCAGGCTCCCGCTGTTCACCCTGGTGCCGATCCAGGCCAGGAGCGCCCCGCCGATCACGACGTGCACCCCGTGCAACCCGGTGGTGATGTAGTAGAGCCCGAAGAAGACCGACTCCCCCGGCGCCCCCGCCAACAGCTTCGGGGAACCCGGGTAGATGCCGTGGTGGATCTTGGCGCTCCACTCGAAATACTTGATGATCAGGAAGATCAGCGCGCACCCGAGCGTGCCCGAGAGCAGCGCTATCGTCAGCCCCTTCTCGCCCCGTTTTATGGAGGTGACCGCCATCGCCGCCAGCAGGCTGCTGGTGAGCAGCACGATCGTGTTGACCGCGCCGAAGGTGACGTTCAACTCGCGCCCGGCCGTCGCGAACTCGTGCGGATAGCGCGCGAGGTACACCGCGTACAGGATGAAGAGTCCGCCGAACAGTAGCAGTTCGGTGAAGAGGAAAAGCCACATGCCAAGCTTCGCGCCTATGTTGTCCGTGTGCTCCTGATGGCTCATGGTATCCCCACCCCCTTGTTGAAGTCATAGGGGCCGTGGGTGACCACCGGATCCTCCTCGAAATTCTCCGTGGGCGGAGGCGTCGCTATGCTCCACTCCAGGGTCGCGCCGTTCCAGGGATTCTGCCCGATGGGCTCGCCCCAGAAAAGCCCGCGCCACAGGTTCACCACCACGATGATGAGGCCCGTCACCATAACCCAGCTCCCCACCGTCGCCACCAGGTTCAGGTTGGCGAACTCGGGGAGGTAGTCGTAGTAGCGCCGCGGCATGCCCCTCATGCCGAGCACCTGCATGGTCCAGTAGGTGGCGTTGAAACCGATGAACATGAGCGTCCAGCCCACGATCGCCGGCTTTTCCCGGTAGCGCCGCCCGTAGAACTTGGGGAGCCAGTAGTGCGCCGCGCCGAAGAAGGCGAAGCCGGTCCCGCCGAACATGACGTAGTGGAAGTGTCCCACCACGAAGTGGGTGTCGTGCACGTGGACGTCGGTGGCGGCGGCGCCCAGCACCAGGCCGGAGAGCCCGCCTATGGAAAAGAGCAGGATGAAGGAGAGCGCGAAGAGCATGGGCGCCTCAAGGGAGATGGAACCCTTGTACAGGGTGCTCACCCAGTTGAAGACCTTGATGGCGGAGGGGATCGCCACGATGAAGGTGAGGAACGAGAAGATCATGACGGCCCGGTCGCTCATGCCGCTCGTGTACATGTGGTGCCCCCAGACCAGGGAGCCCGCGCCCGCGATGGCGATGCTCGACACCGCGATCATCTTGTAGCCGAAGATCGGTTTGCGCGAGAAGACGGGAATTATCTCCGAGATCACCCCCATCGCCGGCAGGATCATGATGTAGACCGCCGGGTGCGAGTAGATCCAGAACAGGTGCTGGAACATGATGGGGTCGCCCCCCCGCCCCGGATCGAAGAGACCGGTCCCCAGCACCCGCTCGGCGATCACCAGCACCAGGGTGATCGCGATGATCGGCGTCGCCAGGATCTGCACCCAGGCGGTGGCGTAGAGCGACCAGACGAAGAGCGGCAGCCGCCCCCAGTTCATCCCCTCGGCGCGCAGCCGGTGGATGGTGGTGACGAAGTTGATCCCGGTGAGGATGGAGGAAAATCCGAGCACGAAAACGCCGAAGACCGCGAGCGAGACGTTGGTGCCGGTGCGCGCGGAGAACGGGACGTAGAAGGTCCAGCCGGTGTCGGGCGCGCCGCCGCCCGAAAAGAGCGAGGTCAGCACGATCACCGCTCCGATGGCGTAGAGCCACCAGGAGAACAGGTTCAGCTTGGGAAAGGCGACATCCCGGGCGCCGATCTGGATCGGCATGACCAGGTTCCCGAAGGAGGCGGGAATGCCGGGGATGATGAAGAGGAAGATCATCACCACGCCGTGCACCGTGAAGAGGGCGTTGTAGGTCTGCGCCCCCATGATGGTCCGGCCGGGCGCCATCAGCTCGATGCGCAGCAAAACCCCCAGCGTGGCGCCGACCAGGAAGAAGCCGAGCACCGAGTAAAGGTAGAGCAGCCCGATCCTCTTGTGGTCGGTAGACAGGATCCAGGAGCCGATCCCGCTCTTGCCGGAGTCGCTCCAGAACCCGGCGCGGACCGGTTGTTTACTTTCTGCCACACTCATTTTTCCCCCACAATGTTTCGCTTGCCTCTTTTTCCCGTCAAAACCAAAAAGGTGAAGAATCCGCCGCAGCAAAGGATGACAACCGTGGCGCTTACCCGCAACAGATTGAATTCGTAACTCTTGCTGGTCGGATCGAAACTGAAGCAGTAATCCACCACCTTCCTGATGGTCGTTCCTATCCTCCCCTCGCGCGCCTCCACGAGGGCCAGGGTCAGGTCCTTGGCCAGGAAGCTGGTGCCGTACAGGTAGCGCACGATCATGCCGTCGCCCGCCACCACGAAGCTTGCCACCGGGTGCATGAAGTCGTGCCCGCGCCGCTTGAAGCGGTAGCCCGCGGAATCGGTCAGCTTCCGGATGCTCGCCGCGTCCCCGGTAAGAAAGTGCCAGGCGCCCGGCGGGAAGGGAACCTTCAGGGCGCTCAGGTACATCTTCTGGTATTTGGCCGCGAGTTCCGGGGTCTCCGTCTCGTCGATGCTGATGGAGAGGACCCGGTAGTCCGTCCCCGGCGTGGGGCGGAGCGAGGGCAGGGTCCGCGCCAGCCCTCCCTGCAGGTAGTTGCAGATGTTGGTGCAGCCGTAATACACGGGGAGGATGATGGTCGGCCCGACGATCAGCTCGCGCAGTCGCACCGGGCGCCCCGTCTCGTCGCGGAAGCTGAGGTCGAGCGGGAGTTTCGCGCCCAGCCGCTCGTCGACGCCGACCTGGGTCGCATCCTCCGCCTGATGTGCCACGGAGCCGGCCGGCCCCGCGGGCTCCGGCTCCTGGTGGGCTGCGGCAACCACCGACCAGAGCACCAGGAGAAACCCTGCCGCCGACACAATCGCCCTGCTCCGCCTTTTTCGCCACACAATTCCCATGAGAGCTCCCCTGCAATTTGTCCATTATAAGCAAAACTCGCATTCTGTCTATGCAGAGTATGTGCTTTTGTGAGTCATTCCTTCAGCTTTGAGCTTGCCTATGTCATAAGCCGTCTGTGGTTTTCCTTACAAAACTACATGGATGTCATAAAGCTCCGGTGTGTCGCTCAAAAGGCTGCTTTTGATCAGATCCGCTGACTCAGCAGGAAATTCACCTGTTTTGCTGCCGCTCATACTCGCTTAATTCACACTATCGGCCTTGGTCACCGTGTGCTTGAGTTTTTTTTAAATCGCAGTTCTGGTGAAAGTGGTTCCTTCCTGGTACTGCCATTTGGCAGCGGCTACGGCAATGGGTTGCGGCAACCCTCAGCGTCCCTTCCTTTCCGGCATCGTCCAGACAGCTTCGCGATCAACAATCTCCTCTCTTTATACGACGCATCCGTTAATTGCAAACTACTTAATCTCGTTATCAATGAAATAGCCCTAAAGCCGCTGGTAACCCTGCCGATATAGTGACTCGATAGCCTTATAAATTCAGGTGTTCTGCTTGTAGGATGATTTCTCACACTGCAACGACAATTAACAGACACCAACCAATCGCTTTCAACCAGTGGTTCACTGCACAACGACACGTGCTGATGCAGTAAACGGTTCACTGCACAACGACACGTGCTGATCCAGTAAACGGTCCACACGACACTCAAGGAGAAGGAAGATGAAAAAAATTGTGCTTATGTTGTTGGTATTCGCGCTTGCGTTGTCGGCCGGCTCTACCTGCTTCGCCGACTCACCCGAGCAGGCCGTCAACCTGGTCAAGAAAGCGGTCGCCTTTTACAAGGCTAACGGCCTGGAGAAGTCGCTGGACGAATTCAGCAACCCGAAGGGGCAGTTCAAAGAGGGCGAGGTGTATATCTTTGCCTACGACCTCACCGGCACCATGCTGGCCCACCCCAATCCCGCCCTGATCGGCCACAACCTGACCGACGTCGCGGACGCGGACGGAAAATTCTTCCGCAGGGAGTTCGTCACGGTGGCAAACACCAAGGGGAGCGGCTGGGTAGACTACAAGTACCAGAATCCGAAGACCAAACTCATGGAACGCAAGACGACCTATGTGGAGAAGATTGACGACATCATCCTCTGCTGCGGCATCTTCAAGAATTAATTGGTGAGCCTATACAACCCTCGGTGAGAATATGACCATCAAATCCAAGCTCGTGCTCAGTTCCGCGATTACCATCGCCGGCCTCGTGGTCGTAGTCAGCCTCAGCATCTACGCCATCGGCAGCATCAGGACGGGCATCTCGTCGCTGACCTCCAAGTCGACGCCCCTGCAGATCCGCACCACGGAGCTGCAAAAGGCCATTGAGGGCCTTTCCAGCAACCTGATGCAGCTCGGTGTCGCAACCGACCCCCAGGAGGTCCGGCGCCTGTCAGCCGCAGTCGAGCACGAGAAGGATGCGCTCGACCGGATCAGTCACGAGATCGAGCGGCTCGATTCCAGCGGCGCCGGCAAGGTGGACCTCTCCATCTTCAAGGACCTGCACGAGACCGTGCTCAAGGCGGTCGAGGGGCGCATGGCGGGTATCGCCCTGTTCAAGAGCGATACGGCCCGCGTCGACAGCGCGCTCACCCTGGTCGAGCAGAGCCTGGACGGCATGCACCGCGAGATGGACGGCCTGGCCAGCGCGGGCAAGGGGAAGGTCGCCGGCGCGGTCAAATCGTCCTCCCAGCTCTTCGCCTCGAGCAACACGGTGAAGGAGATGATGCTCAACCTGCGCGAGATCCAGATCACCGTCGACGACCTGGAGCTTGCCAAGTCGAAGACCGAGGTCATCGCCCTCAAGCAGAAGGTCAAGACGCTCAACCTCGCCATGCAGTCCATCCCGGTCGACGAGCAGGGGGTGCGCGACGTTAAGGCGAGCGTCAGCGGGATTCTGGAGAAGTTCATCCGGCCGGGCGACGGGCTGGTCGCCCTGAAGATGGACCTGCTTTCCGGTAAGGGGGGCGAGGCCAAGTTCGCCGAACTCAAGAGGCCGATCCTCAACCTCCTGTCGGAGGCGCACTTCAAGCTCACCAACGTCGTCAATGCCATGGAAAACCGGGTCAACAAGAACAAGACCGAGGTCGACTCGGCGCTCGGAACGCAGGGGAGGATCGGGAACATCGGCTCCGCCGCCAACGGGGTCCTCATCGACATGAAATCGCTCGAAATCAAGGTGCGCATGCTGATGCTCTCTGACTCCGTGGCGAGCTACCAGAAGACTGTTGCCGAGATCAGGGCTCTCGTGACCCGGCTCAACCGCGGCCTGGGGGGCGTGCAGCACGAAATCGGCGGACTGCAGCAGGCCAAGCTGGTCCAGCAACTGCGCAGCGCGTCCGGGGCACTGGGCGAGGCGTCCAGCGCCATCGACCGGATCATAGCGACCCAGCAGAAAATCCTGGAAAGCAACGACCGGGTCGCCAAAACCGTGGAGACGGTGAAGTCGGTCACCCTGAAGGAAGTAAAGACCGGCGAGGACCGGGTCAAGGAGACCGCGTCCCTGCAGGAAACCATGGTGAGCCGGATCAACGTGCAGGTGAAATACCTGTCGTCGCTCATCCTGATCATCTCCTGCGTCATCGCGCTCATCTCCGTCATCAGCTCCTGGCTCACCATCAGGCGCGTCAGCGTTTCCATGAAGACCCTGAACCGCATGCTGGAGGATATCGCCCAGGGCGAGGGCGACCTGACCAAGCGGCTGGACGAATCCGCCAAAGACGAGTTCGGCGAGGCCTCGCGCTGGTTCAATCTCTTTCTCGGCAAGCTGAACGGGATCATCCTGCAAGTCGCGCACGACAGCGCCCAGGTCGCCACAGCCACCCTGCAACTCTCCGCGACCTCCAAGCAGATGGCCTCCGGGTCGCGCGGCGCCGCGGGCCAGGCTGCAACGGTCGCCACCGCGAGCGAGGAGATGGCCGCCACCTGCGGGTTTATCGCCCAGAACTGTCTGCGCGCCTCAGCCAGCGCCCAGAAGGCGAGTGACGTCGCGCAGGCAGGAGCGGAGGCGGTTCATGAGACCGTCGCCGTCATGGGCCGTATCACCGAGAAAGTCAAGGCCTCCGCGCTCAAGGTGGACAGCCTCGGCAGCAGGGGAGAGCAGATCGGCGCCATCATCGGGACCATCCAGGACATCGCCGACCAGACCAACCTGCTGGCCCTGAACGCCGCCATAGAGGCGGCACGCGCCGGTGACATGGGACGCGGATTCGCTGTCGTCGCTGACGAGGTGCGCTCGCTCGCGGTGCGCACCACCGAGGCAACGCACGAAATCGGCGACCTGATCAAGGGGATCCAGCACGAGACCAGCGGCGCGGTGGCCACCATGGAGGAAGGGGTGCGGGAAGTGGAGATCGGCAGCGAAAAGGCCGCCCGGTCCGGAGCTGCGCTGCAGGACATCCTGACCCAGATCAACGACGTCTTCCTGCAGATGAACCAGATATCCACGGCGGCGGAGCAGCAGACCGGCGCCACCAACGAGATCAGCAGCAAAATGCTGCAGATCACCGACATTATCCAGGCTACAGCCAGCGGCGCGCAGGAATCGGCCTCGGGAGCGGCCAGCCTCGCCAAATTCGCGGACGACCTGCAGCAGCTGGTACGTCAGTTCAAGCTGGCTGCGTAAGAAAACCTCATGGTGCGATGAACAGCCGGCGGCTTTTCATCGCCCCTTGCATTGGCTCTTATAGGCTCGCCTGTTTAGCGCCGATCTTTCGCCAGTACGTCCCTCCCCTTTCAACCCCATCCGCACCCCGGCCCTCCCCTTGAAGGGGAGGAGGAGTTTCTGGCGGCGGAAGATGTTTGGCGTTCAATCCCAGCTCCTCCTACTTTTGATTTGGCAGTTTTTCCTGCGACAGCCAGCATCCCCCTTTTTTTCCAAATTGCCTCGCTCAGCTCTTGACTTCCTTCCAGATTACATTAAAATGCGTGAATAAGTTTTTTCATAACATTATCATCGAGAAATTGCCTGTTCCCTATGCCCATCTGAGGAGGACGCCATGAAACGATTGCCCGAGAAATTAGTGATGGCAGCGATCATTCTTGCCTGCGGATTTGTCGCCCACTCTGACCCTGTCGCCCGGGATAATCAGGCGAAACGAACCAGCGGAAGCCTGCACAAAAGGCAGCAAAATCCTGGCGCCGCTGCTGCTGCGGCGCGCTCCCCCTGGGTGGCCAGGGCGTATGCTACGCGTGCGGAGTCCCCCTAGCGACCCGGCGCCCCCTTCCTCCCCTGCGCTCGGGCGGTAACAAACTGGGTGCCTATATCTACCAGGCTGTCGGTCGCCGGTGGGCCTTTGACCCTGGTTTTCCCGGTGCAAAACTGAAAATCCCCCTGCCTCGCACGAGACAGGGGGATTTCTTTTGGGAGACTACCTTTCCCATGAGAGATAGCGGCAGGCTACATCAGCTCTCCTTTGCGTACCGTCCAGAAGTCGTCGGCGAGGCTGCGGTTTTGCAGGTAGGCATACGGGATGGTGAAGTACCCCTTCATCCCCCAACCGGTTCCCCACGAGTTCCTGATCGTGAAGCGCTTGTTGGCGTCATCGTAGCCGACGGCCAGCACCGCGTGCCCGCCCAACTGTTTCTCGCCCGCCTCCGGCAGGTTCACGATGCCGGTCTTGGCCACCTGCTGGGTTTCGAAGCTTTCATAGACCGAGAAGCCGAACACGAAGGGGAATCCGTCGGCCAGCGTCGCACGCATCTCGTCAACCGTGTTGAGGCGGGCGTAGGTCAGGATCTGGTAATTGAGGGCCTCCTGGTAGCACCCCTGGGGAGGCTTCTTGGTGAAGTTCGCGATGTTGTAGGGCCAGTTGGTCTCCGAGCAGACCCCTTGCTTGGCCAGCGTCTTGATGCCGTCGCGCAGCATGGCGCCGGAATCGGAGTTCACCGAACCTTCTATCACCCTCTCGTTATAGTACAGGAACAGCCTGCTCAGGTTGACGAAGCGCTTGACTTTGTCCTTCACCTCCAGGAACTCGAGGGCACCGACCAGGGCGTTCGCGGTGCAGCTGCCGAGCTGCCCCTGATCCTCCACGGGGGAGCAGTTGGGCCGCAGGTCAACGTGGGCCGGGAGAGTGGCGGGAATGGCGTGGACGGCACCGTACATCATGTCGCGGAAGTCCGGAATGTCGGGCACCCAGCCGTATTTCATCTGTTGTCTCGGTTGCGG
>TBL_comb47_HYPODRAFT_10001218_pt1 | contig 33593 bp, 27 predicted proteins | sample TroBogypolimnion_40_FD_10682 | JGI IMG/M metagenome (IMG submission 10682)
CCCCGCTCTCCGTCCAGCCTGCCGATCACCATCCCCGTCACGCCCGCTCCGACGCAGGTGGTGGTGACGCCCGCACCCGTGCTGGCCGTGGCCACCCCGCCGGTAACGACGCCCGCCCCAGCCGTGGTTCCCACCAGGTCCCCCTCGCCCCCTCCGAACGCGCCGGTGGCCGCCCCCCAACTCGACTCCCCGCCGCCCCCCGCGCGCGCGGCCCCGGGCAGCCGGTCTGAGGCTCAGCTTGCCCTGGCCCGGGGCGAGGCCGCCCAGGAGGCGCACCATTTGGATGAAGCCATTCGCGAGTATGAATCCGCCATCGAATTGGATCCTTCTTTCTTCGAGGCCCAATACAACTTGGGTATTGCCGCCACCCAGGCCGGTAGGATTTCCCGGGCCCTAAGCGCTTATGAGGCTGCCCTACTGACCCGTCCCGAATCAGCCAATGCCCGGTACAACCTGGCGTTGGTTCTCAAACAGGCCAACTTCCCCGCGGACGCCGTCAAGCAACTGGGCAAGCTGCTCGAACAGTATCCCGAAGAATCCCGTGCCCACCTGGCCTTGGCCAATCTCTACGCACGGACCTTGAATCAGCCGGAAAAGGCACGGCCCCATTACCAGAGAGTGCTCGAAATTGATCCCCACGATCCCATGGCGGCCAACATCCGTGATTGGCTCAAAGCCAATCCACGCTAGCCGTGTAAGGGTGCGGTTCCCTCACATCTGGCCGCGCCACTTTTTGCTTTAGTCCGATCCTGGGATTGTTATCTTCCGCCCGTCCACATGAGCCGGTCACGCCATCCGAAGCGGTCCGGGGAACCGGCGGCGAGCAGCCGGCGAGCCCCGCCAACGCCAGTCCCGCCCGCGCGTTCGCGAACGCGTGAATGGGTATTCCGCCTGTTGGCCATGCTCGTGGTGCCCTTGCTCCTGCTGCTCTGCCTCGAAGGCGCCTTGCGCGTGGCCGGCTACGGTTTTCCCACCCCCTTCTTCAAACCGCTGAACATCGGCGGGCAGGATAGCCTGGTGGACAATGACCAGTTCGGCCTCCGGTTCTTCCCCCCAGCCCTCGCCCGTATTCCCTCGCCCGTGGTCATGAAGGCTGCCAAACCGGCCGGCACCATTCGCATCTTTCTCTTCGGCGAATCCGCGGCCCTTGGCGACCCACGTCCACATTACGGCGCGGGACGTTACCTGGAGGCCCTGCTTCGGGAACGATTCCCTGGCCAGGATTTCGAGGTGGTGAATACCGCGATGACCGCCATCAACTCCCACGTTATTCTCCCCCAGGCCCGCGAATGTGCCAGGCTTGGGGGTGACCTCTGGCTCATCTACATGGGCAACAACGAGATGGTCGGGCCGTTTGGCGCGGCTACTGTGTTTGGACGCAAAGCGCCCCCGCTCTGGCTGGTCCGCACCACCTTGGCCTTGCAGCGGGCCCGTCTGTGCCAGCTCTTGCTGAGTATGGGTCGTTTCTTCGAGGGCCATTCCCAAACCGCCTGGCATGGGCTCGAGATGTTCATGGAAAACAAAGTGCCTCCCGGCGATCCCCGCCGCCAGGTCGTCGGCCAAAACTTCGCCCGAAACCTCGACGACATCGTCCGGGCGGGGTTGAGCACGAAAGCCAAGATCCTCCTCAGCACCGTCGCCGTGAACCTCAGAGATTGTCCGCCCTTTGCCACCGCGGCCACGAACCATCTCAGCGAGGCGGACCTCAAGCGGCATCTCGATCTTTGCGCCCAGGCCGCCGGGGCTGAAACCACGGGAAACTTCGCCGAGGCCAAGCGGCTTTACGAATTGGCGGTGGCGCTCAGCCCGGATTCGGCGGAGTTGCAGTTCCGGTTGGGCCGCTGTTGCCTCCGGGTGGACGAGGCGAAAGCCGCCCTCGGACATTTCCAACAAGCCGTTGACCTCGACTCGCTCCCGTTTCGCGCCGACTCGCGCATCAACGGCCTCATCCGCGAGGCCGGTCGGCGCTTCGCGGGCCCGGACCTGGCTTTGTGCGATGCTGCCGCTATCCTCGCGGATGCCAGTCCGATGGGGATTCCGGGCCAGGAACTGCTCTACGAACATGTCCACCTGAACTTCGATGGGAATTACCGCCTCGCTTTGGCCTGGGCTGAGGGCCTCCAGCAGTTGCTGCCGCCCGCCCTGGCGAGGCGCGCGGGCAGTTGGGCTTCCCAGGAGGTTTGCGAGCGCCGGTTGGGCCTGACCGATTGGAACCGGCTCTCAGTCTTCGAGGAAATCGGCCGCCGCCTTACCGTGCCGCCATTCACGGCTCAACTGGACAACGCCCGGCGCATCGAAACCACGCGGGTTCAAACCGAGGCTATCCGCCAGCGCACTACTAGCGCCGCCCTCGAGCCCGCGCGGGCGATCTACACGGAGGCCCTGAAACTAGCCCCCGATGACCCGAAGTTGCACGAAAACTACGCCGAGTTCCTCAACGATGTGCATGAAAGCAAAGCGGCTATCGCGGAGCGGCGGAGGGTCTGTGAGTTGATCCCGCACTACTACTTCCCGTTTTTCAGCCTGGGAGAGCTGTTGCGGGACCAGGGGCAATTGGCCGAGGCGATGGACGCGCTGCGCCAGGCCGCGGCACTGGCCCCGCGCTCAGGGGAGACCCGGTTCCAGATCGGCAGTGTGTACGCCCGGCAGAGCGAGTGGACGCGGGCTTTGGCCGAATTCGATGCCGCCCGCCAACTCGGCTGGGACGACCCTCGCCTGTGCCTTTACCGGGGCGAGGTCCTTTGGAAGCTGAAGCGGACGTCGGAATCTTTCGAGGAGTTGCGGCGCGCCACCCAGCTCCAGCCCAGCTTTTGGGAGGCGCATTACCGTCTTGGTGACGAACTGGCTTCCACTGGCGACGTAGCCGCCGCCGCAGGCGAATTCGACCAGGTCGTGCGTCTGAATCCCAGCCACCTCAAAGCCCGAATGAACCTCGGCGTCGCCCTGTTCAAGCTCAGCCGATTCTCGGAGGCAGCCGAGCGTTTCGGTGAAGTCCTGCGGTTGGACCCCGCCAACGCCGTTGCCCTGGACTTTAAACGCAAGGCCGAGCAACAAATCCACCGTTGAGCCCACCGCCCGCCTGCCGGTCTGAGGAACGCAGGAAAGCAGCAACGGACCCGCCGGTTGGGTGAGGTTGTTCCTTTCCTGCGGGCCTTAGCCCAGTGCGGACGTTCAGGCCCCCTGTCGAATCCGCGCACCTGTGCATTGATTTCGCGCTTTTTCGAGAATACGCTTCGTCCGTGATATCGGCACCAAGTCCTGAACGGCTCGCCCTCAAACCCCCGCTGAAGTGGGCTGGGGGAAAGCGCTGGCTCGTCCCGCACCTTGTCCCGATTTGGCAGTCCTGCCCCGGGCGGCGGCTCGTGGAACCCTTTTGCGGGGGGGTGGCCGTCTCGCTCGCTCTGGCGCCCGCTAAGGCCGTGCTCAACGATCGCAACCCACACGTCATCAATTTCTACTCGTGGCTAGCCCGGGGCCTGGAAATCACGATGCCCATGGAAAATGACGAGCAGCAGTTTTATGCTCACCGGGCTCGGTTTAATGACCTGCTTCGGGCTGGCCAACACCAGACTGCCGAGGCCGCCGCCCTGTTCTATTACCTTAACCGGACCGGTTTCAATGGCTTGTGTCGCTTTAATCGGACGGGGGAGTTCAATGTGCCGTTTGGCCGCTATGCCCGGATCAACTACCGGCGCGATTTCCTCCCCTACGCCAAGCTCTTCCAAAGGTGGGAATTCAGGAGCGGCGACTTTGAAACTGTGCCCCTCGAACCGGATGATTTTGTCTATGCAGACCCCCCCTACGATGTTCCTTTCACCCAGTATGCGGCCGAGGTGTTTCGGTGGGAAGAGCAGGAGCGGGCAGCAGAGTGGCTGGCTCGCCACCCTGGACCGGTGGTGCTCTCCAACCAGGCTACCAAGAGAATTTGTCGCTTGTATGAGAAACTGGGCTTCGATTTGAACTATCGTGATGCGCCGCGTCGGATTAGCTGCACCGGCGACCGCACCCCCGCCAAAGAGGTCATCGCGTCAAGGAATCTGGGGGCAGGGGGCTGCGGTTCGCCCAAATCGACCCGGCAGCGGGCAAAGGTCGTTCGGCCCGCTGGGCCGGCTCTCAACCAAGGAGGATAACTATGGCGGGAAAAGCGCTTGCGGTTTCCAATGGCAACGAGCTGGTGAAGGCGGTGGTGCAGTTGGCGTTCGAGCTGGGCCTTGAGGCACATGAGCAAGTTCGGGTAGCGCGTCGCATCTGGGGAGCGGTTCGGCACATAGACGTCGTGATTACACATCCGCAGACCAGAAAGACCCTTGGCATCGAGTGTAAATACCAGGCGGTTTCTGGAACGGCGGAGGAGAAGATCCCCTCCGTGATCAGTGATATTGCGGCTTGGCCCATCCCCGGCTTGGTTGTATTCGATGGTGATGGTTTCACCGAGAACATGAAGCTCTTTCTCATCTCGACCGGGAAGGCCGTGGAGTATGTCGAATTGCGGTCTTGGCTTTGCCTGTTCTTCGGCCTTCCGCTGGGCTAGCGCCCTGGTGCCGAGCCACAGGTCTGTCCAAACTGCTGTTGGGGTTCCGAACAGCGGGAGGCACCTCACTCCGAACTCAATTGCAAAGCAGGGAGGCGCGTTCGAAGCCGCGAAGCGGTTAGCGCGCGCCGCTTTCGCACGTTTTGGCTGCGTGTGTCGACTGCGCCACCGGCAGTCATTCCGGTTCTTTATTGATGTCCGACGCCCCACCTGCCATTCTGCCGCGAACACACCGAGATGCACGATTTCAAGCGAACGGGGCGGAAGGCAAGCGCGGCATGGGGTGGCGGTGTTCCGGTGGGTGGCAGATTGCCGCCAGCCCCGGGCTTCCGCCAGGCCTTCCGCTGCTTCCTCCGATGGTTGATTGGTGCTTGGTTGGTGGTCGCCCCCGTGGCGCAAGGCGCCGTCGAGGGCGAGTCAGCGGTTGTCGTTGGACGGGCGCCGACGTTGTTTCCCGACTATGCGGGCATCGTCATTCCCCCCAATATCGCCCCGCTCAATTTCAAGGTCGAGGAACCCGGGACCCGCTACCGGGCCGAGTTCCATTCGCTCAAGGGCCGGGCGATCACCGTGACCAGCCGGAATTCGGCGATTCGCATCCCGGTGCGCGCGTGGCGCGAACTGGTGGCCACCAACGTCGGCGATTTGCTCTGGTGTGACATCTCGGTCCGGGATCGCGTCGGCCGCTGGAACCGCTTTACCACCGTGACCAACCTGATCGCCCGAGAGGAGATCGACCGTTGCCTGGTCTATCGCTTATTGAAGCCGCTCTATAGCGTCTATGTGAATATCGGGATTTACCAGCGGGACCTCGAGAGCTTCTCCGAACGACCGGTCCTGGAAAATCGGCATACCCAAGGCGGATGTCTGAACTGTCACACCTTCCTCAACCATCGTCCCGACACCTTCGCTATCCACACCCGCGGCAGCGCGAATCCGCAGCCCATGTTGTTGGTCATCTCCAATGCCGTGGCGCGGGTGGACAAGACGCTGGGTTATCTTTCCTGGCACCCCTCCGGCCGACTTCTGGCCTTCTCCGCCAACAAATTTGCCCTATTCTATCACACCAAGGGGGAGACTCGGGACGTGTTCGACGCGCGCTCGAACCTGGGCATCTACCGCATCGACTCGAACGCCGTCGTGGTGCCCACGGTTCTTGGCCTACCCGACCGTAACGAAACCTGGCCCTGCTGGTCACCCGACGGCAAGTACCTTTACTATTGCAGTGCCCCGCGGTTGCCGGTGGACCAGTTCAAGCAGGTTCGCTATGACCTCATGCGCGTGGCCTATGACATCGATCAGGATCGCTGGGGCGATCCCGAGGTGCTCCTCTCGGCCGAGCAGAGCGGCGGCAGCGCCGCTCAGCCCAAGGTCTCCCCGGACAACCGGTGGGTCCTCTTCTGCCTGGCTAAGTACGGCAATTTCCCCATCTACCAGCCCAGCAGCGATCTCTTCGTGTTCGACCTGCAAACCCGCCAGTGCCGCCGGCTCAGCATCAACAGCGAACAGGCTGACTCCTGGCATTGCTGGTCCGCCAATGGCCGGTGGATCGTGTTCAGCAGCAAGCGCCTGGATGGCCTCTTCGCCCGGCCTTACTTTAGCTATGTCGACCGCGACGGTCAGTTCTGCAAGCCGTTCGTCTTACCGCAGGAGGACCCCTCCTTTTACGAGCACTACCTCAAGACCTTCAACGTTCCCGAGTTGGTGCTGGGCCCCATCGAGGTCAAGGAGAGCGCCTTGGCGCAGGCCCTCCTGGACCCCCTCAAGTCGCTGAAACCGACCGGTGAAACCCGGCCCCCGGAGGCCGGCCCGCCTTCCACCATCGTCGAGGGTGAGGGTCAGAAGCGTTACCAACCTTCCCTGAAATGACGCCCAACTCCGCGCCTGGCAATCCGTCCTCCCGTCTGCTCCGCGGGCCCTGGGTTTTCCAGATCCCCTTGGTCTTCGGTTGCTTCCTGGTGGTCTTCCTTTATCTCTGGCTCCGGATCCAACCCGCGGGGGAGTATTACTCCCAGGGGGTGGTGTTTTTTCTCAATGGCGGTTTTTTTCACCGCTTCCTTACGTATCCCGGCGGTCTGACCGATTATGGCGCCGCGTTTCTGGCACAATTGAATTCCTCGAGTTGGCTCGGGGCGCTGGTTTTCACCGGTTTGGGCGCGTTGCTCTTTCTGGTCGCCAGACGCTTGTGCCGTGGTATGACGGGTTGTGATGGCCCGCTTATCTGCCTCGCCCCGATCTTGGTCCTCCTGGCTTGGCGGGGACGCTACGATGGTCAGGTCCTCACTGCCACCTTGGCGCTCTTGCTCGCACTCGGCGCCGCTGGCTTGTGCGCCACGCTTGCGCGGCGTCCGCCGTGGGTCCGATGGCCGGCCTGGTGGGCGGTTGGCTGCCTCCTGTTCTACCTGGCCGGTTTGTGGCCCCTCTGGCTCTGCCTATGTTTCCTGGGTTGGTTGGGGGCCATCCGAGGTTCAACCTGGCCGAACGTGGCCGGTGCGTTCCTTCCGGCGCTGCTGCTCCCCGTCGCCGCCTTGGGCTGGCCACTCCCGGGAAAAGCGCTGACCCCTTGGGGCACGGGTGCGCCCTTGTTGTGGGGGGGACTCGCCTTTCTGGTGTGCCCCCTCGGATTTTTCCTCCTGGCCTGGTTCTCCCGGCGATCCGCCGTTTCGCAGGGCCGGGGGCCGTGTCCGGAAAACCGCCCGTTGGCGCCCGCCGCGGCGGGAAAGCCCAATCCGCCCGCCCACCGTGCCGTCGCTCGCCCGCGCCTTGCGAAAAGCCCGTCCGCGCGGCCCCCCCCGGTCCGTTGGTGGCGCGGCGCCGGGTCGCGACAGTTCCTCACCCTTGGCGGCTTACTGGCGGTTTGGGCGCTGGTCTGGGGCCTGTTGGACGCAGACCGGAAAACTCTGGCGGAAATCGAATATCGTGCCGCCCTCAAGCAATATGAACCGCTCTTGGCGGCGGCGGCGCGGCTCAAGGTACTGCCCCCTTCCGTCGAAATCCGCGCCCAGTGGGCGCTCTATCACACCGGCCGCCTCAGCCAGGACTTGTTCACCGTTTCCAGCCGCGGTCGCGGCAACTTGCTCCCCGGACTCGAACTCGGCATCGAGGCCTGTCTGCCGCAGAGCCAAACTTTGCTCGAACTCGGCCAGGTCAACGAAGCCGAGCACCTCGCCCAGGAGGCCCTCGAGCTCCTAGGCGACCGCCCGGATGCCCTCCGATTACTCGCCGACGTCAATGTGCTGAAGGACCGGCCCAAGGCCGCTGCCGTGTTTCTCCGCGTCTGCTCCGAAGTTCCTTTCCGCGGGGCCGCCGCCGCCGCGCGCCTCGCCGAGTTGGAGCGCAACCCACGGTTGACAGGCGATCCGGAAATGGACCTTGCCCGCTCGCGCCTGACTACCACCGATCTCCCGCACGACGCCCTTCCCGGCGAAGTCATGCTACGCCAGTCCCTCGATTCCAACCCGAAAAACCAAATGGCCTTTGAATACCTCCTGGCCCATTACCTGTTGATCGGGGATTTCAAGCGCCTGGCCCGCCATGCCGGGCAACTCCAGGATTTTTCCTACCTCGCGGTTCCGCGCCATATCGAGGAGGCCCTGCTGCTCGGCCAGAAGCTCCAAGGCCTCGAGTTCGAGCTCCGCGGGCTCAAGATCCGGGCCGACACGATCCAGCGCTTCGACCGGTTCCGCAACGCCATTGACGGAATGGCGGGGCAGGGGGCTGATGCCCTATCGGCGCTCGCGCCCGAGTTCGGCGATACCTTCTGGCTCTATTATTACTCACGCTTGGCCCACCGCCCCGACGCCTCCAACTAAGCTGAGCCGGCCGGATTGCGGGTGTGCCTACCGGCTGCCCCGCGTGCAGGGCAGACGTCCCCGTTCGTTTCCTTTTCTGCCCCCGCCCTCGACTTATTGCCCGACCTTAGCCCGGTAGAGCCGTGCCGAATGGCTGGGCGAGTTGGTATCCGTGAACTGGAACCGGCCACTGGGGCAGTTGGTCGTGAACAAGTTGGTCCAACCCAGCAGGTTGGTGGAGGCGAGGATCTGGTAGATGCGGTTGGTCTCGCCGGTCAGTTGGAGTTGAAATTGGCCTGCCTGGGGCGGCAGGACTTCCAGGCCCGGGGGTGCGGGAGCGGGCCGGGTCGTCAGTGGAAACTGGGTATCGGTGGCTAGCGCGGCGACGCCCGTCGCTCCAGGGTAACTGCTGGTGTTGGGCAACCCCGGATTGGCGACGGTCAGATGCCCGATCAGTTCGCCGCCCGGGGGTAACGTGTAGGCGGGAATCCTGGCGGACGTGGCACTGCCATTGAGCGCGCCCGTTTGCAATGGGGCAGGCGTCATGAACAGCACATTGCTGGAGGCGTCCATGACGGTCAGTTGCACGATGGTCAGGCTGCTTCCGCCGAGGCCATTCCAGTCGAGCGTGAAATCCGCTGTCGTGTCGACAGCTTGCGCCGCCGCCAGGTCGGTCAACCGGGGTGCGGCGGGATAGCTCAGGGGAGTAAGAAAAAGGAAGAAGTTGAGCAGAGCAGTGTGGAGACCATCGTTGGTGGCGGACAGGGTTACGGCGTAATTGACTTGGCTGAAGGCGGTCCCTGGCGGATAAGCGGCATCGAGGGCGGATTGCGTGTCGAACGACTGGGGGTAAATCCAGAAGGTGTCATTGGTGGTCGGAGCAAGGGCGCGCACCGCGCTGCTGCCCGGTTTGACGGTGGCGTTTGTGAGGACGCCATTGGTGGCCGCGACCGCGAACGCCGTGAAGGAGTAACCGTTGCTCGCCAGCGCCGTCGGCGCATAGCTCTCGTTGGTTTGAAGGCATTGGATGGATTTAATGACCCCGAAATAGGACACATCCGCCCCGCTGACCGCGAGCGACGCCACCGCCACCAACAGGGCTAGGGCACGGTGGATCGCAAATTGGTTTTTGAGTGTGCTCACCGGCTCTCAACCTATCATGGCAGCGTTTAGTGTCCACCCTTTAGGGTGTTTGCCCTGGCGGCAATCACCCTGAAGGGTGGACACCGAACGCGTCGGTCTGCTGGAAGCCGGAGCGAGTTTGTCAACCGGTCCCGGTGATAGTCGACATTCCTAAGAGTCATGGTAGATTTGCAAAAACTACGATAACTCTATGGGACTGGAAAACATTGATCATATCTTCGTGCTGATGCTCGAAAACCGCTCCTTCGACCACCTGCTCGGGTATTCGGGCATCACGGGAGCCGACGCTGTCACCGGGTCCGGCACTGCGCTCGACGGCTTGCTGCCGGACGGAGCGACCAACTCGGACACCCAGGGAAACGTGTTCGCGACCAATCTGCGAGCCCCCGACGCCATGCCGGAAGACCCGCCCCATGAATTCGATTTCGTGCGGCTCCAGTTGCTGGGGTCAAACGCCCCGGGCGTGAATTATGCCAACACGCCGATCACCAATTCCGGCTTCGTTCGCAGCTACGAGACGGTGGCGAAACGCAATCCCTTGGGGGACATCCTGGGCTGTTTTGCGCCCGACGAACTGCCGGTGATGCACGCGCTGGCCAAAGAGTTTTGCGTCTGCGACCGTTGGTTTTCTTCCCTGCCGGGGCCAACGATTCCCAACCGTCTCTTCCTCCACGCGGCGACCTCTGGGGGGGACCCAGCCAGCCCGAGCACGTTCTCCCTGGGCCTTGCCTTGGCTGACGGTCACGATAGTTACAAGTTCGTCAATGGGAACGTGTTTCAGCGCATGACTGCCAAGGGCATCCCCTGGGTGATCTATCATGGGGATGACTTCGCCATGGCTTATGCCCTGGATGGCGTCCATTTCGGCGCCGGCAAAGCGTTCGACCCCCGGAACCCGGCGGAACTGGCCCGGTTCCGCCAAGATCTCGAAAGCCCCGATCTGCCCAACTACATCTTCATCGAACCCAACTGGGGGAATATGCTGCTGGGCACCTACAAGGGGGGCAACTCGATGCATCCGATGGATAGCGTCACTAGCGGCGAAGGCCTGATCAAAGCGGTCTATGAGGCTATCCGCGCCTCTACGTGCTGGCCGCGCAGCGCGCTCATCATCACGTTCGATGAACATGGAGGCTTCTATGATCACGTCATCCCCCCGAGCGGGGTGCCCGCTCCGGGCGATGTCCCGTCCCAGCCCGGCTTCGATTTCACGCAATTGGGCGTTCGCGTGCCGGCCCTGATCATCTCGCCCTGGATTCCCCGCAACCTCGTCGACCACACCATTTACGACCACACCTCGGTGCTCGCGACATTGCGAAACCGCTTCCCGGAACTCGGCAGTTTCACGGAGCGTGACCGAAACGCCAACGATTGCGCGCACCTCTTCTCCCTCCCTCAACCCCGGACCGATGCGCCGATGAAGTTGCCCGAATCGGAATTCTCGGACGTTCCGCCGCCATCCCCCGACCCGATCGCGACCGCGTCGGCAGCCGCCTTGCAGGACTTCGCCGGGGCCTCCGACCCCGTGACCGCGACCCAAGTGGGCTTTCTCCACGCCGCCGTGAACCGCCATCTTCAGGCCGTGCCCGAGGGTGAGCGGCCGCAGATTCTGCAGCGGGTTCAGGGGATCCAAACCAACGCAGATCTGAAGAGCTACCTGCGGGATGTCAAGCAGGTGCTCGATGCGACCGGAGGCGGCTCCTAGGAACGCTAGCAACGAAAGAACGGAACCACCGGCAGGAAACACTGCTTGAAGTGTTCCCGGCGAGGCCGTATTTCTTTCGGATGAGCTTGGTCCGCGCAACACAGTTCGCATGAAAATCCTCCTCATCGGTGGCACGGGGAACATCTCTTCCGAATGTGCCCTGTGGCTGGTTAGCCAAGGCCACGAAGTGGTGGCATTGACGCGCGGGCGCGGGGCGGCCCCCGAGGGTTGCCGGTTGGTGCGGGCCGATCGCAAGGACCCAACCGGCATGCGCGCCGCCGCGGCGGCGGTGCGACCGGAAGTGGTGGTCAATTTTCTCGGTTACGAGATGGAGGAAATCCGCCTGGATTACGAGGTGTTTCACGGCTCGATCCGCCAATACGTCTTCATCAGTTCCGCCAGCGTCTATGCCACGCCGCACGGGCCCTTGCCGTTGACCGAGGCTTCGGCATTGGGCAACACCGGGTGGGATTACTCGCTTAAGAAACTCGAGTGTGAGCAGTGGCTCCTGGCGCGCTGGTGCGAAAACGGGTTCCCGCTTTCTATCGTGCGCCCCTCCCATACCTATTCGAAGCTCTGGGTTCCCAATGCGGTGTCCAGCGCGAGTTACGTGGTGGCCGCGCGGATGGAACAGGGCAAACCCGTCTATCTCCACGACGGCGGGGAAAACCTGTGGACGTTGACGGCGGCCTCGGACTTTGCGGTGGGCCTGGGTGGGTTATTGGGCCAGGCCGCCGCCCTGGGCGAGGTCTTTCACATCACCAGCGATGAGGTCCTCACCTGGCACCAGATTTACGCCGAGATCGCCGACGCCGTGGGCGCGCGAGCCCCGCAGATTGTCCCGGTGCCGACGGATTTCATTTGTCAGACCGTGCCTCGCTTGGTCGGATCGCTCAAGGCGGACAAGGCGCAGACGGGTGTTTTCGATAATGCGAAGATTAAACGGTTTGTGCCCACGTTCCACTGCCGCAAGTCCTTTCATGCCGGCGTCGCTGAGTCTGTAGCCTGGCTCCGGGCCCATCCTGAGCAAATGAGTCTCAAGCCGGAGCTGAACACGGAGATCGAGACGGTGCTGGCGGCCTGGCGAACGGAGGGTGCGGCGTGGCGCAGTGCGGGCTCCCTCCCTCCCTCCTGACGAGGATCAGAGGCACCAAGCCGGATCGAGGATCTGAAATCCATTTACACGGTGCCGCCGATACGGTAGAGAAACCGTTCCTTTGTCTTGGTCATGAATGAACTGTATTTCTCGAAGATCGCGGGCGAGTTGAACCTGCGTCCGCTGCAAGTGGCGGCGACGGCACGGCTGTTTGCCGAGGGGGCGACCGTGCCCTTTATCGCCCGCTACCGCAAAGAGGCCACGGGCTCGCTGGATGAGGTGGCGATCACCTCCATTCGCGAACGGTTGGTCAGCCTGGCCGAGTTGGATCAGCGTCGCGAGGCGATCGTGAAATCGCTCGCCGAGCGGAATCTGCTTACGGATGAGCTGAAGACCGCCATCGCCCGAGCAGAGACGATGACCGCGCTGGAGGACATCTTCCAGCCCTACCGCCCCAAGCGGCGGACCCGTGCCATGATCGCCAAGGAAAAGGGCTTGGAACCCCTGGCCGACTTGCTTTTCCAGCGGCAGGCGCTGGCCGACCCGCCCACTGAAGCCAAAGCCTTTGTGGACGCGGCTAAAGGCGTCGAATCCGTGGACGATGCTCTGGCCGGGGCGAGGGACATCCTGGCCGAACGGGTCAGCGACGATGCCTTGGCCCGGGAAAGGACACGTCTCCTCTACACCGCCAAGGCGGTCGTACGGTCCAAGGTGATGTCCGACAAACAGGAGGCGGCCGCGAAGTTCAAGGACTACTTTGATTGGAGCGAACCGCTGAGCAAGGTCCCCAGCCATCGGTTGCTGGCCATGCGCCGCGGCGAGCAAGAGGGCTTCCTCATGATGCGAATCAACCCGCCGGAGGAGGAAGCCCTGGCGATGCTGGAACCGCTTTTTGTGAAAGCGCCGGGCAAGCCGGCAGCGGAGCAGGTGCGTTCGGCGGTTCAGGACAGTTACAAGCGCCTGCTGGGGCCGGCCATCGAAGTGGAAATGCGGTTGGAGTCGAAGAAGAAGGCGGACCTCGAGGCCATCCGGGTCTTTGCCGATAACCTGCGCCAACTGCTGCTCGCACCCGCCCTCGGGCGGAAGAACGTGCTCGCCGTGGACCCCGGCTTCCGGACGGGCTGCAAGATCGTCTGTCTGGATCGCCAGGGCAAATTGCTGCATCACGACGTCATCTATCCCTCGCAATCGGATTTTCGGGTGCGCGAGGCGGCCGACGCGGTGCGTGGGTTGTGCACGAAGTTCCAGATTGAGGCAGTGGCCATCGGCAACGGCACGGCCGGCCGCGAGACGGAGACTTTCATCCGCGCCCTCAAGCTGCCCGCTACCATCGCTATCGTGATGGTCAACGAAAGCGGGGCCTCGATTTACTCCGCCTCGGAAGCCGCCCGTGAGGAATTCCCCGACCAGGACATCACCGTGCGCGGCGCGGTCTCCATCGGCCGGCGTTTGATGGACCCACTGGCAGAGCTAGTGAAGCTGGATCCCAAGTCGATCGGCGTGGGCCAGTATCAGCACGACGTGGACCAACGGGCGCTCAAGCACAGCCTGGACGACGTGGTAATGAGTTGCGTCAACGGTGTGGGGGTCGAGTTGAATACCGCGAGCAAGCAGTTGTTGAGCTACGTCTCCGGCTTGGGACCGGTGCTGGCGGCCAATATCGTCGCTTTCCGCAACGAGCGGGGCCCCTTCCAGTCCCGGGCCGACCTGCTCAACATCCCGCGTCTGGGAGCCAAGGCCTTCGAGCAGGCCGCAGGCTTCCTGCGGATTCGTGATGGCGCGCATCCCCTGGATGCGAGCGCGGTTCACCCGGAGAGCTACGGGATCGTGGATCGCATGGCCAAGGACCTGAATTGCCAGGTCAAGGACCTGCTGAGCAATCCCGGCCTGCGCCAGAAGATCCAGCCGGCGCGTTATGTTACCGAGACGGTCGGGTTGCCCACCCTCACCGATATTCTGGGGGAGTTGGCCAAGCCAGGCCGCGACCCGCGCCAGCAGTTCGAGGCCTTTGCCTTCAAGGAAGGCGTTGAGAAGGTCGAAGACCTCCGGCCAGGGATGAAATTGCCGGGGATCGTGACCAATGTGACCGCGTTCGGCGCGTTTGTGGACATCGGGGTGCATCAGGACGGTTTGGTGCATGTGAGTCAGTTGGCGGACCGGTTTGTGCGCGACCCGGCGGAGGTGGTGAAGGTCCAGCAGCAGGTGACGGTCACGGTGGTCGAGATCGATCTGCCGCGCAAACGCATCGCGCTTTCGATGAAGGCCAAGCCCGAGATCGGGCCCGCCGCCGGCGCGGGCACCAGAACGGGTCCCAGCGGACCACGGCCCCCGGTTGCGCGTTCACCCGCCAAGCCCGCGCCCGCGCCCTCGGGGGATTGGTTCAGCGAGGCGCTGCGCAAGGCGGGGAAGCCGTGAGTCGATGAAGCGGCGGTGCCTAGCTTTGTGGGCGTGGATGCCGATGGCGGCCGGGGCTGCCACCGTGACCGGGCAGAACCCGGAGAGCCCCGCGCTTTCTTCGTTCTTGCGCCAGCTCTGGACGGCTTTCAACGATTTCATCGCCTTCACCGCCAACGTCTGGCAGAACGTCGACGGTTTGGTGTTTTGCGGCATCGCCCTCTACCTGCTCATCCGGCTGGCCAAATCCGTGCTCGGCCACGACGAGAGCACCATCAAGACCTCCGCCAGTTTCGATTATCTGGGGGCCTTTCCCCGGGAATCGGATCACAAGGTCTTCCTGCTGGAAGACGTTTGGAAACTGCCGTTCCACGAAAAGACCGTGCGAGCCTGTTTCCGGCAAGCGACCGAGGAAGCGCCTTTCCTCTGCATTCCGAACCGGGCGGTCTGGATTGCCCTGCATGATTTTTATTCCGGCGTTCGCAATGACGCTGTCCCCCGGGCGACCGACCTTCGCCGTGACCAGGTGCTGCACCGGGTCAGCCACATCCTGGCGGTGACTTTCGGCGATTATGAGACCAAGCAGGCGCGCATTGAAGACCTCTCGGCTCCCAAGTTGCTGGACATCTTGCGCGATCCGGTCCGGGAGTTCCGCAAAGCGGCCTTGTCCAGCCGCGACCTGGAAACCGCCCGCCAGCTTACCCTGATCGAATTGGCCTCCTTGGTTTGTTGGAAGGCGCCTCACCTGGTGGCGGATGCGTTGATGGAACCGGAACTGCATCATGACGCGCTCCTGAAGGCCCCGGGCATTTCGATGATCGAGAAGAAGTTGAACCTGGAGGCCGGCCTGCAAGAACGCCAACGTGAGGAATACCATCGACTGCTCACCCAGGGCCAGAATCTCGGGAGGCTGATGCTCTTCAATCGTCCCACCTCTTATGCCTGGCTGGATTCTCTGAAGAGCCCCGAGGGACTCCCTAGCCCGCCCATCCCGACGCTGACGCCGGAGGAACTCCAGGCGGTGGCGCGCCTGATCAAAGCACGTGAGACGTTTCAACCTTGGACGCACCACCTCGTCGAGACGATCAGCCAGATGCCCTACATCCGGCGCCGCTACCGGTACCAGGAATATGTCCAAAAGGTGGGTCGCCTGGAGGCTGACGGCTGGCTAGTGCGCGTCTATGTGAATCTGGACCCCGGATAGAGGTGAGGCCTGCCGGCTTCCAGCCCTACAGGGCAAACGCCTTCCTGAGTGCGCTGGCGGCCGCCTCGCAGGCGTCGTCCTTGGTCATCTTATTGACCGCCTGGTTGAAAGGCTCCGCGCGCACAGGGCCGTCATAACCGATCTGATTAAGGGCCTTGAGCAAGGCGCCGACGTCGATCACCCCGGTGGCGCAGGGCAGTTCGCGCCGGCCATCCGGTTGTTGGTCCTTAGGAACCCCAACCGGCGCGTCGTTCAGGTCCACGGCGACTACGTCGACGCTCCTGAGGGTGAGCACGTCCGCCGCCGTATCTCCCGCATGCCACCAATGCCAACTATCCAACACGAACCCCACGTTGCCAGTGTTGATCTCCGCGATGAGGTCCTTCATCTCGGCCAGAGTATGAATGAACGGGTAGCGCCGATTGGCCCAGGATGTTTTCGGAGCAACATATTCCAGTCCTAGGCGCGCGCCATGGTCCTTGAGCACGTTGGCCGCCTCCCGCAAGCGGACGGTGTGTTGGCGGAAGTTCCGCAGGTAGGGTAGCGTGTCGCTGCACGGCATCAGCCAGGTGGTGGCCCGGCTCACCCCGGCCCGCTGGAGACCGGCGGCGAATTTGGGCAAGCCCTTCAGGTCTTCCGCGAACCGGGTTTCATCCCGGCGAAATTCCAGCGGCAGCCCGGCCGCTCCGAAAGCCAGGCCTTTGGTCTTCATGAAGGACCTCAACTCGGACGCCTGATCCTCGGAGAGCGAGGCGAGGAAGCCGCCATCGGCGCCCACGGATTCAAACCCGTGCCGTGCTGCCAGTTCGATGGCCTCCCGTTGGCCGGCCGAGACGCCGAGGTTTCCACACACCAGGTCCATCGTCATCTTGCGCGTCAGCGCCTCAGCGGCGTCGGACGCGTCCACGAAGAGGGTGGTGCCAGCCAGCGAGGCGATCAGGGTGTGGTTCATAAACTTTCTGCGATTGAGTTCGTTCATCGTTGTGTCAGTCTGTTGGTAACGGCACAGACGCGAAGGTGTCGGGGAACGCCGTAAAAAGCAAACAGAATGAAAACTCCGGGCGCATGATGAGTCAGCATGACTCAACCCGCGCGGTTCCAAGCGGCGATCATCGCCGCTTGCAAGCGCACTATGATCGGCTCTGGTCTGGCGCGATCGGCAGAATCCGGGCGGGGGACATCGAAGCCGATCCCGTGTTGGCGGCGGGCCGGCCGGACCGCCGGCGTGGTTTGACGGTGATTGCCCGGCCTGGGCCGGAGGTGCGGCGGCGGGTGGCGGCGTTCCTGGGGCGGTTGAGAGCCGTCGAACCAAACCAACACTACTACGCGCGCATGGAATTGCATGTCACCGTGCTATCGCTATTCACTGCCACGGTTGCCCCGGCTCGATTTTTCGCGCGAACCGGAGAATATGCGGATGTGGTCGATTCCGTCCTGGAGAAGGCTGCACCTTTCCGAATCGAGTTCGTCGGTGTCACGGTGTCCCCGGGGGCAATCCTGATCCAGGGGTTTTGCGACGAGACCCTCAACCGACTTCGGGATGCCTTGCGCGGCGAGTTGCGGAGTCGTGGGCTTGGCGAGGCGTTGGATGAGCGGTATCGACTTGAAACCGCGCACCTGACGGTCGTCCGGTTCCAGGCGCGCCTGCGTGAGAGTGAGCGGTTCGCCGCCGAACTCGAGCGCGCACGAGCGTTTCCGTTCGGCGCGACCGACATGAACACTCTCAGCCTGGTGAGGAACGATTGGTATATGACGCGCCAGATCCAGGAAACGGTGAAGTGCTACCGTTTGGGCGGCCCTTTTTCCGAGGTGTCGAGGCGCTAACCTCGGCGCCGTGGCCGAGTTGGGTTGGATGATTCGACGGGATCCAGGCCCTGTGTTTGCTCCTGGCGGTGCCAGCCCGAAGGGACAAGGCCGGCTGCGCCTTCCCCGAGAGGTCGCCAACCAATAGCGGGCCAACCAATAGTTGCTTTCCGGCGGCGTTGGCACGAACATAACCTCCGTTCGATTATGAGCAGAATAAAGCCTTACCGGCCGCCGCGGGTACGACAGCCTTTGCCGCGTTCGTTCAAAGACTTGACGCCGGCGAAGCATTTCAATCCGCGCACGTTTTTTCGCGAGATGGTGTGGAAAGCCCTGCTGACCCGCCGGACCGGGCAGCAGCTCAAACCGGTTTTCCCCAAGTTGACCAGCGGGCAGGTAGCGATCACCTGGATCGGTCATGCCTCCTTCCTGGTGCAGTTCACCGACCTCAACGTGCTCATTGATCCGAACTTCGCCAACTGGCTTTTCCTCTTGAAGCGGATCAAGCGGTCGGGCCTGCGCCTGAAGGACCTGCCGCCGATCGATTTGGTGCTCTTGACCCACGCGCATTACGATCATTTCCACAAACCCACTTTGCGGCGGCTGCCGCACCCCAAGATTGCCGTGATGCCTTGGGGTGTCGGCGACCTGGCTTATGATCTCGGTTTTGGGCGCATCGTCGAGTTGGATTGGTGGGAGAGTTTCTCTCACCGCGATTGGAAGGTGACCTTGACCCCTTGTAATCATTGGGGCGCGCGGCGTTTGCGGGACAATCATCGGGGCTACGGCGGCTTTATGCTCGAGCACCAGGGACGGCGCATTTACCACGCAGGCGACAGCGCCTACTTTGACGGCTTCAAAGAAATCGGGAAAATCTGCGCGCCGGAGATCGCGTTGCTGCCCATTGGGGCTTACCACCCGGAGTCGTTCCGGCGCGTTCATATGGGGCCCGACGAGGCGCTGCGCGTGTTCAAAGACCTCCGCGCCCAGTGGTTCGTCCCCATGCATTTCGGCTCGTTCCGCCTCTCTTTCGAGGATATGGACGAACCGCCGCGCTGGCTGCGCCAGCTCGCCGAGGAACAAGGTCTCACCCGCAAACTCAGGTTTTTGGAAGAGGGTGTGCCAACGGTCTTTTGACGTCGTGCACTAAAAACAGTTCATCTCCGACTCGTTTGGCGGAACGCAGTTGGAGTTGCGTCGCATCGGCCAAGGCGCTCGATCCCAGCCCTTCAGCGATGGTCGGTCCCTGGCGTCCTCCGAAGATTCGCGGGCAGACGGTCAGGTGCAGTTGATTCACCAGGCCGGCGCTGAACAGGGCTCCGTTGAGTTCGCCACCGCCTTCGCAGAGCAGGCGTTTCACCTTCCAAGTCCGGCGCAGCCAGCGCAGCGTTTCCGGGAAGTCGATCTCCGCTTCCCCGCAGATCCGCAACTCATCCACCAGCGGGCGGAGCCGGTTTAACCTTCGGTGGGAAGCGCGCGCCGTGGTGAGCAGGATCAGCGGCGAGAAACGGTGGCGGAAGATCTCCGCTTGCGGGCTGATGCTGCCGGAGCCGGAGACGATGATGCGCAGGTTGTACTCTCGCAGGCCGCGCTTCAACCGCTGGCGGCGGTACCGGGCCGGGCCGGGACCGAGGTTCACTGGATTCAGATCGATGGTGCGCGCGCCGGCCATGACGGCATCGGCGGTCGCGCGCAGTTCCAGGAGGTGGGCGTGGTCGCGGGCGCTGCCAAATGAGGAGACGGCGCCGTTCGCAGTGGCTATCTTGCCGTCGGCGGTCATGGCCATGTTGACCAGGACGAACGGAAATTCGGAAGCGCGCGGAGCGGGGGGTCGTTGCCGAGTCATACCAGCAGCATGGCGTCGCCGTAGCTGAAAAAGCGGTAGCGCTCGCGGATCGCCTCTCGGTAGGCGGCCAGCACCATGTCGCGTCCCCGGCTCTCCCCCGGCGCGGCGAAGGCGCTGACCAGCATCAGCAACGTCGAGCACGGCAGGTGAAAATTGGTGAGCAGGGCATCGACCCGTTTGAACTCATAAGGCGGATGGATGAAGATCCGAGTGCGCCCCGAGCACGAGACGACGCGACCCTGGTGGAGGGCGGCGACACTCTCGATCACCCGTACGGTGGTGGTGCCCACGGCGACCACGCGGCCACCGGCCGTTTTGGTTTCCTCAATGGCCCGCGCGGCTTGCGGGTCGAGTTCGTACCGTTCCTCGTGCATCATGTGGCCTTGGATCGTATCGGCCTTGATCGGCGCGAAGGTGCCCAACCCCACATGGAGGGTCAGGAAAGAGGTTCTGACGCCGCGCGCGCGCACTTCATCGAGCAGCGCCTCCGTGAAATGCAGGCCAGCCGTGGGCGCGGCCACGGAACCGGCAGGCTGCGCAAAAACCGTTTGGTAGCGACGCCCGTCCACCTCGGAGTCGGCGGGGCGATCGATGTAGGGGGGCAGCGGGATTTCTCCCCAATCCCGGAGGTGCTCGCGAAGATCGGCGACACCGGTGAAATGGAGGCGGCGATGGCCTTCGGGGTTGGTTTCGATGACGGTGGCGTTCGCTGGGACGGCGTTCCCCTGCGGGTCGAGCAGTATCAGCCGCGTGCCGATCCGGCCCCGCTTGCCCGGGCGCAGCATCACCCACCAGTCATTCACGCCGTTCTCTTCGAGCAAGAAGATCTCAAATCGCCCGCCGGTTTCGGTGTTCCGGGCGCGCAGCCGAGCCGGAATGACGCGCGAGTTGTTGAGCACCAGCAGGTCGCCCGGCCGCAGGTGATCCAGGAGGTCTCGAAACTGACGGTGTTCGGTTTGGCCGGAGTTCCGATGCAACACGACCAACCGGGACTGATCGCGCTCGGGTGCGGGGTGCTGCGCGATCAATTCCGGGGGCAGTTCAAAATCGAAGTCCGCCGTTCGCATCCTGGAGAGGTTACCCGAAGCCACCCCCATAGCGAAGCGCATATTTGGTTCGGGAAAGTCCTCCTTTTGCCCAGCTCGGACCATGCCTTGGACGACCGACGGTGATCCACGAGAGTGGCACCCGGTGGGGGGGAGTGGAGTGTTTGAAACCTGTCATCCCAGCTTTTTTTTGCCGTGGTGAGAAACAGGGCGAAAGGGGGTGAAAAGCCCGTTATCGATAATATCAGGCAAATACCAAAAGTGGGTTTGTAGCTCGCCCCCAATTGTGAATAACTCGCGAATAAAACGACCTGAAAAGAGTTGACTCTGGTGGGGGGAGATGGGTTATAGTGGGCTATCGTGGGTTACGGGTGTTACTGAATCCCACGGTGAATAAGTTCGTGATGGACCCGGAACAGACAGTAGAAACGACCTACTACAACTCGTGCTATCGGCACGGGGTTGATGGAAAGCGTCGCGTTCAGATTCCGGCGAAGTGGCGTCCGGCCCGGGACGGGATTGAACTAACGGTGATTATGTGGCCTGGATCCAGCGCGGGGACTTGTTTGAGGCTGTTGCCGCCACAGCAGATGGCGAAGCTCGTGAGCGATGTGGAGGCGTTGCCGAACGCCGATTTGACCAAACCGGTGTTGAAGCGGCTGATCGGGAGTGGGTCGGAACAGGTAACCCTGGACAAGGCGGGGCGGATTTGCCTGCCGGAGGCCATGGCCCATGCTGCCGACATCAAGAAGGAAGCCGTGCTCCTGGGCGCACTTGACCGCATCGAAATCTGGTCGCCGGAGCGATATGAAAAGGTGCAGATGGCCGATTCCGTCATGGCTTCTGAAGTATTGAAACTGATGGGATAGTTTTATGAGTGCAGAGAGACTGAGACTGTTGGCGGCGGGGAATTGTGTGAGTGGAATCAAGCACGGCAACGGTCCGTATCGGGAGACGGCGGAGAAGTTGTTGCCCAGGTTCAGCCTGGAGGGTAACGGTCGGACGGCGACCGCGGCGACGGGACATGAAGTGGTTGCCGGCGGCCTGTGGCCGCCGCGGGGTTCCGCGGTGGAAGCCGAGAGCAAAGGCCAGACGAATATGAAAACGCAGATCGAGGCGGGAAGCCCGGGCGGGATCGAGCAGTCCGAACCGGTGGCCCGCGCCCGGAAAGAAAATGGCTGGCTCGCCAGGTTAGCCCGCCTGTTTGGCCGTCCGGCGTCGGTGCCGCCGGTTCCGCGCCTTCCGCCGATGACGCGCCGGCAAGTGCAGTGCGAGTTGTCGCTCGATGAGGTCAAAGTGGTTCGGAACGACCTCAAGGACGCTGAGATCGAGGTGGTGCCGTTCCGGTCGTCCTCGGCGCCTACGGAGCACGCGCCCTTTTCACTACGCCGGGCGAGCACTGGCGGACCGGCGACGTTCTTGGGCCGCGCGACTTGGCGGCTGTTTGGGCCGCGGTAACGATGGCTGGCTGAGCGAGCGAGGCGGCGTGTCCGATTTTACCCACAAACCAGTCATGATGCGGGAGGTCCTGGAGGCTCTGGGACCGAGGCCGGGCGGTTGGTATGTGGACGGCACCCTGGGTGCCGGTGGGCACGCGGCGGCGATATTGGAAGCGAGCGCGCCCAATGGCCGGCTTTTTGGGTGTGACCGGGATGCAGCCGCCTTGGAAGCGGCGCGTCGGCGGCTTGGGGAATTTGAGGGTCGGTTCGAGCTTCGGCAGGGGAATTTCTGCGAGTTAGCGGACTGGGTGCCGATGGGGAGCTGCGAGGGTGTGTTGCTTGACTTAGGAGTCAGCTCACCGCAAATCGACGATCCGGCGCGTGGTTTTAGTTTCCAGTCCGATGGGCCCTTGGACATGCGCATGGATCGCCGCCAGGGCTTGACCGCCGCGGCGATCGTGAACGAGACCGAAAGCGAAGAACTGGCGAGGCTGTTTTGGGAATTGGGCGGCGAGCGGGCGGCCCGGCCCTTGGCCAGGGCGATCGTGCGTCGTCGGGAAGAACGGCCGTTTGTCACGACGGCTGACTTAGCGGCAGTGATTGAGCGGGTGACACCGCGTCACGGCAAGCGTGCGCACCCGGCCACGAAAGTGTTTCAGGCGTTGCGGATTGCCGTGAACGATGAGATCGGCTCTTTGGAAAATGGGTTGAAGGGCGCGCTGGGGGTTTTGAAACCCGCCGGCCGGCTGGTGGTGATTACTTTCCATTCTTTGGAAGATCGCACGGTCAAGCAGTTCGGACGCGTCCGGGCGCGGGATTACCAATTCGAGGGCGAAGTGGACATACCCGAACTCCGGGAGCCGTGTACGCCGGAGTTGCGGTGGGTCTTCCGCAAGGCGGTGATGCCGAGTCCGGCGGAGTTGGCCGAAAATCCGCGGAGCCGGAGCGCGCAACTGCGGGTGATGGAGAGAATTTAGATGGCGCGAAGTCGAAGACAGGAATCGTCAGCGCTCCGGTTTGTGCCGGTCGCGCGGGTGTTTGTGATCTGCACTCTGCTGGGTGGGGCAGGGGTAGGGTATGTCTGGCAAAAAGAGCAGATCGGACGGCTGAGCCAGCAGATCCACGAGCAGGAAGACCGCTTGGCGGAGCAACTCGCCGAGAATGATAATCGGCGAAAGCAGCTCGTCAGCATGCGCTCGGTCGGTTTTTTGGAAAAGAAGATTAAAGAGCTGAACTTGGGGCTGACGGCGCCGCAACCGACCCAAGTGTGGCGCTTGGTTGAGCCGCCGCGAACGGCGGCCAAGCCGGGGCGCGAGGCCCAATGGGCGGTCGAAGATGATCGGCTGCCAGGCGGCCCACGGACGAATGCGCCGCTCGGTCCCTGAAGCCTTTAGCCGCCGCCCGCGGAGGATCGGATGAGGAACCGGTTGCCGCGGGCGGTGCGCAGGCTCAGGCCTGGATGCGGACCGGATGAAGAATACGATGATGAACCATTTGCCGACGCCTGCGGTTGATCGGGTGAGGAACCGAAAACTGCGGGTGGCCGGCAGCTTGAATAGCGGGCAGATGATATGGCCAAACAAATACAGTTGAGAAGGCTGATTGCACTTTCGGCGCTGTTGGTGCTTGCCTTCAGCGGTTTGGGCTACCGGCTCGTGGACCTCCAGGTGATCCGCCATAACGAGTTTGCCGCTAAGGCGCAGCGGATGACCCACCACCAGTATCTGCTGGAACCCCGCCGGGGGGACATCCTGGATTGCCGCGGCAACTTGTTAGCGACCACCGAACTGGTCAAGACGGTTTGCGCCGACCCGGTGATGATCCGAGGCAAACAGGCGGAGGTGGCCCGGGCGTTGGCGCCGCTGCTCCAGGAGGACGAAGCCAGCTTGTACGCGCGGTTGCTCCCGAAGACCCACAAGAACGAAAAGGGGCTGACCGTCACGAACATGTTCGTGGAACTTAAGCATCGCGTGCCGGTGGCGACCTGGACGAACATTCAGGAGACCATGCGCAACCTCTGTCCTGGGTTGGTCGAGACCAACCTGCCACGCGCGGAGCGGCCGTTGCTCCACGCCCTCCGAGCCAAGGCCGTCTTCGCACAGAACGATCAGTTGCGCATCTATCCCAACCAGACCTTGGCCGCCCACATCCTCGGCTATGCAACTTCCGAGCCGGAAGAGGTCGAAGATGTTCCGGTCAACCAGATTATTGGGCAGGATGGGATTGAGCAGCAAATGGACGAGAAACTGGCCGGGGTGCGAGGTTGGCGGCTCACAGAGACGGACGGGCAGAGACGCGAGCAAGTCCAATGGCGCGAGCAAGATGTCGAGCCGCGAGACGGGCTCAACGTAGTGCTCACCATCGATTCGTTCATCCAGCATACTGTGGAAGCGGCGCTGGCGGAGGGGATGGAGAAGCACTCCCCCATCAGCATATCGAGCATCGTCGTCCGGCCGCGCACCGGGGAGATCCTGGCGTTGGCCACCCTGCCGACTTACGATCCGAACCAGGCCGGCAAATTCCCGCCTGAAGCGCGGCGCAACCGTGTGGTTTCCGACATCGCGGAACCCGGGTCGGTCTTCAAGATCGTGGTCGTCTCGGGTGCGCTGAATGAGGGCCTGGTGGATCTGAACGACAAGTTCGACTGTGAGCAGGGAGTATTCCATTATGCGGGCCGGGCACTGCACGACCATGAGTCGTTTTCCACGCTCTCGGTCGAGCAGATCATCACCAAGTCCTCGAATATCGGGGCGGCCAAGATCGGGATTAAGATGGGAGAGGACCGCCTCTATGATTACATCCGAAGGTTCGGTTTTGGGACAGTGACCGGTATTCCCTTGCCGGGAGAGGTGAGCGCCGGACGCTTTGTTCAGTTAAGCAAATGGACCAAGGTCTCCCTGGCGCAGGTACCGATGGGGCAGGGCATTTCGGTGACCCGGCTGCAAATGATCATGGCCATGTCCGCCATTGCGAATGGCGGCAAACTCATGCAGCCGATGATCGTGGACCGCCTGGAGGATCGCCAGCGCAAGGTGGTGGCGAAGTACGCTCCGCATCAGGTGCGGCAGGTCATCAGCGAGGCGACCGCGAGGCAGATGGTAACCGCCCTCAAGACCGTGGTCGGTCGCGAGGGCACGGCGCCCAAGGCGGCGATGGATCATTATACCGTGGCGGGGAAGACGGGAACGGCCCAAAAAGTCGAGCACGGGGTCTATGTCCACGGGAAGTACTTTTCCTCCTTCATCGGTTTCTTTCCGGCGGATCATCCGGAGTTGTGCATCTCGGTAATGCTGGACGAACCCAAGCATGGGTATTACGGCGGGCAAACGGCAGCCCCGATCTTCAAACAAATCGCGGAGCGAACCGCCAATTACCTGGGCATTCAGCCGGAGGATGTCGATGACCGTGGCACCCTGGCGGAGTCCCCCGGCCGCTCCAACGAAACCCACCTGGCCAAGGCGGGGCCGGTGGGTGGTAAACGGCCAACCAAACCCTGAAGCCACGGTCATGGAACCGAAAACGATTGAATACCTTACGGCGGCCTGCGCGGGCGAACTGCGGAGCGGTTCTCGCACTCCCCTCGCGCACCGAGTTTGCACGGACTCGCGCCTGGTGCAGGCCGCCGACCTCTTTGTCGCCCTCAGCGGTGACCGCTTCGATGGCCACCGGTTCCTGGCCGAGGTCGCTCGCAAAGGGGCCGTCGGGGCCGTGGTCGCCCGCGACCGTGTTCCGGCGGACTTGGGCGGTTGCGCCGTGATTGCGGTGGAGGATCCGCGTTCGGCGCTGGGGCGGCTGGCGGCAGTTTACCGGCGGGAGTTTACTCTCCCCGTCATCGCGGTGGGCGGCTCGAACGGAAAAACCACCACCAAGGAACTGATCGCTTCGACCCTGTCCCAGTTGTTCCGGACGCTTTGGAGCGAAGCCAGCTTCAACAATGACATTGGCGTGCCCTCCACGTTGTTGCGCCTTGAGGCGGCGCACCGGGCGGCGGTGATTGAGGTGGGGACCAACCATCCGGGAGAACTGGCGCCTTTGGTTCGAATGGTCGCTCCAGATTACGGTGTGATCACGAATGTCGGGCGGGAGCATCTCGAGTTTTTCGGCGACTCCGAGGGAGTGGCGCGCGAGGAGGGTTGGCTGGCCGAGTTGCTGCCGGCGAGCGGCACACTCTTCGTGAACGGGGATGACCCGTGGACCCCGGCTATTTCGCGGCGCAGCCGGGCGACCACCGTCCGGGTGGGATTGGGCTCCGCGAACGATTGGCGCGCGTCCGGAGTCCGGCTCGAAAAGGGCGGGCTCACATTCAAAGTGGCGGCCCCCAAGCCGGCGTTTTGCAGGGAATACCGACTCCAACTCCTCGGTCGGCACCAAGTGTGGAACGCCCTGTTCGCCGTCGCCCTGGGTTCCGAACTGGGCTTGACTCCGGAGCAGGTGGCTCGGGGGCTGGCCGAGTGCAAACCCGCAAAAATGCGGATGCAAGTATGGGAACTCAATGGCGTGCGGGTTCTGGATGACGCGTACAACGCGAACGCCGACTCGATGGCGGCGGCGTTGGCCACCTTGCATGAGCTGCCTTGCAAGGGGCGCAAGGTCGCGGTCCTGGGCGACATGGCGGAGTTGGGGACGCACAGCGAGGCGGCTCACGAAGAGGTTGGACGGCGAGCCGCCGAGTCGGGAGTCGGTCAACTCTTTGCCATCGGTAAGAGCGCGGCCTGGCTGGCTCGAGGGGCGCGCATCGGCGGGTTGAACCGGGTGTTCGAGTTTGCCGATGTCGAGAGCGCCGCCCAGGCTCTCAAGCGGTTCGTGAAGAGCGGCGATCTCGTCCTGCTCAAGGCCTCCAGGGCCGCCCGCCTCGAGCGGGTCGCGGAAGTCCTGCGTTCCGGAGAAACCGGTCGGAGAAACTAGCTGTTCATGTTTTATTACCTGGCCCAAGAACTGTTGAAGTGGAGCGCGGACACCGCGTGGGCCGAGTATTTGAAGCCCCTGAGGCTGTTTCGCTATATCAGTTTTCGCAGTGCGGGCGCGGCGATGACCGCGCTACTGTTGAGTCTGTGGCTTGGGCCTAGGGTGATTAGCTGGCTCAAACAATTGAAATTCGGGCAGGATTACTCGGACAAGGCCGAACTGGCGGGCGGGGCGATGGGCCGGATCAACAAACGCGGAGTTCCCACGATGGGCGGGATTCTGATCGTGCTGGCCCTCAATCTGACGACGCTGCTTTGGGCCCAACTCAATGAGCTGGTCCTGCTGGCGTTGTTCTCCGTGGTGGTGCTGACCGGACTGGGCTTCTTCGACGATTACGCGAAGATCATTCAGCAGAGCGGGGGTGGAGCCAAATCACGGGTGAAGCTCTGGGTGCAGACGGCCCTGGCCGTGTTTATCGCTCTCTACTTATGGGGGCGCCCCTCGACCGCCCGGCTCATCACCGACATCATGGTGCCCTTCTACAAACACCCCATCTTGGCTTGGTCAGGCGCCGCAGGTGGGGTGATTGTGACCGTGCTGACCATCGTTGGCAGTTCCAACGCGGTCAACCTGACCGACGGCCTCGACGGCTTGGCCATCGGTTGCACCCTGATCGTCGCCTTCGTTTTCGTGGTGCTGACCTACGTCGTCGGCAACGCCAAGTACGCCGTTTACCTCCAGATACCCTATGTCGCGGGTGCTGGCGAGTTGACGGTTTTTTGCTCGGCGATGATTGGGGCTGGGCTGGGTTTTTTGTGGTTCAATTGTCATCCCGCGCAGGTGTTCATGGGGGACACCGGATCTTTGGCGCTTGGGGGCGCGCTGGCCCTGGTGGCCGTGCTGACCCACCAACCTTTTGTCCTGTTCATCGGCGGAGGCGTGTTTGTTATGGAGGCGCTTTCGGTCATTATTCAGACGAGTTGGTTCCGGTTCACCCGGGTCCGATACGGCACCGGCCGGCGCGTGTTTTTGATGGCGCCCTTGCATCACCATTTTGAGAAAAAGGGCTGGTACGAATCGCAGGTGGTCGTGCGTTTTTACATCCTGGGAGTCTTGTTTGCTCTCATGGCCTTGAGCACCCTGAAGCTCCGATGAAACCCACATTGCTTTCGTGCTTGCGTGCGAGGCCGTTCGCTGTTAGAAGCACTGAATGGAGCGGCGAGAAATGCCGCTTTCGACGATGTCGCCATGCTTTCATTGGCTTGTTCGGCTCTGATCAAGCTCGCCACCGCCCGCCACACGGCGGATGCTTTTACCGGTGCGTTGGGCCGGTTCGGGCTGAAGCTGGGATGATTGAATGCGGGCGAAGTGCTCGAGAAGCAACCGATTATTTAACATTTGCGCCGGGGTCTTTGAGGCAAAACGCCGGCTCAAGAACAAGAACATTGAACTAACCTCAACAACCAGGCGCGCTGCCAAATATAGAGATGAACAACGAAAGTCCACTGATTCCGAAAGGCTCCCTGCTGGAGCAAAAGAACAAAGGCCGCATGCGGTTTAAAATCGCCGTCTTTGCCGTGCTGGGTTTGCACGGCGTGGCGGTGCTGGCTTTGTTGATGGCGGGTTGCAATCGCAACACCGACTCCACGCCGCCAGTCCAAACCACGTCCACTATCGAGCCGCGATCCGACACCACCAGCCCAATCGCGTCCAGTCCCTTGCCGACCCTGGAATCAAGCAACACGGCGGCAGTGCCGGCGACCAATCCGAGCGGGGCCGGCGTGCCCAGCTCAGTCCCAACCGGCCCGATCTCGGGGACACCGACCGGCGCTACGGGAGTGGTGGCCGCCCCTGCGGGCACCGGCACGGTAGCTCTTCCTCCCACCGGACCGACCGAACCGGTCGTGGCACCTGCCGGCTTCGCCGCCGATTACAAGGTGGTGAAGAACGACACCCTGGCGAAAATTGCCAAGCACGCACATGTCACGCTGGCCTCCCTGACTAACGCCAACCCGGGGGTCGATTCCACCAAGCTCAAGATCGGTCAGACTATCCATATCCCGGCCGCCCCGGCCCCGGCGGGCGCCAATCCGTTGGCGGGGGCACCGGGTTCGCTGACGCCAGGAGGCACACCTGCCGCCGATAGTGCTGCCGGCGAGCAGGTTTGGGTGGTGAAGTCCGGGGACTCCTTGATCAAGATCGCCGGCCAACACGGGATCAAGGTCAAGGCCCTGCGCGCCGCCAACGGTCTCAAGACCGACAAGATCCGGGTCGGGCAGAAACTGAAGATCCCGGCGAAAACGGCAACGACGGCGGCAGCCGTACCCGGGGCGGCGGCGGGGGCGACGCCAGTTCCCGACGCGGGGGCCACGGGTTCCGGCTTGACGAATCCGTTGCCGGCAACCCACTAAAGCGGATGATTTGGCCGGGAGCGCGGCCCGCTGGCCGGGCCGGGCTCCCTCCGCTCCCGGCGCGGCGGAGTAGCGAGTGATAGAAACCAGGCTTGGAATGAGAGCGGCGGTAGTCATCTTCGTGTTTTGTGTGGGCATCCTCCTCGCCCTGGGGATGGTGATGCTCTACAGCTCAACTATGACCCAGCATGGCGAGCGCCAGTTGCTGATGCAGTTGGTGTGGTGTGCGCTGGGTTTGGTAGTGTGCGCGATCGCGGCGCGAACCGATTACAGGCGGCTCAAGCCCTTTTGGTGGGTGTTTCTGGGCCTCGGCGTGTTGATGTTGGCGGCGGTCCTGGTGCCCCATATCGGGGTGGTGAAAGGCAACGCGCGCCGCTGGTTCGGTTTCCATGGCCTGAGTTTCCAACCTTCGGAGTTTGGCAAGGTTGCCTGCCTGGTCTGGCTCGCGTGGTACGGTGAGCGGTTTCAACGCCAGATGGCCTCGTGGTACCGCGGGGTGCTCATCCCCGCCGCGGGCATCGGCTTGTTCGTGGGCTTGATCTTCAAGGAGCCCGACGTGGGCAACGCCCTCGTGCTGGCCTCGGTGTGCGCCATTGTCCTGCTCCTGGCGGGGATGCGCCTGTGGTATTTTCTCCCCCCGGTGCTGGTCGGCGTGGTGGCCGTGGGCTGGTTTATCTCGCACAACCAGATGCGTTTGGAGCGGATTCACTCCTGGCTGCATGTCGAGGAAACCAAGCAGGACAAAGGGTTGCAAGCCTACCAAGCCATGGTGGCCTTGGGCAGCGGCGGTTGGACCGGCCGTGGCTTGGGCGACAGCCGGGAGAAATTGGGCTACCTTCCTGAACACCAGACCGACTTCATTTTCGCCATTATCGGCGAGGAGCTCGGGTTGGGTGTGACCCTGGGCGTGGTGGTCGCTTTCCTCGCGATCATGATCTGCGGGTTAATTATCGCGTGGAACTCCGCGGACACCTTCGGTTTTCTGCTGGGTTCGGGCATTACGTTTCTCATCGGCCTTCAGGCCGTTATCAACATCGGGGTGGTGACCAGTGCCCTTCCCAACAAAGGGTTGCCTCTCCCTTTTATTAGCCGCGGCGGGTCGAACCTGTTCATCCTATTGGCCTGCGTCGGCCTTGTGTTAAGCATTGCCCGGCATGCCCCGGCTGCTGAGTTGATCGAGGAATCGGACGAGGCGGAGGACGCGCTTAGCCAGGAGCGGGAGAACCCGTTCCGCGCGCCCCAAGCCCTGGAACCGGCTCGCGGCGCCGCGTTCCAGCCCGTGGCCTCCGGGCTCTGGGCGCCGGATTGAGTTTCTGATGACGGCTATGGATTCCATGCGGATGGCGATTGCCTGTGGCGGCACGGGCGGCCATCTCTTCCCCGGGTTAGCGGTGGCCGAGCACCTCTGTGCGCGCGGTTGCCGGGTGACCCTCTTGATCTCCTCCAAAGACGTCGATCAGCAGGGGGTGCAAGGCGTTGTTGGGATGGAGATCCTCACCCTGCCGGCCGTGGCCTTGAACCGGGGAGGGGAGTTCGCCTTCTTGCGGGGTTTTCTCCGGTCCTACCGATGCGCCCAAAGGGCGTTCCGTGGTGACCCGCCTGCGGGCGCCTTGGCGATGGGCGGATTCACCAGTGCCCCGCCGGTACTCGCGGCTTGGCGGCTGGGATCGCTTGGTTTCCTGCACGAATCCAATAGCGTTCCGGGTCGCGCTAACCGCTGGCTGTCGTGGATGGTGGACACGGCTTTCATCGGGTTCCCGTCGGCCGCCGGGCGGCTTCATAATAAGCAGGTGGTGGTTAGTGGCACGCCTGTGAGGTCCCAGTTTCAACCTCGTGAAGCCCGTGCGTGTCGCCTGGAACTGGGTTTGGATCCGGATCGGCCGGTGGTGCTGGTCATGGGGGGAAGCCAGGGAGCCACCGCCATTAATGCCCTGGTCACCCGCGCCTTGCCGGTGTTGGCGGGCGAGTCTCGTCGGTGGCAGTGGTTTCACCTCGCGGGCCAGGACCAGGTGGAGCGCGTGCGGGGGGCCTACGCCGAAGCGAAGCTGGATGCGGTGGTCCATCCGTTCTTTTCTCGCATGGAAATTGCCCTGGGCGCCGCGAGCGTCGCGGTGAGCCGGGCGGGAGCCTCCTCGATGGCGGAATTGGCCGCGCAGCGGCTTCCCGCAGTCTTGGTGCCGTATCCGACCGCGGCGGACAACCATCAATGGCATAACGCCCGTGCCTTCGAGTTGGCCGGGGCGGCGAGGTTGATCGACCAGTCGGCGGCGACCCCCGAACGCTTGGTCTCGTCGCTCCAGGATTTGGGGGCCGACGGGACGGCGCGCGACGCGATGCGGGCAGCCTTGGCGCGGTGGGACTCACCGGGCGCGGCAAAGCGGATCGCAGACATGATTTTCGAGGGGTGCGCCAACCGGAGCGCCCCTCGGGCCGGCCGGCCGGTCCCCAATACGAGATCCATCGACTCAACCCGGCAGGAAAAAACCACGAGATGCCCGATGACCGTCTCATGAGCGACCTCGGAATGAAAACGCGTCCGCCGGAAGCCGTCAGCGAGAGTTGGACGGCTGAGCTGATCCGGGAGGTCGGTCCGGAGACGGTGGTTAAGACCAATGAACCTTTGTCACGCCGCACTACCCTGCGGGTCGGGGGGCCGGCGGATGCGCTCGTCGAACCGGCGTCCGAGTCGGACCTCCGGGCCGTGCTGAGGTTTTGTCGGGTGCGCAGCCTCCCCTTTTTTGTTTTGGGTCGCGGTTCGAACCTCCTGGCCCGGGACGGTGGTTACCGCGGCGTGGTGATCTGCCTGGCCCACCCTCATTTTAGGCGCATCGAGGTGGAAGGGACCCAGCTTCGCTGTGGGGCGGGTGCCCGGTTGAAGGCGGTTGCGCTGGAGGCCCGGCGTTTTGGCCTCGCGGGATTGGAGTTTCTCGAAGGCATTCCGGGCAGCGTCGGTGGCGCCTTGCGTATGAATGCCGGAGCGATGGGCGGGGCCACCTTTGACGTGGTCCAGTCGGTTCGCCTGATGGATGGCGAAGGCCGCGTGCGGGAATGGGTGGCCGCCGAAATGAAGCCCGCTTACCGGGAATGTGCCTCACTCAAGACCTACCTCGCGCTGGAAGCCATCTTCCGGGGCGAACCCAGCGCGCGTGAGGAGATTGAAAAGCGCATGAGCCAGTTCAGCCAAAAACGCTGGAGTTCCCAACCGGCGGCGCCGAGTGCGGGGTGCACGTTCAAAAACCCGCCCGGAATTCCCGCAGGCCGGCTGATTCAGGAACTCGGTTTGAAGGGGATGCGTTGCGGCGGAGCTTCGGTCTCGATGGAGCATGGGAATTTTATCGTTAACGACGGCACCGCCACGGCTCAGGACATTCTGGACCTGATCGAGCTGATCCGGCAACGGGCGCGGCAGGAACGCGGCGTGGATCTGGAACCGGAAGTTGAAATCATCGGCGAGCCGGTCGGGGCGATTTCGGCGGCCGCGGGCGCTCAGAGTTGGCTATAGTATCATGAAGACAATGAGAATCACCGTGATGTTGGGCGGTCCCAGCGCCGAACGCGAGGTATCGCTTCGCTCCGGCGCCGCGGTAGCGAAAGCCCTGCGTTCGCTGGGGCACGGCGTCGATGAACTGGATCCGCAACCGTCGGGCTGGAAATTGGCCCCGGGAACCGAGGTGGTCTTTCTCGCGCTGCACGGCACCTATGGTGAGGACGGCACGGTCCAGGCGCAACTTGACGCGTTGGGGGTGCCTTATACCGGGTGTGGTTCCAACGCGAGCTGCATCGCGTTTGACAAGGTGCTGACCAAGCAGTTGTTGCTGGCGGCGGGCGTGCCTACGCCCCGTTACGCGGTCATCGCCGACGCGGCTGCCGCCTGGCCGGTTGGTTGGCGGCCACCCGTGGTGATCAAACCCGCCAGACAAGGCTCCAGCGTGGGGCTCGAATTCGTCGACCGCCCGGAGGATTGGAGTCGGGCCCTGGGTGAAGCTCTCAAATACGATTCGAAGGTCCTGGTCGAGGACAAGATTTCGGGGCGGGAAACCACGGTGGGGATCCTCGGGGCCGACACGCTTCCCGTGGTCGAAGTCCGGCCCAAACAGGGGGCCTATGATTATCGCAACAAGTACACACCGGGCAACACCGAGTATTTTTGTCCGGCGGCCTTTGACGCGAAAACCACGCAAGCCATCCAGCAGGCGGCGCGGGGAGCGTTTCACGCGATTGGCGGGCGCGACTATGCTCGCGTGGATGTGATGGTGACGCCGAGTGGCGAGCCGATGGT
>TBL_comb47_HYPODRAFT_10001220_pt1 | contig 33557 bp, 36 predicted proteins | sample TroBogypolimnion_40_FD_10682 | JGI IMG/M metagenome (IMG submission 10682)
GGTAATCATTTGTTTTTTAAAACAATTGCTTTTTTGAAGCAAAATTTATGTTTGGTTATTTTGCTTTATGTATCAATGGATTATGCTATCTCATGCAGCATTTCTATTGTTCCCATGAACAACCCCAAATTTTTTGTGAATGGCGAGATTATTGCCCATTCATAGGATTTCGTTATTCCAGAAATTCAGGAGATTTGGTTGGCCATGGCCTAGCTGAATTTGCTTTGAGCTTTATTAAAGTGGTTAACGAAATAGCCAAGCTTGATCTGCAAGCGCTGCAGTTCAAAACCCAGCCAGCTTATATGTACAATCCCAGAAGGGTTAGTATTAATCCCAGCAACTTCAATATTGAGCCTGGTACATTTTTTCCAGTTGATTTAGATGGTGGAGTACCAATAGCGCCGTTTCCGCTTCCCAACGAATCACGTTTTTCAAGATTATCGATTGCAGAACTACAAAAGACCATAAAAGATATATTTCTATCGAGTTGGCTCGATAATGATTTACGCACGCCAAACATGACTGCAACAGAAATAGCAATTAGGCAACAGGAATTTATTAGAAGAATCGGCGGCGCCATAGGGCGTTTTGCTCAAGAGTTTATCAAACCGTTTTTAACTGCCTGCTTAAAGATATTAAGACGCAAAGGGAAATTAAAATACTTGAGCGTAATTGGTCAAGAAATAGGCCTTAAAATAAACGATCAGTTTATAAACATAGAATATGACTCACCATTAATCACCCTGCAAAATCAACAAGACGTAGATAGCGTACTTAGTTTTATAGCAACCAACGTCCAGCTATTTCAAGGCAATGCCATGCTTGCTCTAAATCTACCAGAAATACCAACTTGGCTCGCTAACAAAAAAGGTGTTGATCTAACTCTCGTTAATAAGCCCGAAGAGATTGCAAAAGCTTTTAGGGATATGCGGATGCAGTTGCAGGAGCAGGCTAAGCCGCCAGCACCACAAGCGCCGCCACTGGGACAGTCAAATCAATCAAACCAGCAGAATCAACAGAATGTAATAACACAACGGCCTATAGAGATAGGCTAGAGAGGATATATGGAATCAATATTTAAGCTCGACCCTACAACAGAAGCAGAAATGGAAAGAGCTGCAAACACCAAAGATAATCGTAGAAAAACCGAATTGTGTTGCTTGGCGCATAAGCTATTTGTTTTGAACGAAGATGGCAAAAGGTTTTTAGATTTACTAAAAGAAGATTTGATTTTGCATAGGGAAACGGCCAGTCCCAAGCTGGATGCAGCCTATGCTTACTATACCGAGGGCGAAAACAATACGGTAAGAAGGATGAGTTATTTTGCTGAGCTTTATCCGACAGTAGCTAAAAGGCTGCAAATGAAAAACCAAGGGTTAGAAAATAACAATAACAATGAATGAAGGTGATACATGGTAGATACTATAAATGAAGTGGTTGAATCAGCAGTTGAAACGAAAGACGTGCTTGGTAATAAAACTCTTTTTGATATTGAAGATGCAGAAAGCGGAAAAAACGAACAACAAGAAACCCCGGGTATTTCACGGGGACAAAAAGACCCCAGCGCATCTGATTCCGGTAAAAATTTGTCAGAGCCCATTGAGTGGTATTACGACGATAAAATGAAAGGAGAGTGGATACCGCCGGAGTGGTTTAAGCATAAAACATTTAAAAATATTACAGAGCAAGCTCGTGCGTACAACGAGGCTCGTAAGCAGATTACTCAATATTCCGAGAAGCTTAAAGCATTTTCTGGTGCGCCGGAACAGTATGAAGGGGCAGAGGAGGGTGCAAAAGATAATGTGTTTGCTGTAGGGCTTAAAGAGCTTGGCCAAAAAATAGGATTAAACCAAGCTGGTTTTAATGATTTACTTTCTATCTATGATAAAACTAAGGAAATAGAAGCAGAAAAAGAAAAAAACAATTTGTTGCAACAGCAAAAAGGAGAGTTGAAAAAGATAGGAGGAGTTAGCAAGCTAAAAGAAATAGAGACTAAGTTTATTGATGCTTTTGGTGATGGCTCCATTCCTTGGCTAAAAAAATCCCTCAAGTCTTATGATGATTATGTAAGTTTAGATCGCATAATATCCAGCGTTTCCGCTAAAACCAGATTGCCTGTAAGTAGTATGGAATCATCCATATCAACCAGAGAACAAGCAGAAGATTTAATACGTGATCCTCGTTGGGGAAAAGACAAGGAGTTTACTAAAAAAGCGGATAAAGTGTTAGGATATATGTTGCAAAACAAGTAAACTGAATAAATAATGTCGGGTTTTTATACACTTAACTGTTTGTTTTTTTGACATCACTAAAATGATAAAAGGAACTAGTGAAATTAAACTTGAAGAATTATTTGATGCATATTTTGATTGCAGAAAAAACAAACGAAATACAATAAATGCCCTTGATTTTGAAATTGATTACGAAAGCAAATTAATAGAACTATGTTATGAGATTAATAGCGGTACCTACCAACCTGGTAAATCTATTGCATTCATAGTGGATCAACCTGTTAGACGTGAAATATTTGCAGCAGATTTTCGTGATAGAGTTATACACCATCTTATTATTAATAAACTCAATCCATTATTTGAAAAAGACTTTATTCGCGATAGTTATTCTTGTCGACTTGGAAAAGGTACAAGCGCTGGAATTAAGCGCTTAGACAGCTTTATAAGGTGCTGCTCTAAGAATTATTCGCAGAATTGTTATGTTTTAAAGATCGATATAGCAGGATTTTTTATGAGTATCGATAAAAATATTTTATTTGAAAAATTAAAAAGTTTTATTGAACAAAAATACTTATGTACAGATAAACTGTTACTATTAAATCTTTGTAAAACTATCATATATAATGATCCAACTAAAAATTGTATAATTAAGGGCAGCATACACGATTGGGATGAGTTGCCTAATAATAAAAGCTTATTTCATTCACCGCATAATTGCGGCTTGCCAATAGGTAATTTGACCAGCCAGATATTTGCTAATTTTTATCTGAATGCTTTTGATCATTTTATTAAAAATAAACTAGCCATACGCTTTTATGGCAGATATGTTGATGATTGTGTATTGGTATATCAAAACAAAGAATATCTTGAATATTTAACAATTGAACTTAGAAATTTTTTAAAATCAGAGCTTAAACTAGATCTTCATCCAAAGAAAATATATTTACAACACCATACCAAAGGTGTGAAATTTTTAGGAGTAATTATAAAACCCAATCGTATGTATATTTCAAATCAGACTAAAAGCAATTTTTATGCTGCAATAATAAAGCAAAATGGTGTTGTAGATGATAGTAGACCAATAAAAGAAAAAAAGGACACATTTCTATGTAGCATGAATTCTTATCTTGGTATTATGCGACAGTATAAGTCTTATAACATACGAAAAAATATGATCATTAAATATTTATCGTCTTGGTGGCGGGATCGTGTTTATTTTGACACAAATGTTACTAAATTTGTGATAAGACGTCATAGACGAAGCGCTGAGTCGAAAAGCTTGCAATAGCAACTGGAAACAATCTGCTTTTGCGAGTATTATGAGCTGGTTGTAAATAGGAAATAGATTAAATTTGTAAATTTGAGAAAATAGAGTTTTTATGGCACTGTATTATAGCTTGCCTGTGTATCGCGATACATATAAATTGGTGCTGAAAATATTTGAGGTTACCCAGAACTTTTCGCGAGAGTATAAATATACTTTAGGTCAAGATATGAAGCGTGACGCCATGCGGTTAGTAAGAAGTATTTATAGGGCTAATAAGGCAACGACCAAGAAGCAAGAATATCTTGAAGCTTTTTTAGATGATTTTGAGTTGCTTAAGTTAGAAATTCGCCTATGCACCGACATGAAAATGTTGTCCATTAAAAGGTTGAGCGAATTAAGTCGCTTAATGGACTGTGTAGGCAAACAGGTTACAGGTTGGCGTAATGCCAGCTCTGTAAAGCCAGAATCACTAATGCCAAGGTGTTAGTGAGCGAGCAGGTTTTTGTTTAAAAGCGGTAAAGGGACTGGTGTTTTTTGACCAGTAAAATAATATGAAGCAAGAAGCCTTGCTTGCATTAATACTCCTTTACGAATGTTGATGAGTTCTTCCGAGTACTCTGGCAACAATAACAACGCGTGGAACCAGAACTTCAGTAATGGTAATCAGAACAACAACAATAAGATTAACAATTACTTTGGGGTGCGTGCTGTTCGGGATTTTGAACAATAACCATGACAACTAACCGTTGGCATAAAATACCAACGGTTATTGTTTTTTGTAAAAGCAGCATAAAAGAGATACAATGTCACAATAGAATTGTGGTATAAATATTTTTTGATCTAATCTGTTTATTAAAGTGCGAAATTGTTTAATGTACTGAAACTAGATTGTGAAATGGAGCAACATATGATGACATTCTCAACGCAACTAAAGTTTTTACTTGCAAAAATGAGCACTAAGAAAAATTTAATAGCCCTGTTGCTTATATTTTTTTCAATTTTCAATATAAACTATTGTTATGCAGTAGCTGTAGGCGAGCCCTATGAGGGCGGTACAGTATTTTGTGTAAGCCAAACACCAGATATAACCAAATGTGTGCCAGCAGGTTCTGGCGATTATGGTTTGGTTATGGCCAACGAAGACCAAGCCAATTTCGATTCTAACGCTAGCCACGGGGTGCAGTGGTCTACTGCATATACTGAAGTTCCTGGTGCTAGATCAGATGATGATGGCGCAAGTAATACTGCTGCTATTATGGCTGTGTTTCCTGGCGATAACCCAGGCAACAATGCAGCTTGGTTATGTCATAATTACAGAGATTCAGAAGGGTATGAAGATTGGTATTTACCATCTAAAAACGAATTAAATAAAATGTATATTTATGCTAAAGCAAATAATTTAATTGGTAAGGGTTGCTCTGGTAGTAAAGGTAGCGGGGTGCAGTGTTTGGTGGGTGGTTATAATGATAATAAGTACTATTGGAGTTCTTCCGAGTACTCTGGCAACTATAACTCCGCGTGGTCCCAGTACTTCAGTAATGGTAATCAGTACCGCACCAATAAGATTGGCNATTACTTTGGGGTGCGTGCTGTTCGGGCTTTTATCAATTCACCAATTCAACAATTTATCAATTTGCTTTCAAGTGGTCGTTCAATAGCTGAAGCATTGGCTATTATGGATATAAATAGCAATATTGAATGTTTAAAATTTGCTTTGAATCGTGAGGATATCAATGCGGTTGGGCTTGCTGCTATAGCCCAGAATCGTAGTGCTGATGCCGGTTTGCTAAGAGCTATAGCTGGACATCCTAGGAGTGATGCAGATACATTATTAGCTATAGCACGAAATCCTATTACCGAAACGTTGGGCTTGGGTGCTGTTGTTCATAATCCAAATGTTGATGCTCGTACTCTTATCGCTGTTGCAACACATCCTAACGTCGATGCGGCTTTACTGACAGAGATAGCGGCCAACCCATATGCTGATGTAGATACATTATTAGCTGTGGCTCGAAATCCTATTACTAATCCAGGTGGGTTGAATATTGTTGCTCTTCACCCAAACTCCAATGCCCCTGCGCTTGACGCAGTAGCCGCGCACCCTAATGCCATAGCCCCTATTTTATTAACTGTTGTACGAAACCCTGTTATCGATAACGTTGGCATACGGTCTGCTGTTACTCACCCTAGAGTTAATATTGCGGTGCTTACCGCTGCTGCAGCTCATGCTCATGCTGAAGCTGAAACTTTATTGATTGTGGCGCAAAATCCTATTACAGATCTAGCTGGTTTAGATGCCCTTGTTCACAATTCTAATGCTAATGCACAAGTACTTACTGCGGTTGCTAATCATCATAATGTAAAGGGTGAATTGTTACGTGCATTGGTACGACCATATGTTGATGATAAAACTTTATTGGCTGTAGCTAGTAACCCCGCAACTGAGCTAAGAAGCTTGCATGATGTTGTTAGACATCCAAACGTTAACTCTCAAATTCTTGCTGTTGTTGCTGCCCACCATAACGCAGATGCCGATATTTTATTTTTCATAGCCCAGAACCACATTACCGAAACGTTGGGCTTGGGTGCTGTTGTTCATAATCCAAATATTGATATTCGTGCTCTTACTGTTGTTGCGTCCTCTCCTAAAGCAGATCCCGATACTCTGTTAGCCATAGCTCGTCACCCTAGCACCAATATAAAGGTCTTAGTCGTTATTGTTGGTAATCCAAATATTGATGTTCGTACTCTTGCCGCTGTTGCGTCCCATCCTGATGCGGATGTTGACATTCTGTTAGCCGTAGCTCGCCATCCCAAAACTGATATAGAAGTGTTACGTACTGCTGCTAGACATCCAAATGCTAACGCTCAAATTCTTACTCATGTTGCATCCCATCCTGGTGCGGATGTTGACATTCTGTTATTCGTAGCTCGCCATCCCAAAGCTGATAAAGAAGGATTACGTGCTGCTGCTAGACATCTAAATGCTAACGCTCAAATTCTTACTGAGATTGCAAACAATAAAAATGCTGATTGGCTACTGCTATTTAATATAGCAAGTAATCCAGCTGCTAATGCAGAAACGTTACTAGCTATAGCTCAGAACGATAATGCTGAAATACATGTATTAGAGCGCGTTCTCCATCATCCAAATATTAATGCACGAGTTCTTGCCGCAGTTGCCATTCACCGAAGCGCCGTTACGGATACTTTGTTGAGCATAGCTAGAAATCCTCTTACGAATTTAACTGGTTTAAATATTATTGCTCACAATCCAAATGTTAATCCACAAATTCTTAACGTAATTGAATTTCACCCACACACTAATGAGACATTACTCGTTGAAGTGTTGGCAAGGTTGGAGTCTATCCCGGAACCCGGAGCGCAGCCCGGCCTTACACCAAAAAGTTTTTAATACGAGCAGGTGATAGTAAGGTAAATAGTTGAGTAGGAGGACAAGACGCAAGGTCTTATTTTACTAAAAAATAATCATATTTTATAGAATGATGGTATTGATAATATTACTAATAAAATCAATAAGTTGCCAGTAATAAAATTTACTGGATATTATGACATAAATTATCATTAATATCAATCTGTTATACTAATAACTACTCTGTTCGCTGGTAATTAAGAATTTTAGCACAATTATCTGAGCAGCGGCGCTAGCCAAGAGTATTCCTGCGCATATAAGTTCAACAGTACAAAAATATAAAGACTTATTTTGACATCTCAATACCATCATGTCCCAAACAGACGACTTCAGCAACTTCTGCAATTTTAGTCAATTGCATTTTACCAATTTAAATTAATTAGCTCCACCTACACAATTCTTTTTTATCAGCATTCTGTTTTTAGTCTACTGTTTCTTTGTCATCTTCTGGTAATTTTTTTGTTTCATCAAAATAGCTTTTTACTTTACTAACCACATCGTTACTCATTTTTTTGGAATAATCTGATGAAGACATACTCCATCTAAATACTTCAACAATATCGTTTTTTGGATTCCCTCTAACCACATAGCGAACAAGTCCCAGTGCCGCGTCAAGAGGCACTTCCATCCAATCACCCCAGACAATCCCCAAACCATACATATTAAACGAAGTTGGCTGAATCAATTCGTTAGCTTTATCTTTATTATTACCTAACATGCTTACAAGAACATTATAGGCTATTGTACAACAATTATTATTACAACCACCATACTTTTTCTTATCTTTACTTTTAGCTGTAGTAGAAGCTTCCATGAGACTTACTATCTGTGCCCAAACATCATATGTGGTAAACTCCCTTTGGCTACCATCCAAATTTGTAGTAGTTTTGTTTTGTATATCAATTTTTTTTACAACTGGAACGCACGATATCTTGCTATTAGCCATAACCTCCTTATTTTCTCCGCCAACCACTCCTTCTCGTTCTAAGCGCCCAACACTACCGTACCCAATCGTGTCTATAATTCTTAAATTTATTGTATCTCCTTTTCCATCTGCTTTTTTCGCTTTACTGCCTGATACTTCTCCGTGCATAAAAAAACAATGCTTAAGGCTACGAAACCAGTCCGAGCAGTCACTCAATCCAACTTTAACAGGAAGATCATACTCACCTTGTTTCAAATTATTATTTGCAGATTTCGACGACGAAGAACTTAAGCTAGAACAGATACTACTTGGCTCCGATGATGATGAACATAGCCCAGAACAGATACCATCCGATTTCGACGGAGAGGAGCTTGAGTAGTATAACCCCAGATCTCTGGTACAAAAGTAAATGTTCTTTTCTGTAGTATCGACATTGCTTTTATTGGGAAAAACACTATCTGCTATAGCGAAAGATGGTAGCAAAACCATAAAAATAACAAAAACCAACGAAATTTCATTCATAAATTTTCCAAACTTCAAAAATCAATTTAAACTTACTTCAGTTGTTTACCGTTTTTTTGATCTCAATATCCAGGCTGGATATTAATTTTTCTTTTTTATTTACGTATACGTGTACTAACACTGGCTTTCCATCTTTTAGCCGTGTATCAACGCACACATGCACTGTTTCCTGACTACCACCATAGTTACTTGATATAACTTTTTTATATGTCTCGCTTATTACGTTCATTAATTCACTGCCACTAATACTTATATCCGTTACTTTGATGACTACGTCTTCCATTTTTTCTGTAGTCACACCACTATTAGTATTGTCAAGAATCTTATCCGCTACATTTTTGTACATTGCAATGTCGTTGACTCTTACTATTTCTTGTTTATCTATTATGTCAGCCATTGTAATGCTGGATATGAGAATAAAAAAAATACACGAAAAATGTAAAATTTTTTTAATCATGGTACACCCCCTTTTCTACCTATTAGATAACATACACTATAAATAGTGAAGCCCTTCTTTTTTATTGTAGCATAAATTATTATTGTTTATACTATTATTTTCAGTTCTTCTCTTTAATTTCTTGATTTTTCCCATGTTTTATAGTACAATACGCACCTAATCTGATAACTTAATTCCTCGTTTAATAGGAAGAGATTGACCAGATTTTTTAGTTTGGTCTGACCTTTCTTTTCTCTCTTCACATTCCAAAAGAAAGATAATGGACAACATGAAACATCGTTATGGCTCTTCTGTGGCCATACGGTTTTATTAACATTGTTTTTTTTAAGAGGAATTTATGTTAGATACGATTCAATTAAATATTGATCCTACTGGTCAGTGGGACAAGCTTACCGTTACGCAATTCGAGATTAAGTTCAAACAATTATACCAAGTCCTAACCCGTAACCTTGATGGTGTTTTTTCTGAATATCACAACGTCGAGGGTCACAGTGTTACTGTTCCCGTAATGGAATCTTTTGTCTTGGGTGATCGCGGGGCTTTTAGCTCTGTAGTACCAAGCAAAGAAGTCAACGTCGGACGCATTTCTTTTGATCTAAAAGTGAAAGCTGCAAGAGCGCCGATAGATATTGTCTTGGAAAAAGAAATCAAGGCCAATATCGTTTCTTCGATAGCTCAACAAGCAGCTGGTGCTGTAAAGCGTGTTGAAGATCAATTTGTTCTTGATGCTTTGAAAGAAGCAAAAGATACGAAGACAATAGATGTTGCAAAAACTGATGCCTTTAAAATTGACCATTTGATTGAAACAAAGGTGATAATGGACAATCTCGGAATACCTTATGAAAATAGGCATTTCGTGGCTCCGGCAGCTTTGCAAAAAAATTTACTTCTTACCAACCAAGTAACCAGTTCAGATTATGCAGCTGTTAAAGCTTTAGTTTTTGGTGAAATTAATCAGTTTTTGGGATTTAAATTTCACTGGATACCTGTAATGCCTGAAGGTGGTATGGCTGATGGTACTGCTTATGCTTTTCATCAAAGTGATGGTGCGCAAGCTTGGGGTGTCTTGAGTCGCGTTGAGATGTATTACGACAATCCGACAATGTCTAATATCATCAGCGCTATGGTTCACGGCAATGCTAAAGTACTAGCTCCAAAACACATGGTTTGTATTAAGTATAAATCACTATAGCAATTCGGCACGATCGGGTTTTGTTTTATATCTCCTTCCGGTCGTGCTTTTTTCAGATAAAAACAATTTTAGGCAAAAACATGCTAAATGAACCATTACATACAGATGATGAGCTTTTAGAAGCTGCTAAAAAACGGCTTGCAGATGCTCAAACAAAAGCCGCTGCTGCCAATACTGAAGCAGAAGTTAATATTTGGAATAAAGAGGTTGATACAGCTAAATTAGCTCTTGAAAGCCTTATAAATGAACTCTCTGGGAATAGCGATAATGTTGCTGCAGAAACTAAAACTCCTGGTGAGGTAAACCAAAAAATTATTCCAGATAAAGGCTTTGATGGCCACACCATTAATCTGGGAAAGCATAGCGATGATCCTAAACCTAATACGCAAGCGACAGCGGATAATATTGTTGATGTTTGCAAGGAACTCAAAGAACAGCTTACTAAAACTAATTTAGAGCTTGATAGCCTACAAAAACAATACGAAGCCTTAAATACTAGACATAAAGAGTTAAAAGTTTCTATACAGCAAAATAATATTACGGCAGCTGCAGAAAAAGCAGAAAAAAAGGAGCTGCAGGATAAATACGATAAAGCCCTGGATAATTCAAAAACTCTAACCACTAAAGTTGAATTTCTTGAAAAAGAACTTATTGCAAAAGCAAGAACACTAAAGGAAGAATGCGACGCCAGTTTGAAATTAGCAAAAGAGGCTACAGAACAAAAAGCAGAAAAAAAACGCCAGGAATTTGAAACCAGAAAAGGAACTAGCGAGCAAATAAGATGCGATATAATCAAACTAGCTTTAACCCATCTAGGCCACACCGCTCCCGAAAACTTTAAGTCTGATGCTTTTTATAACACTATTTTGAACTTATACGATTTTGTAAAAAAAGATTTACTGACAAGACACAGCTGGAAGTTTGCGCTAGAAGAGTGTTTTTTAATCAAAGCAGCCAAACAAAGAATCAATTATGGCAAATCTAACCATTTTTCGTATGAACTACCAAAAGACCTGCTCAAGATTCAGACGCTCATACCAAACTGCGATTACGAAATCATGGGCAATAACTTGTTGTGTAGGACTGATAATGCGGCTTTGGTCTACATAAAATATGTAGATGATGCGTCTTTACCAGAATTGTTTAAAACATTACTAGTCTACTCGCTTGCAGCTTCCAGTGCGCCGCTTGTTACTCAAAATGAAGTTATAGCCAGAAAATGGGAGGTAGAAGCCAATCAACGGTTTTGTATGGCGATTGCAAATGATACCTCGCAGCAAACAACCTACGGCGTTATAAGAAATCCGATTTATCTAGCTCATTTCTCTTAAATTTTTTCTTTCAAATTTTTTTTCGGATTTAAACTAATTTAAAAAAACAAAAAAAAGGGGTAAACGTGCAAGATTATTACGCACAGACTGATTTTTCTTTTGGTGAAGTATCGAGCAAGTTTTTTCTGCAGACTGACTTTGCTCCACGCGCAAGCGGCGTACTGAAAGCCAAAAACATTATGCCCTATATCTCCGGCGGAGTGTTCAAACGCTTTGGCCTTTCTACGCTTGGCTCTTTAGTTTTTGCCGAAACACTTGATCTTACAAAAGCAAAAATATGTTCTTATGAAGCAGACGATACTTGTTTTATGCTGGTTTTAACAAAAAACAATTTAATTGCTTATGATGTTACTAACATCAGCGCCAATACCGCTACCAATACAGTTATTAAAAAAGATATAAAGTGGCAATTGATGGATTTATCTGCTGGTAAAGCTTCCGAAAAAACCGATCCACTCTACTATCCCAAGCAAGATATAGTATTTGAGCAAATAGCATCTGAAATAGATTTTGCTCAATGCGGTAAAGAACTGATCCTAACTCATAAAACTTTTAAACCAAAGTTAATCACCTACTCTGAAACTAAAAAAGAATTTACCTTTGGTGATTTCAAAATAGCTGCGTGCGGCTACTGGAACAAAGAATTGCCAAATGATGAGATCATGATAAAGGTAGTACCCTCCCCTGTCCCCGGCTCCCAAAATTTTAGCATAGAAGTAATAACCAAAGGGGCTGTTGAAAATTTGAAAAAAGTTTTAATAAATGCTTCACTTTGCGAACGTAACGGTAGTGGCAGGTGCTTTATCCGAAGCTTTAGCAGTTCATCTAAAGTAGCAGATGATACCGTATATGCTTTTGATGTGATGATAATAAAAGAATTTGCCGAGCAAACTACCAAAGGCTTTATCTCTCAAGAATATTACATTTTAAAAAAACCTATGTGGGGAGAGAGTAATCCAGCTACAGTTACCTTTCATGAAAGCAGGTTGATCTTTGGTGGCTATGAAGATGATAGAGTTGTTTTGTATTTTTCCAAAATAAACGACTTTCATAACTTTGGCGAAGGACAGGGACGCGCAGATGATGCCTTTATCGGCGGTATTGCTTCAGGCGAACGTCAAAAAATAGTGGGGATTGTAAGTGGAGCATCTCTACAAATATTCACCAACAAATGCGTTTATTTTGCTCTGCACGGTGGAGTACAGCCGATTACTGCTGAAACTATCACCATAGCAAAGCAAATCCATCAGGGGAGTAAGAATTTATTTGATAGTCTGCTCAATGATGAAACTGTATTTGTCGGAGCAGATGAGTGTAATCTCTATTCACTGCAGCGAATAAATGTTAATAACTATACTGCTCTTAATCTATCGCTTGCGACCTCTGGCCTAATCAAAAACCCTGTTTCTATTGGGTGCAGTAAATTCATCAATACCGGGTGTGGCACTTCTCTCGGTAGTGAAAAAAACTTTGGGAAATCTGAAAGTAACTGCGATAAAAAGTATCGCTATCTCTTTGTAGTGAACGGCGACGGCAGTTTAGCGGTTTGTCAAATTTTAGCTGAAGAAGCCAAAATAGCCTGGTCATCTGTTGCAACCCAAAATGGTAACTTTAAATTTGTCTTTTGTAATCAAGAAAAAGTTTTATTTATAGTAGAAAGAGGCGGACGCAACTTTATTGAAACCCTGGATGCATGTTTGCTTGAGGATAACGTACAAACATATACTACTTTGGGTACTGCTGCACAAGGCAGCTACATTAACACCAAATACCCGATCGATATTGAATTAGAACTCTTTCCGCTCTTATCTCTCAAGAAAGTATCTTTTCTTACGCCGCAGCTACTTTTTCATAAACAAGTAATAAATGAAATGTATGTTTATTTTGAAGGGGATTACAACTTTAAGGTTAATGGCCAATCTTTAAATCAAAACGAAATCTATGCAATAACCGGAAATGCAAAGATTGGCAGGGTAATAATTGGTGGGCAATGGAATTATGGACAGACTATAAAAATAACTTATAGCGGAGCAGAAGACTTAAAAATCTATGGTGTGGTTGCACTAGTAAAAAGAGGATGATATGGGAGCAGTAGCATTACCAGTAATGATTGGCTTGAGCGCTGTGGGAGTTGGCTTTTCTATTTGGGGCGGAGTCGAAACCAGAAACGCCTACGATCGCCAAGAGCAGCGTAATCAGGAACAAGAACAAGCCTACCAACGTCAGGTAGATGAGCAAAGGCGTCTTGCAGAAGAACAGGCTCGTATTGAAAAGGAGCGTCTACTAAAAGATATCGGCTTTAAAAGAGAGGAGCTAGCTGCTCAAGAAACAACTTTTAAGGCTCGGCAGGAATTTGAGCAAAAACAAATAGCAGAAAAAGTATCTGCCTTGCGCCAAAACTATGAAGATGTTTTTGCTGATTATAATGCAGCCCAAACAGTAAAAGGTCTTACGCAAACCCTATCAGGCCGCCAAACGCGCATAACGCATGATTATCTAAAAGATAACGAAGGACTTGCCCTACTCAAAAGCTTTATGCAGACGCAAGCAGAACAGGGTACAAAAGCAATGAATATTGCAAAAGAAGAATTAAACTCTGTAGAAAAGTTTGGCAAAGAAACTAACGAATTAAACTTAAAAGGTATTTCCAATAAGGCAGAGGCTGAACTACAGATGAGTCAATTCAGAATAAAAAGTATGCGCGAACAAATGAGTGATCTCGGCAAGGCATCGCTACTAAATGATATTGGTTCTCTCTTTAAAATGGGGATGGAGTTTGCTACGCCGTATTTAGAAAGGAGCATCTATAGAAATTCAGCGCCGAAATTTGGCTATGAAGGAAACGCATACGGAGAATTAATGAAGCATCTTAATTTTACTTCTTTTGGGAAGAACGGTAGGGCTGGTAATGCGTTTAGCAACATGGGATTTAGTAGTGTTTTTGGTTAATGGATAAAAAATGGGACAACAAATAGGAAAAATAGGAAAAACTGGAGAAGCTTTATCTAATTTGGGTGGAGCGTTATTTGATGCTGGGGCTTCTATGCTTAATAGAGCTGAAAAAACCAAATCATCAATATTTAAATATCTAATTGGCGCCCAGGTTCCCGACGAAGTTACTCGTCTCTATCAAACTGCGCTAAAAAACCCTGATGCCAATGCTGGACTACAAGAATTTCAAAACTCCTTTGTCGGTTTTGCCAAAGGGTTGATGTCTTCGGTTCCTGCAGGTGAAGATCAGCTCTATGCTGGTAGATTACTTGCTCATACTGCACAACAAGCAACAGGACATCTTGAAGCCGCCGCAAAAAACCAAAACGAAAATATTGTTAAATATTATGTAGCCGAAGCCATAGACAAATACCAGGATATGGCAAGTCAAGCGGCTCTTGGTGGCGATTTAAACACTGCCATCGCCCATCAGGCAAGCGTCGCAAAAGTAATGTTTGATGGCGTTAAAAAAGGGTTTATTGCGCCCTCTGCAGCGCATACTCTGCAAAAGCAGCTAAAAGAATCAATCACAAAAAATCTTTATCTTGGACATGGTATAGCATTTGCAAAGAGTGGCGATATTAAGGGTCTTGAAAAAGCTGCGCAGGATGTTTTAAGTGATAAGACGCTCGGTCACGCAGCAAAGACCTCCCTGCTCTCTATGATGACCAAGATGAAGTCGGTGCATCAATTACAACTGGGACTCGGCGAAGAATCTATTAATGAATTAAAAAAAGAGATGGTCTTTCAGGCAAGAACTAATGGCAAAGCACCCACCGCCGAACAAACCATCTTTTTGCAGTCTGTTAAGCCCAAAACAGCGATGGAGATTAAGCATGCGGTAACCGATGGCTTGGAAATATACAATGCTGTCCAAAAACAAAGAGCTTTGCCTTTGGCTAAAAAAGCCGAATATCTGGAAGAGCTACAAAGCCAAATCACGCAATCTAAAAGCGCCAGGGAAAGCGAAATTTATACGACTGCAAAAACATTGGTTACCGAAGAGATAAAAAAAGGTCAAAAAGATCCTGTAGCCTATATTACAGAACTTGGCGATGATAGCGGCATAGAACAAGAATTAAAAAACTATCAATCCTCTCCTGCTTTTCAAAAACTCGATAGCATCGGACAAGAAGAAGCATTAAAACAACGCAAGGCTTTTCTTGTACTTCAAGTAGAAAAGCAACTCGGACTTGAACCCCGACTACTATCTAACGAAAAAGCACAAGCAATCGTGACTAATTTGAAAGAAACGGGATTTAGTAATGCAATACCGCATCTGCAAAAGGAATTAGATAAATATGGCAATCATGCAGGTATTGTTCTTAAAGACTTAGAAAAAGCTAAATTGCCTGCTGGCCTAAAATACACGCTAAACGCCAGTCCCGATTATGCACCAACAATGATTAAAGCTTTTAGTAATAATCTGAAAGATTTAGAAACAGCAGCGCGGATAATTAATGATGATAACAAAAAAGCCGCTATAACAAATACAATCAACGAAGAGATAAAAGATTATGTAGATACCCTGCACTTTGCACGAGATCAGGCGCATGAAGCAGCAGAACTAAAACAAGCAATGTATGTTTCGGTCTTGCAAGAATTAGCAGAAGGTAAAACCCCAAAAAAAGCGGTTACAAATGCGGCTGAGGGCATCTATGGCTATCAATATAACGAAATAGAAGACGGTATCAGGATCCCCAAGCTGGATGAAAACAAGCATGAGATTAATCCCAAAGACGTTAGGCAAGCCAAGGATAAATTTAGTTTAGACCACTTTTTTAATTTCCAAAAAACAGACGACCTCTATTTCGATGGTTGGGAAGCACATAACGATAAATACAACAAGCAACTGGTCTACGATGGCAGATGGGTAACAGCAGCAAATGATAACGGGATTTTTTATATTACATCTAACGGCAAGCGCGTATATAGAAAAAGCACTGGTAAGCCCTATGCGATTAAATTTTCGGAGATGAAAAAGTGAAGTATCACTACGAAGAACAAACCTCCAGCATACCGGACACCCCTCCCCTAGCCTCTTTTATGGCACCAACAGAATCACCAACAGTTGTACCAGCCATAAACAATACAGCTTTGGATGCTAACGAACAATCAACCCAAACAAAAGTTATCTCCGTAGGCTTTACAGAGAGCTTTAAAGCTCAGGCGAGTACTGGTTATAAATTAGGAAAAGGACTTTACGAGCAGGGTAAATCCTATCTGCCCAATCAAGCGTTTTTAACTGCAGATCAATACGAACACAGCCCCTACAAAACACCTGGAAAAACCTATCCTCGCGGCATATCAGAAAACATTGCAAAAATGCGTTTTGATGAATATCAAGAAACTAAGCGCAAAGATATGGTTTTTTCTAAGCTGTATGCACAATATCCAACAACAACTAAGATCGCATCATTTGCTGGCGGTCTGGCCGGAACTTTAGTTGATCCCGTTTCTCTTGTTGCGCTTGCCGCTGCTACTGCATTATGTCCTCCTGCTGGGACTGCTGCTACGACAGCACGTCTTACTGGTTTAACCAGATGGGGAGTAACGGCCGCAAAAGATATTTCTTTGGGGACGGCGTTTGGAACTCTTGGCGGAGCAGAACAATACGCCAAGGGCAAAGTTTATGGCGAAGATGTAAAAGCAGCTGATATTCTAACCAGCGCGCTTTATGGCGGCTTTTTCGGAATGGGAATTACTGCAGTTAGGGGTGCTATTAGCGGCGCTAAGTTTGCTTGGGGAAAGATGCAGGATATGAAAAATGTGAAGAATCTGAAAGAAGATATTCACGGTGCGATGATTTCTCCGGCAAGTGATTTAAACATAAAAATACGCGCTATTTCGCAATTAGAAGAGGGAAAGCAGGTTGATATTACTCCTTATTTCAAGGCTGCTGCTTCTCAAGAAAAATATACAACTGAAAGCTTGGCCGACATTACCGAAGCAAAAAAGTTTGCAGAGGATGCAGATAGTGCAGCTAGTTTTGAATCTCTTGCAGCTATTGCAGATACACACATTCCAGCGCCTGCCTTTGAAGAGTTTGTAGAGGCCGAAGCAGAAAGAGCTGAAAGAATAGAAAAACCAAAAGACGCGGATATGCCTAATATACAGCATGAAAAAACTGAAAGAACTGAAAAACAAGCATCACAGCAGGAGCATTTAGAAGAGAATTTTGAAAAAACGGTAAGAGAGTATGTAAAAAATAATAAGACGGGAACACTTGATGAGGGCTTGCAGGCGCATCTGGCTGGAATAACAGGTAGAGGAATTAGCGCCCGCGATTCAATTGCTGCTTATGTAAAGGCCAGAAGAAATAATACCCTTCTTTCATTCTGGGAAGATTTAAAAAAGAGAGGTGCTGCTGATTATTTTGCTTCTAAAAACCTAATGGCAGAAATAGAGATAGCCAAAGCATTGCGGGGTGAAGCTACAGATGATGCCCTAGCAAATCAAGTAGCAGCGGCGTTTAAGCCGCTCCAAGAAGAACTGCGTACAGCAATAAATAATCTTGGTGGAGAAGTTACTACTAAAGAAGGCTATATAACTCACTTTTCGCACGACCCAATAAAAGCAGCATATACACACGAAACGCCGCTAGAGAGATTGCAATACCGGTTTTCCAGTCCGTTTATGAATGAAGCCTCTTTAAACGAAGTTGCTTTTAAAAGGTGGAAAGAAACACATTTGCCATTACTGGATATCGAAAAAACTTTTAGTAACAAAGAAACTGTTGGCGACATGGGAGCTTCTGCGCCAGAAACTATAGAAAAAGCATTGCGCAATATGTTCAATCGAATAGCCGCCCGGGAAAAATACAAAGATGCAGAACACGGTATAGCTGAAAGGTGGAGCAGATCGCAGTTCTTTGTTTATAAGGATGCGGCCAGTTTTGTAAAGGCAAACAGAATTTATGGTCAGGGAAATGTTTTTGATGCAATGATTAATACACTCAAGGGCGAAAGTCAGACCATAGCACTTGCAGAAAAACTGGGTTTAAATCCAAAGGCAACTTTTGAAAATGTACTGGAAAAGCTAAAAAGAACTGAAGGGATGACGCCGGCCGGCATAAAAAAGCTAGAGCGGCAAAGGCTAATTTTTGATAACGTCTCTGACTTTTCCAGATCGCCTTATGATGCTTCGTCAGCAATTACCAATAATCTGCTCACGTGGGAGTATCTTAGCAAAGCAGCAAATATCACTATTGCATCATTAAACGACGTAGTACATCAAACAGCTCTACAACAAAAGTTATTCGGTAGATCAGCTCTTGGCGCAGCTCTTAATACCTTAAGAACGCAGCCAAAAGAATTTTTGCGTGTACTTGCAGAGTCGATTGGCAAGAAGTATATAACCCGAAACGATTTAGGTGTTACTGCAGAACTCGCGCGGGTAATGGCTTTAGATTTGCACTCTCGTTACAACGAAGCTCCGATCAATAAACTTGCGCAGCTAATGAATAGCGCCAGCGGGATTAATGCTTGGGACACAGCTTCTATAAGGCATGCAACAATATGTACAGCAAGAGAACTTTTTTTAAACTCAACTCGTTCTTTCGATGGATTAAACGGATTAAACGTATCAAAAAAGCTAAATCCAAATTTAAGAAAAACCCTGTTGCAATACGGCATTGATAGCAAAGATTGGGATTTAATCAGAAAAAACCCATTCAAAGATAAGAATGGCAAGGGGTATATTACTATTGATACATCTAACTATTCCAAAGAATCTGTAGCTGAGTATTTGGGCAAGCCGGTCGGAGAAATAACGCCTAAAGAAATAGAAGCTACTCAAAAGCAGATGCGGTTTAAATTGCTTATAATGAATCAAGATGTCGTAGATTATTATAGACTCGCTCCAGATACTGTAGAGCGTTCTTTGCCTCTAATGCGCAATAAAGATTTTTTATCGCGCACCTTTATGCAGTTTAAGGGATATCCGATTGCTCTAACGCGCAGGATTTTGAGTTTGGTAATGGAAAACTCTGTCGAAGGCTTTAGAGAAAATGGTTTTGTCGGTATGGCAAAAGCTCTACCGAAAGATTTAATACCTGTAGCTACGTATATTGGAGAAGGATTGGCTTTGGGATATGTCACTAATAGCTTATTACGTTTGACTCAGGGCAAGATCCCTCTAGACCCTATGCAAGTGGATACCTGGAAGAAAGCGGCGGCTTATAGCGGCTCTGGTGGGCTTTATGCTACGGCTCTTGAACACTTAACCTCGCATATATCTCATGGAAATTTTGATACTCTATCAAGCCTAGCGGGTCCTGCGTGGTCCGATATAAACCATGTTGGTCAGGTTATTACCAAGGGAATCGGAGAACAAAAGCTCGCGCGTACGAATTTTTATAAACTAATTTCTGGCAACCTACCCTTGATTAATTTGCCCTATACCCGAGAAGCTTTTAACTATCTCATCGGCTGGCGGATGTTTGAGACTATGGCACCAAATGCTTTTAGAAAGATGATAAAACGAGAAAAAGATAATTGGATCGTCGATCCAAGGGAGTATTTAGGCTCATGATACTACCGCACAATATTCAACTACGCGATTATCAATTAAAAATCTTTCAAAAGTTTTTTGTTGATAACTGCCGGCGGTTTTGCTGTGAGTGGCACCGGCGTTCGGGCAAAGATAAAACCTTTTTTAATCTCATGGTTGCTGCTGCTATGCAAACTAAAGGAGTATATTTTTATCTGTTCCCTGAAATCAAGCAGGCTAAAACTGTTATTTGGGAAGGGATTGACAAAGATGGCATTCGGTTTTTGGATCACCTCCCCTCCTCTATTTTGGCCTGTCCACCAAACAATTCTGATCTAAAAATTACTCTGATCAATGGCTCTATTATAAAACTGACCGGTGCTGATCGTTTTGATTCCAGAATGGGTACTGGAGCAAAGGGCATGGTTTTTTCGGAGTTTTCTTTGATCTCGCCACAGGCGTGGGGCTTTTTTAGTCCTATTTTGAGAGAAAACGACGGCTGGACGGCGTTTTTATTTACGCCCAGAGGTCTTAGAAACCATGCAGCTACGCTGTTTGATACGAACAAAGATAATCCTGATTGGTGTTGCAGCACCCTAACTGTTAACGACACGGGGGTGTTTTCTAAGGAGGATGTGGATAAGGAAAGAAATAGCGGAATCTCAGAAGAGATGATCCGCCAAGAATATTATTGCGATAGGCTTGCTGCTCTGCCCGGAGCGTATTTTGCAAGCCAGATCGCCAAAGCTGAAAAAGAAAACCGGATTTGTGATTTTTATATTAACCAGAAGCTATCGGTACACACCTTTTGGGATTTGGGAGTACGCGATAGCACCTCTATTTGGTTAATTCAGCACAATCCCATTACGCAAGGATATGAGACTATTGGTTACTACGAAAACCGTGGAGAAAAGATAGATCATTATATCAACTGGCTCCACGATTTTCGAGATAAGAGCGGTATTGTCTATGGTAGGCACTTCGCCCCACATGACGTAGAGAATCGGGATTTAAACACTGGTACGTCAATTAAGGATCACAGCTTTGCTTTGGGTATTAAACTCGAGATGGTCAAAAGAATTAGCAATAAAGCTCTGTCGATCAGTGCTGCCAGAGCAGTTTTTGATAAGGTGAAGTTTCATAAGACAAACTGTGAATTTGGCCTCGAGTGTTTAAAAAACTATCATGCGAAGTTTAACGATGCAATGAACGCCTATGGTGATACGCCAGTACACGATTGGGCATCGCATGGTACGGATGCGTTTATGGTCTTTGCTTTGAGTCACGAGAGTTTATACAAACCTCAGGGCGAAATATTGTTTAATCGGTTCAATATGAAAAACCCTTTGTAAGAGGTTTTTTACGCAAAATTAACTACAATTTTAAGGGGTAAATATGCACAACACAACATTAAATTCTACTGCTGTTGCTACCAACACAACCGGCCTAATGAAGAATTTAGTTATTAAAACTAAATCATCAGAAAAAGCCATAGCGGTAAGAAGGCAGGTAGCTATTGGTCTTATCAAGCCAGCTGATGAAAAATATTTAACCGGTGAACCAGAAGACCGAGAAAAGATGGTAGAAAAAGTTGTTTATACTTTTCCAGATATAAAACAAACAGTAGAGGCTCGGATTGATGGGAATGGTAATCTATTTTTTAATACAGAAAATGCAGCACTAGCGACCAAAGACGCAGTGGTTAAAATAATCTGTTTAGTTTGTACTCATTTGGAATGTATCAAAAGTAGCATCAATATACATCTGCACCCACTCAAGGGATACATAAGAGCTAAAGATACACAAAAAATAGACATGCAGTTTGGTGATGAAATAGATCAGTTTAATATTGCAGATTTATACACTGTTGGCGATCCGCCCTCCACTGCCCCCAATGATGAGAAAAAAGAGAAGGACAAAAAAAATTAAAGGGGTGAAAAAAATAAAAATGAAACCAAATATTAACAATCTGAAAAATACTAGGAATAAAATAAATATGAAAAAAGCGGATTACAAAGGGCAAACAAAAGATAGCATGGCAAAAAAAACAAACGACCCAATTCCCAATGGCTTTTTTAAAAAGCGGGTGTTTAGTTTTGGACTATGCTTTTCGTGGTTCATCACCATATTTTGTTTATTGTTTGGTGAAGCACAAAACATAATACACACCCAGCTTGCTGTTTGTTCGTTTCTAACTGGAGTAGCTTTTATTTTTGCTCTGGTTTTTAAAGGGAAAATTAATACTGCGTGGTTTAAATATGATAATGAGAATAATTAAAAGCTTTAGTGCTAGCAGCTTTATTTTTGCTTTTTTTATTGCTGTTGTGTTTGGGGTATTTTTTTTATACAACCATAATTCGCATAAGTTAAAGCTGGTACAGATAGAGCTTACTAAAAGTCAGGAAGAAAACAAAAGCTTAAAAGCCCGAACTGGAGAGCTTTACAACCAGCTTGATATCCAAGCTAAAAAAAGCAAAGAGCTGTCAAATGAGCTGCTGCAACTATCAGAGGAAAAAACCCAGTGTTATAAAAACATTGTTCGATACCATGAAAAACTTAAAAAAACATCTATTTCCGCTCCTCATCGTGTTGAACTTCTTGTTAACAATTATTTTATCAGGATGTTCGATGACGTTGCCAAAGCAACCAGTACGCGGTAAAGAGAGCGGCATACCAACTCTTGTACCGATCTCCCCTCCTCCTTCCATTCACTGGAAGATTATTACTCTTGGTGTTACGGATCGCTGGAATTTGGATATTAAAGAATTTGGTCAGGAACCGTATGTTTATATCGGCCTATCTCACCTGGATTATCTGGCCTTTACTGCTTGGCTAAATGAATTAATTATTTATCTTAAAAGTCAAAAAGTTATTCAAAAAAGTCTCAACGTATAATAATTGTACACTTAGTATCTTGTGCGTTGCCACCGTCATATAGGTATCAAATGGCCATACATTTGTTACCAATGTTTTGCTCACAACTTAACAACGCAATGTTTACCAATTGTTATAGGTTTTGTTATATATTTTGCCTCCTAATTGTTTGAGCTTGCGTTATGGCTTTGTTACTGTTTTGTTTACCAAATAAATAATCAACCAAGCTACCAAAACACTTCATTGGCGTATTATACCTACATTATTTAGCGATGTATTTAATTATTACAGAATATTATATTTTGGATAAAAAATATATTTTTGTTTACCAATTGTTATGGCTTTAGTTATTATTTTGTTACATATTTGTTTACTAATTTAATTATATATTGACTCAAAAAAGTTGAAATTTTTTCACTCTTCCTTGGAAAGGCATACATCTTATCTTATGGGTTCATCCCTATAGTTTTATACGCACATAAGTTTGACACTTTTTATTATTTACTATATTTTATGTTTTAACTTGTTTTTTTTAAGAAAAACGTTAAATCGCTTGGAGATATTAAAAGTGGAAAAAACTCACTGGACAACAACTGATATACAAAAAATATATCATTTAGAGGAACGCATAAGCAAACAAACTTTGTTAAATGCGGAGGAACGTGGTGAAATACCTAAGGCGCAACGGATTGTTCGTGGCAAAGTTAAAGTTAGGGCTTGGAAGTTAGATCAGCTGCCAGATATTGGAAAAAAATATGGCTTTTTGAGTAAACCAAAAAAACAATTAATAATTTGCGTGTTTGTACAAAAGGGCGGGGTACTTAAAACAACCACCTCCCAAAACCTTGCCCGAATTTTGGCTTTAAATGGCATAAAAACACTCATTATAGGCACAGACTATGAATGCTCTATAACTGACCTTATATTACCCAAAAAAGATATTGTTTCGCTTACCGATCTTGACAGTCCCATAGGGTTATATCATTACTTCGAACAAAACGCTCCGATAAAAGACATCATTGTCAAAACAAACTTGCCTACATTAGATATTATTCCCGAAACACATGATCTAAATTTACTCGAAAAAAAATTAAGACACGAAAAAAGGAGAGAGTACCTCTTTAAAGACAAGCTTCTTCCTGATTTATCTGATTACGATGTCATTATTTTTGATAATGGCCCGGGATGGAATTTGTTAATAGAAAATGTATTAACGGCTTCAACTATTATTATTTCTCCTTTAGGATGTACTTTATTAGCATATAAGGCAGTACAAACAAATATTTCTTCAATTCAAGAATTCGCCGAAGAAATGAAACTGCAATGGCAATATATAATGGTAGCAACTCTTCTAGACAACTCTGGAATTAGCCAACAAATATACGGTAGATACCTAGACAAATTTACCCCCAATATAATCCCGACGCCAATAAGAACATCTTCTAAAGGCCAAGAGGCACAAGCAAATAGACAAAGCATACTTGAGTATGCCCCAACATCTAATTTAGCGAACGATTATTTTAGTATTGTAACCACAATGTGGGATCGTTTAACAAAATAATTTTTAAAAATAAGGTCTTTATCTATGGCTATAAAAAAAGAGGCTCTTGACAATTTTTTTGAGGAAGAACTACACCCACAAAAAAAGCCAGTATATTCTAGCTATAGAGTATTTGATGAGCCTTTTGTAACAAAAAATAACGATTCTGAAAACAAACAAAGCTATAACAAAAGCCATAACAAATCAACAACACAATCTGTAACATTTGGTAAACAATTGGTAAACGATACTACAAAAGAACCCATAACAATTGATAAACAATTAGTGAACAAAGTTATAACAGAACACATAACACACAGTACAAACAATAATCCAAAAAAATGTGCTAGTAATTCTTTATCTTCTCTCTCTGGATTACCAAGAAAAGTTATATTAGCTATATACCAAAATTGTAAGATGTCTGGCAGCAACACAACTAGTGAAATTACCCTCGATCATCTATCATCAATTGTTGGTTGTAATAAAAATTGTATAAAAACAACCATTAATAGATTAAGAAAAAAAGGTTTTTTATACACAATCGAGTACAAAACAGGAAGGGGTGGGTGGGTTATATATAGGTTATCGCAATTTATATACCTTGATATTTTAAAAAATGAAGGGCTGATTTTACACGACTCTTTACTAAACAATGAAGCAAACAAATGGAAAACGCAACCTATAACACAACCAATAACAGACCACTATAGTAGTGGTAGTAATATATATAAAACTACTACTAACAGCAAAACACAAATCAATGTACAGCTTCCAATGGAATGGCAAAACATCAATATAGAGCCATTAAAAGAAATAAGTTTTTCCGAGAATCATCTTAAGCAACTTGCTTTATTACCCACCTTATCACCTGAAATTGTGCAAAATTCGATAAATGCTTTTGCTTTTGACTTAGAAAAAAACGGCAAAAGAAAAAACATCAATGGAGATCCCATAAACTTTTTTATGGGTATTTTTCGCACTAAGGGTGGTTACACACCACCAAGTAACTATGAAACGCCCCAGGAGCGTTTTATGCGGTTATGGAAGGAAAAAATGGGTGAGCGCAATACAGAATCTAAAAGAGTTGAAATTGAAGAAGAAGTGTTTAATTTATCTTTCAATGATTGGTTTAAGAAATTTACTAACGAACAAAAAATGGAATTTTTACCTAAAAATCTTCGGATTAACAATCCAGTGTTAGATAATCACCAGGCAAAAGAGAGGGCAATCCAACATTTTAAAAAGGAAATTTGGCCAAACATTAAAAACAAAATCGAGTCTGGTAACGAAAATCTGGAAAATTAAATTGTCAGTTTTCAATGAAGTTTTATTAAAAAACCGAGTATTGTAGTGGCAGCACCAACGCAAAACACAATTAAACTACCTAGTATAGAAGCTAATTTTATTATTGTATCTTTTTTTACGAGTTCTATCTTTATCTCTAATTCTTTTTTGTTGTTTTCCATGTTCAATATTAACTCTGATTTAACTTGCTCTAAGTCTTTTTTAGTTGCTAGTTTATCTTCTATGATTTCCGCCATCATTTCAACTTGTGCTTCCGCTTGTTTGTCTGGAACACCGGCCGCTTTTAATCTGTTTGCTTGTTGCAGCGTATCAAATATTCGATTATTGTTCATTTTTACCTCTTTGTTGCGTTGTTGATTTTTTTTATCATGCGTATCATAGCGTTGAAAAGCATCAAATGTTGTTGCGTGTGCCATAAATTATTCTCAATGTAATTTAATTAAAAAACCGAGTACTGTAACACCGATTGTAATTATACTACCGAGCCAAATAATAGTTTTATCCTTGCTCGATTCTATCTTTAGCTCCAATTCTTTTATATCTTTTTTAGTTGCAAGACTGTCGTCAATGAATGCGCAAATATCGTCAATTTGTTTTTTTTCTAATGTAGCTTGCATTTCTGCTTGTTTTTCTGGTACGCCAACAGACTTTAGTTGGTTTGCATAGAGTAGGGTATCTAATGTTATTGTATGTGCCATAAATTGTCCTCATTATTTCTTGCGTATTATACATTATTTTCTGAAATACCACCTATAAATTCTTCTAAGTGAAGGTCGAGAGCTTTAGCAACTAAATAACAAGTTTTAATTGTTGGCATTTTACTGCTATCTTCGATCAAATTGATAGTAGACACAGAAACTCCAGCTAATTGCGCCAATTTTTGCGCTGACAGCTTGTACGATTTTCTACAAGTTTTAACTTTTTCTGAAAATAATTTTGTATTAAATGGTATGCCTAGTGCTTCAACAAGTAGCCAGCAATTTTTAACTGGATGTATTTTGTTGTTTTCAATTCCATAAATTACGCTTCTATTAACGCCAGATAATTTTTCTACGAGCACCCCAGACCAAGCTAACGCCTTTCTTTTAGTCTTAATTATTTTTGAAATAAACTTAGTGTCCATATAATTATAATATCATAAAAAAATGTATATTCAAAAATAAATGCGCAGAAGTAGTAGTAAATATATTGATAATACTTATAACACTAGTAATTTAAAGTATTAAATATACTCATCAATAAATTTAAAATAATAGCTAATTTACAGTATATAATTGCACAACATATTTACTAAAAAATATATTTTAAAATATATTTGACAATATTATTAAAAATGGTAATATAAGCTTAAGTAAAAACAAAATAGCGAGCGATAGCAATGAAAATAATTTTTTTAAAACAGCCACAAAGCTCTATAAAAATAGAGGTTTTGTGCTTTTTGTCTAAAAATAAAAAGGAGACTAAAAACATGCAAAATGATTTTAAAAGCCTTATCGAAAATTATGCTTTTCAGGGGAGGGATGTGAAACATTTAAGCAAGGACGAGTTGTTTAGCTTAACGCTTGCGTATATCGAAAATAAATTTTCTAAATGGCCATGGGGTATCTGCAAGGCTAGTGATGATGTGGATGTGGTAGTTACCATTGGTATGTTACGCAATCTAAACAGCAATATTTATAATTACCAGAAGGCGTTTTTAGAAGAGTTCAAGGTTTCGGTAATAGATTCACAAATAGATGGTGTTAGTGAGACTCTTGATGATGAAATAGAGCAAGCACGAAATAAGGGTTTTAGGGATTTTGATACCGACAGAAAATGTTTATATGAGCATACAACAATTAATCCGTTGATAGCCTTCAATGCAAGCAGAAGGCAGGAGGAGATTTGTGGACGTTAAAACGAAAGTAACAAAAGAGAAGAAAGAAGCGAAAGAAACAAATTTTACAGAATTTGATCGCAGTCAAGGGCTTGGCGGTTCAGACATTCCAGCTTTGTTGGGTTTCTCCAAATGGAAAACACCTTTATCCTTGTATCTGGAAAAGACTGGCGAACTTGATGCCGATGCTGCTATCAAGCAGAACTCAAGACACATACTTGATATGGGCAAGATGTTAGAGCCCTATGTTATCCAGTCTTTTGAGGAAGAAACAGGGGAAAAGGTTATAAGACAGCAGGAGCGTATATTCCATCCAAAACATAAATTCCTGTGGGCTACGATAGATGGTATGTGTGGTAATCTCGTAGTTGAGATTAAAACCACAGCTTCATACGTAACCGATTGGAAAACTAGTGTGCCACTTTATGTTTTAGCTCAGGTTGCTTTTTACTCATCCTTGCTTAATTCAGATGGAGCCAAGATTGTAGTTATGTTTCGGGACTCTGGAGAAATCCGTACCTATAATTACCAAAGAGATGTAGCAAGTGAAGAACAGATAATAAAACAAGCGGTAGAGTTTTGGGACAACGTATGTAAAAAAACGCCACCAGAGCCATCGAGCTACGCCGAGGCTCAAATACTTTTTAAAGATGTAACAGCTGATAAAAAAGTAATCGCCACCAGTGAAGATATGGCGGTCATAGCAAAAATGCTGCAACTAAAAAAAGAGTTAAACGAAAAAGAAACAGAATTTGATACCCTTAAAACCAGTATTTGTACCAGGCTTAGCGATGCACAGACATTGGAAGACGGGCAGGGTAACTGTTTGGCTACCTGGAAGATAAGAAACAGCAGCAGACTTTCTACCGATACTTTAAAAACCACACATCCAGATATTTACAAAGAATGTTTGCTCAGATCAACGGTAAGAAATTTTACCTTAGCTCAGCAATCAGGTTTTGCAGCTTCTGCCTGTGGCTAATATTGACAGAGTAAGGGGAGGAAAACAGAGGCAATAAAAAAATAAGATTTTTTGTTTTATTAAAGGCGTGCCGCCGAGGTGCTAGAAACACCGCCGGCAGCACTAATCATAATCAACCGTTGGAGGGTCAACTATGACTAACAGTATTTTATCCGCTAGGCAATTGTCTGGCAATGTAAGTTTTTCAACAGCACAAGAGATGATTAATAGGTTTCTAACTCTAGATAGAATAAAGACAGCATTAGATGAAGGAAAAGCTATAAATCGTGCATCAGGTAACGAACCAGAAGAAAGGGTGAGACCTTTTACTAAGGAGGAGCTAGCTGAAAAGCTTGGCATAACCGTAAAAGATCTTGGGAAGCTTAAACACCCAGCTTTTTACGAAAAGATAGCAAGTAAAATTTCCCGACCATTAAATCGCCTGTATTGTGCTACCAAGTTTGCAGATGGCGAATATAAAGGCGAACAAGGGGGTAACCATGAATAGCAACCAAACCAGTACAAATATGCAGCAAACTGTAAATACAGTAACTACCCGCACAGTTGAATCTGTAGTAAATAGCTGTGAGAAAGCCATAACTAATAGCCTGCCTTACAAGCAGGGACTAAGCACAAAGAACTATTTGCGCTGGATTATTACAGAGTTTAAAACTTCCCCTGCATTGTATGGCTGCAGCATGCAATCGTTTTGCAGTTGTATCGTTCAGGCAGCACAGCTTGGTCTAGCCTTTGGTAAATTACTGGGGCAAGTTTACTTTATACCTTTTAGAAACAATAAGAAAAATGTAATAGAATGTCAGCTTATTATTGGCTATAAGGGATTGCTTGAGCTAGCCCGTCGATCCGGTGAGATCAAAGGCATACATGTTGGCGTAGTGCATTCTGGCGATGAGTTTTCTTATGAATTTGGGCTTAATCCAAAATTACAACATGTACCAAAAAACGGGACGGAGATTACTCATGTTTATGCAATTGCTTATTTAAAAAATTGCTTTAGTCAGTTTGATGTAATGACTAAAAAGGAAGTAGATGCTATAAAACAAAAGGTAATAGGTAGTGCTAAAAACTCAACCTTTAGCCCATGGATCACGTACTACGAAGAGATGGCGAAAAAAACTGTTTTACGCAGGCTGTTAAAAATTGTTCCGGCAAGTACCTTTATAACTAGTGCTATTTCTTTGGATGAACTATCCGAGGCTGGTTTGGAACAGCCAAAGATGATTGAGCCTACTAATGAAGCAACAAAAAAGCTAACATTTATGGGGGTTATTAAAAAACTTGTTGGGGTTGAATCTCCACCAGAGAAGAAAGAAGGAAAAATAGATAATGCACCATCTCAAGGCGATATTCCTTGTAGTCAGAGCAGTCAGATTGCTTCCATGAAAAACAATCTTGCCAATAGTTTAAGAGCTGCGGTTAGTGCTTAATTGCATGTAATTTAGTTGAGGTAAAGAAATGAGAGAAGTAATTAGCGAAGCCAAAGAATTACTAAAAGAATTGGAAGGGCTTTATTTAAAGCCCTATCAATGTCCGGCTGGTAAATGGACGATTGGCTATGGCGACAACTTGGAGGCCAATGGATTAACCGCAGATGAGGCAAAACTAGTTGATTTTGATAAGGCAGTGATTCCGGCCGATCTTTTGAGGAGATGGAGCAGCACTGGTATTGGAACTATGGAGATTAAAACTGTATTGCCGAAATTCCATGACGCAATTAAAATCTCTAAAGAGACTGCGGAGGTATTATTGGATAATGAAGTTATATTTATGGTAAAGCAATTATCCAGACATGATTATTTTAATGACGCTCCTAGCAATGTTAAAATTGCTTTAATTTGTATTTGTTTTCAGTGTGGTTTTGTGGGGATGAACACTAATATTTATATATTTACAAGACAAGCGCCCTCTGTTACCTATTCAGAAAAAAAGAATAAAGTATATTTCATCGACCATATTAGACAAAAAAAATATAACAACGCAGGCGCGGTGCTAAGGCACGCAGCTATTTTTAATACAACAAGAAAAAGAGCCATTAAAATGGCAAATTTAATTTATGGAGAAATAGTATGACAATAAAAAAAGTATTTAAAATTACATTAATCTTTTCATTAATTATAAGCTCGTTCGGCTTGTTTACTAGCGTGGTTGTTGCTAAAGAACATAAGCAAGAGATAGTAACTTTTACCAGAGAAGAGGTGAGAGTGGTAGATGGTGACACTATAGCCATAACTAAAGCTGATAAAAAGTGGAGGATAAGGCTACAAGGTATAGACGCTCCCGAGTCCAAGCAAACTTGTATAAGCAAGGCAGACAACAAGATATGGAATTGTGGTATAGAGTCAGGAGAAATTTTAAAAAAAGAATTAGCACCATGCATCGCAAAAACCAAATGTTATGTTACAATAATAGGCACAGATAAATATCGTCGCAGTATTGGAATTATCAAAAAGAGTAACGGTAAAGATACAATAGATATTAATCAATACATGGTTCGTAATGGCTGGGCGGTGGCTTATAAACAATACTCAACCGCTTATGTAGGAGATGAAGACAAAGCCCATATAGAAAAAAAAGGAATATGGAGCAGCAAGTTTGCTATGCCTTCGGACTTTAGGCATGCGAAGAAAAAAACATCTAAGTCTCTTAAAGAGGATTTGTGAGTAAATACAGATAAAATGCGCATGAGACATATAGTTGGAATGTAAATTATCAAGAAGGTTGAAAATAAAATGAGGAAAAAGAAAATGACGCACGTATTAACGTTTGACTTTGACACTCTGCAATATGCTAATGACTTGAAGGCTGCTGGAGTACCAGAAAAGCAGGCTGAAGTTCAGTCACATAAGCTTGCTGAAACTATCAAAGAGCAAAACCAGGCTATTAGTGATTTAATTGATAATAGTTTGGCGACAAAGCAAGACATAAAAGAATTAGAATTAAAAATAGAGCAGGTTAGGGTTGAATTAAAAAGAGATATAAAAGAGTTGGAAAATAAACTGATTATTAAGCTTGGCGCATTACTTGGTAGTATAATGCTGGGCGGTATAGCATTACTTCAATATTTAAAGTAATCATTATGAGCAACGGTGTAAACAAAGTAATTTTAATTGGCAATCTTGGTGTTGAACCAGAGACCAAAATAATCACAAGCGGAACCGCAATGGTGGTCGTTTCGCTAGCAACCAACAGGAGCTGGAAAGATAAGCAAAGCGGCGAGACGAAAACTGCTACTGAGTGGCATAGGTTAGTCTTTTTTAATCGATTAGCTGAGATTGTCGGTGAGTACTTGCATAAAGGCTCTAAAGTTTATGTTGAAGGCTCTTTACGCACGAGAAAGTGGCAAGATAACAATGGAATAGAGCGTTATACAACGGAAATCATTGTTAACGAGATGCATATGCTTGATAGGCGTCCTGATTCCGCGGACGGTCCTACCTTAGCCTCATACCAAGATAAAACCAGATTCATCGGTGTTGAAAAAACATTTACACCGTCGCTTGATCAACCTGTTCAAAACAAACCAGTGGTCGGCGCAAAAATTGAAACTGAGCCATTTTTCGATGATGATATTCCTTTCTAAACAACCAGTCAAAAAGCATTAAGCTATGTTAAACCGTATTAAACGTCGTTAGGTCAACTTTCCACTATTAACCGCCATTACCTACCAATAAGAACAAAAACGTCTTAAATCGAATTATATTGCATCGTGGTAGTTAGTATGGTACAATAAGCCTCTGTTTTTAGAAAGAAAAGACAAAAAAATCAAAAAGTTCAAATTTTCAAAAAGCCAAAAATCACAAAGGGTGAAAATTGGCAAATAGCGTAACCATATCTTACATAAAAATAGTGTGGCTAACCCCAGTTTTCACCCAATCCAAAAAAACCAAATTCAACAAAGCAGTAAATCAATCTAGTAATATTCAATCAAAGCAGTAGCACGAGGTTCAATCTATGAGAAAGAGCAAGTATAAAACCGAAATGAATCAAAAAGCCTACGATATTCTTGCCGCTGGCGGAACCCACATGACGGTGTGCAGAGAGCTTGGTATTGCAGAACAAACGTTTTACCAGTGGCTCGGGCGAGGAAAATATAAAAATTCTGCGACTATGCAGTCGTTATTTTCAGAGTCTATAGAAAGAGGAGAAACAGCAGGCAGAGCTTGGCTCGATGAAAAGATAAAAAAAGCAGCTACTGAGGAATGTGAAGGCAATCCTAGCGTATTGATGCGTATGGCAAAACGCAGGGATCTTGTATCGTGGATTATGCCGGTATTAAAAAAGGCAACATGGCAGGAAAAACTTGAGGCTTTAGAGGATCTCTGTGATAGCAAAAACATAAGTCTAGACATGTACGAGCAAGCATTATGTTGTATTGAAAGGCAGATCGGCATTATAGACAAGGCCAAGTTTGAAGAATTTGAAAAAAAATTAGATGCAATGCTACAAGAAATACATAGCATAAGGCAGGGAAACTAATGTTTAGGAATGCCAAAATTCTTTTTTGCTCTGGAGCGCTACAGCCAAGGGTTGCAAAGGATGTAAACGTAAAATCGATAGACACAAAAGATGTAATTCAAAATTCTGATACCGTAGTTAATCCTATAGTAATTAACTCTGTAGTTAAGCCTAAACCAATCAAACCAGTCGAAAGAGACGCTCCTGCATACTCCGGTATTACCAAGAGCATTCGCAACATCGCCGATAATATTACTGAGTGGTTTTCTGGTTCTGGACAACAAGAAAAGCAAGACAAACACGAAGACAATAAAGATGTCAAAGAAGACTTGTGAAATGAAGCTTGCCAGATTAGATCAGGATTTGATCAGGGAAAAAGCCAAAGGAGAGATCAAGGTTTTTGTTATTCAAAACGAGCAGCAACAGCAGGATATTCTTAATAAATTTAATAATGAAGCAAAATTAATTTTAATAAAATGCTATTAAGCAAGGAGAGTTCAAATGAGTGAAAAAAAAGAAATAATTAATAACCACGTAAAAAAAGAATTTAAAAGATTTTTTGGGGTTGTGCACGGGAATAATAGAAATGCTGCATGAGACAGCGTAACCGGTTGATATATAAAGCAAAATAACCAAACATAAATTTTGCCTCAAAAATACAATTACTTTAAAAAACAAAGTATTAC
>TBL_comb47_HYPODRAFT_10001221_pt1 | contig 33471 bp, 29 predicted proteins | sample TroBogypolimnion_40_FD_10682 | JGI IMG/M metagenome (IMG submission 10682)
CGGGGACCCCGGACTAACCCAGCGCCCGCAGGGCGGTGGGCAGGTGCGGGCTGCGCAGGAGCTGCCCCTGCTCAGCCTCGGAGAGGAGGCCCCAGATGCGGGCCGAGGCTTCCCGTGGGGTCTTGGGGTTGAGGAGCAATTCCGACATGATGGCCGCGTGGGCCATGAGCACCGGGTGTCCGGCGATCTGCTCCAGGACGCTGCGGGGGGTGAGCTTGTTCCGGGCCAGGCGCAGCAGGATGCCAGGATCCAGCTGGCGGTCAGCAACCATGCGCTGGAGGGTCTCCTCGTCCTGGAGGATCTCCTGGGGGAGGTGGCGCAGCAGCTCGCCGCCGGAGGTGCGCAGGGCGGTGATGCGGTCCGGGATATCCATGTCCAGGTAGAGGCGCCGCAGGTGCTCGAGGGCGCGCCGCTTGACCTCCAGGTGCAGGATGCGGGGATCCCGGAGGATCTCGATGGTGGGCTTCATGCCCTGGAGCAACTCCAGCAGGCGCAGGGCCAGACCCTCGGAAAGCTGGGGGTGGTGGACCAGGGCCTCGGCCACCAAGGGATCCCTGGTCCAGGCGGGGTGGGCGCCCAGGAGCTCGGCCCGCTCTTTGTCGAAGGAAGGCAGGGTGGTGGCCAGCAGGCGGGAGGTGAGGGCGGGGTTCTCGAGGGCCAGCAGGAAGACCTGGTTGTCCGGGTCCTTGAGGATCTGGCTGAGCTGCTCGTCCTGGGTGGCCTGGGTGGCCAGGAAGACCCGCTCTTCCATGGTGGCCCAGCGACCCTCGGCGCTGCGGCCCTGCAGGTTGGTGGCCATGCCCGAGCGCTGGCGCACCAGCCGGTCGTAGAAGTACTTCACCACCCGCAGCAGCTGGGGGTACTGGCGCTTGGCCCAGAAGGTGACGTACTGGTATTCGCTTTCGTCGAGCTGGGTGAAGAGGCTCACGCAGCGGCAGAGGTCCGGGCGTTCCGTGGACCCCCCATCCAGGGTTGTCACCAGCAGCCTGGACAGGGCCACGCGGCGGGAGAGGTCGGCGGGGCAGCCGGGGGCTTCGTGCAGGCACTCGCGGACGGTCTCGCGGAAGTACCAGCGGGCCTCGCCGTAGACCTCCTCGAAGAAAGCCGGAACTTCGCTCTGGGCCAGGGCCCGGCAGATGAGGTCCTCGGAGACCATGGGGTTCTGAAGGGCCGCCTGGCGCAATTCGGCATCCGGATCCATCAGGAGGGTGAGCAGCTCCTCGGGCTGGGCGGTCTGCTGGGCCCGGGTCAGTCGGCTGGCCCGGTCCAGGGCCTGGACCTCGGGCTGCGGCGGGGGCGCGGCGGGCAGGGCCGTGAGTGCTTCCCAGTCCGGGTGGTCCGTCGGCAGCGGGGGCAGCTCCTGAGTGTTGCCTGTCGCGGAGACGCTCTTGGCCAGCTGTTTGGCCAGGAGCTTGGCCACGGGCTTGAGGCCGGCGTTGAGCTGGGAATACAGCGTCTTCACGGACTGGGAGCGCTCGCTCTTTTCGGGGAGGGGGGCCTGGTCCATCTCCCGCATCTGGTCGAAGAGAGAGACGACCATCTCCAGATCGCGGCGGATGGCTTCGGGTGTGGCTTCGTTTTCGGCCAGGCCGAGCAGGATGGGCCAGTGGGCCAGCCAGTGGGGCGTACGGGCCATGAGGGTGAGCAGCCGGGGTGAGGCCATGCTGCGGGCCAGGCCCTCCAGCATGTGTATCTGGGACTCCGTGGGGAGCTGAGGCCGCACCAGCGTCAGGTGGTGGAAATGGGCACGCTCAGACTCGGTCAGGGTCTCCAGGAACGTGGACTCCCCTACGGCCATCATCACTCCAGGATCAGGCGCAGGCGGCCTGGAGGAAGGCCAGCAGCCTAGGGTTTTGCTGGAACAACACAGCGTCGACGAGGGCCCCCTTCAGGGCCTGGTGGGTGTGGACGGCTTCGAGGTGGTGGGCTTCCCGCAGGCTTCCCCCCATGACCAGGGGCAGGCCCGTGGCGGCTGTCAGTTCCAGGGCCGTCTTGAAGTCGGGCGGGGTCTGGACATCCTCTGGGAGGTCCACGAAGAGCAGGCGGCGGAAGCCATATTCCTTGGCGCGCAGGGCCAGGTCCAGGGCGCTGAGGCTGGTAGTATCCACCCAGCCAGAACGTTGCACCCGGCCGCCGCGAGCGTCGATGGCGGCAGTCAGGAAGGACTGGAAGCGGGCCATGAGCTGCTCGGAGACCATGGGTGACTTGTGGAGGATGGTGCCCGCCACCAGCCAGGAGGCACCCAGGTCGATGAAGAACTGGGCCTGGTCTGAGCTGCGGATGCCGCCAGCCACCTGGACGCAGACCTTTCGGTCCCTGGCTCGGCTCCCCCGGAGGATCTGGGCGATGAGATCCCGGTTGTTCCCCTTGCCCATGGCCGCGTCCACATCCACCAGGGCCAGGCGTGTGGCGCCCTCGTCCACCAGGTGCGCAGCCAGATCCAGAGGGGCTTCGAGGCAAACCTCGCACAGCCCTGCGGTGGAAACCACGCGGCCGTTCTGAAGGTTCAAGGTTGGGTAGATCTTCAAGCGCACACCGTGAAATAAAGGCCAACAGGAGTGTAACGCAAGGGTTACTTCTTTGTGCGAGTTCCGAGGAGGAGCAACAAGCGCTTCGCGGCTTCGCTCTCGGCACGCTTGCGGCTCAGGCCCTCAGCTTCGGCGGCCTGATCCCCCACGCTCACCTGCACTGTGAAGCGTGGGGCGTGGCCTGGACCCGCCTGGCTCACCTGGGCGTAGGCCGGGGCCGGCAGGCCCAAGCGCGCGGCGGTCTCCTGCAGGTGGGTCTTGGGATCTTGCTGGGTGAGGCCCTCAGGCACCGCGGCCTGGATGGCCTTCAGGAAGCGCTGCTCGACCAGGGCCTTCACGGTTCCAGCGGCATCCAGGCCTGTGGCCTGGGCATCCAGGTAGACGGCAGCCAGCAGGGCTTCCATGGCATCCGCCAGGGGCTTGGAACCCATGGGGGGGGCCTTGCGGGGATGGGTGGCGCTGAGGGCCTGGTCGAGGCTCAAGTCCAGGGCCCAGGCGTGGAGCGACTCGGTGCGGACCAGGAGGCCCCGCAGCTTGCTCATGGGGCCTTCTTGCCAGTCCGGGTGGGCCTCGAAGAGCACCTGGGCCACGGTGAAATTGAGCAGGGCATCCCCCAGGAACTCCAGACGCTGGTTGTCGCGGCCCTTGGCGGCGGAGGCATGGGTGAGGGCTTCCTGGAGTAGGGAGCGCGCCTGGAAGCGGTAGGCCAGCCGAACCTCCAGTGCGCCGAGGTGATCCTTGCTCTTCACCACGCTCAGTCCGCCCAGTCGGGGGGGAGCTTCTGGTTCAGCCGGGCGTTATTGTAGGCCGACCGGAAGCGGGCGTTCTGGCTCATCTGGTAGAGGAGGTTCAGGCGTCGGGCCTCGCGCAGCTCCTGGTGGAACTCGCCCATTCGGCGCTGGTTGTAGAGCAACCAGGCCAGCCAGGCATGCGCGTTGGCGTTGTAGGGGTCGGCCTTGATGGCTTGGCGGAAGCCCACGAGGGCCTTGTCGGGCTGGGTCTCCGAGATCTGGATGGCCTCACTCAGGGACACGAGACCGAGGTTGGTGCGCTCGTGGGTTTCCAGCTGCTCGAGCTTCTCGGGCGTGTATTTCTCTGGCTGATCGATGACCCGGGGTTCGGGCCCCTTTTTGGCCTTAGGCGGCGGCTCCGGCTGGACCGCAGGCTTCCCTGCGGGGAGCTGGACTGGATTCGACAGAATGGCGCCCTGGGGTGGGCTCGCCTGGTCCGTAGGGGTCGCGTGACTGGCCTTGGGGGCCGTGGGGCTGGCCTGGGGGGCGGGGGAACCGGCGACAGGCTTGGTTTCGGCGGGGATCGGATCCGTGGCGGTAGGAACCGTTGGGGCGGGGGTGCCCCGGCCCTTGAGCAGCCACCAGGAAGTACCCCCCACACCCACCAGGAGCAGGGCGGCCAGGCCCAGCCAGAGACCCTTGCCCCCACCCTTGCTGCTGCTCTGGGCACGGGCGGCCGGCGCCAGGGCGGGCGGCGCGGGCTGGAGGGTGATGGCTGAAGTGGGGATGGCGACGGGGGCCGCCGCCGTGGGGGCCGAGGCCTGCAGCTGGGTGGTGGCCTGTTCGACCTGACCCATGAAGGTGGGATCCTTGGCGGCGCGCAGGGCCTTGGCCAGGTCCTCGGCAGTCTGGTAGCGCTCGTCGGGGTTCTTGCAGAGGGTCCGCTCCAGCACGGCGCGGATGGTGGGGCTGATGCCCGCCAGCTTTTCGGTCTCGATGGGCTCAGGGGGCTCGTTCACGATCTTGTAGAGCACCGTGGGCGTGGTGTCCCCGGCGAAGGGTTTCCGGCCGCTGAGGGCCTCGTAGAGCATCACGCCCACAGCAAAGAGGTCACTGCGGGGGTCGGGCTTGCCCGTGCGGATGTATTCGGGAGCCATGTAGCTCACGGTGCCCATGACCATGCCGGTGGCGGTCATATCCGAGTTGCTGATCTTGGCCACCCCGAAGTCCATGACTTTGGCGTGGAGCCGCTTGCCGTCGCGCTGGACCCGCACGTTGGTGGGCTTGATGTCGCGGTGGACGATCTGCTGCCGGTGGGCGAAGCCGAGGCCATCGCAGACCTGGGCCAGGATCTCCAGGGCCTCTGAGCGGGTGAGGGACTCGTCCCGGAGCAGCTCGTCCAGGTCATGCCCCTTGACGAACTCCATGGCGATATAGAGGACGCCCTGGTCTTCACCGAATTCATAGATGGTAACCAGATTGGGGTGGTTCAAGACCCCGGCGGCGCGGGCCTCCCGGGCGAAGCGCTCCTTGGCATCCCCTCCCTGGGCCGCGGAGGGCAGGATGGTCTTGATGGCCACCTCGCGACCGATGGAGGGATCCACGCCGAGGTAGACCTCACCCATGGCGCCGTTACCCAGGACCCGCTTGATTTCAAATTTCCCAAGCTTTGTGAACATGGTGGCCCTCTCTGGGCGGCGGTAGGCGCAGGCAGACAGCATAAGTCCTCTTGGTCGCATGGCCAAGGACTGGGGATTTTTCGGCACAACCACCATAGGTTTTCCGACTGGCGTACTGAGCAAGACCATGCAAACTAGGAAGCACCCCCGGAGCCTAAGTGCCCGAAGTCCGTACCCGTCATTTCCTGCCGGCCCTCATGGGATCCCTTCACCAACAGAAGGCTGAGGGCGAACTGGTATTGGAACAAAATGACGGCACGCGGCGCCTCTACTGGGCCGGTGGGGATCTGAAGTATCTGCGCAGCGATGCGGTGGGCGAGCAGTTCGGGAACTTCCTCATCCGCCGGGGCGTGCTGGACATGGCCTCTCTCAAGGAGTTGCTGGCCGACGGCGAGGGCGCCCGGGTGGGTGACCGCGTGGTGCAGTGGGGCCTCATGACCCAGGAGGAGTGCGATAGCCGCCTCCACGAGCTGCTGGGCTCGGTGCTGCTGCATGCCATGGAGCACCCCATCCTCCGCATGACCTGGATCCCCGAGGCCCTGGGGGGCAACCTCAGTGGTGACCTCCAGTTCCGCCTGGACCACCGGAGACTGGTCTGGGACACCTTCCAGCAGGCCAAGGTGGATCGTGAGCTGGTGGCCATGTTCCACAGCGAGCCGGACTGGCGTTGGCGGGCCCAGCCCAACCTGCTGGAGTCCCTCAGTGACCTGCCTCTGACGCCCACCCTGGCTTACGCCCTCTCCCTGCTGAGCACGGAACAGCTGGGTTGCGACACCATCGAGTCCCTGACGGGCCTGCCCACGGAAGACGCGACCAAGCTGGTGGCCACCCTCTGGGCGCTGGGTGGTCTCAGCCTGGTGAGCGGTGCCCTGCCCCTGGTGCCCAAGGAGGAGCCGCCACCGGTGGTGCCCCCCGAACCAGAGCCAGAACCTGAGCCGATTATCTTGGCGCAGGAAGACCTGATGCCGACCCCGCCCAGCCCCTTCCACCCCGATGCGCTGGAATTGGACCTCTCCGGTCAGATGCCCCTGTCCCTGAACACGCCACCGCCCCTGCAGATGGCTGTGCCGATGCCCATGTCCGCCTCGACCCCCAGGTCCATCCCGGAACCCACGTCCACTCCGACCCCTGCGCCCCTGCCCCTGCTGCCTGACGAAGATGACCTGCCCTCGCCCACGGAGCGGGCCCGCCGCCTGGTCGTGAAGGCCAAGTCCTACATGATGCAGGACCGCACCAGTGAGGGCATCCGGGCCCTGGAGCAGGCCATCAAGCTGGACGGCGATTCGCCCGGTGCCTATGAACCCTGGCTGCTGCTGGGCCGCCTGCGTCTGACCAATCCGGCCTGGTCCACCCGGGCCATCGAAGCCCTGCAAGTGGCCTCGCGTCTGAACCCGCGGGCCGCTGAGCCCTGGGCCCTCATGGGCGAGCTCTACCGCCGCAAGGGCTTCCAGGCCAATGCCCAGGGCTGTTTCCGCCGCGCTTTGGAGCTGGACCCCTCCGTGGCCGTGCCCGCCGGCTGGTCCGCCCCCGAAAGTCCCGCCGGAGGCCCGACACGGGATCCCCAGAGCAGCCTCATGGGCAAGCTGCGGGGGATGTTCGGGCGGGAGAAGGACTGAAGCCGGCAGGCGCAACGGGTTTCTGGCACCATTCGTGAGTAGGATGCCTGTTGGCCGGGGTGTGGATGAAGACCGACGTTTCAGTGGTTCTGGTGACCATTTGCAGAAAATCCTTGTACCGGGCCGTTCGATCCGTCTTCGGTCAGGACTTTGAGGGGACCATCCACCTTCTGGTCGGGGCGGATGTCGAGATGTTCGGAGACTTCAACGAAATCATGGGCGAGCTGCTGCCCGAGTGCCCACCGAACATCACGTTGACAGGCATCAGCCTGGGTTATTCCACGTCCAGCCGGCATGGCGGCGTCCACAGCTCCTGGTATGGAGGATCACTCCGCACGGCCCTGAGTTTCCTGTCGACGTCCGAGCTGGTGGCCTACCTGGATGACGACGACTGGTACGAACCCCAGCATCTACGTCTGCTCTGCGTTGCCATCCAGAACAAAGACTGGGCCTTCAGCCTGTCCAACTACGCGGACCCCAACACCGATGCCATCCTCGGTGTAGATACCCTGGAGAGCCTGGGGCCCAATAAAGGGGTCTACAAGAACAGCTTTGGGGGCTTCGTCCGGCCCTCGGCGCTGATGGTCAACAAGATCAAGCTCTCCCACATCCTCCACCTCTGGTCCATCTCACCCTTCCCTTCGGGGGATGGTGAGGACCGCCTCGTGTTCAAGGAGCTGCTCAAGCACCGGAGATACGGCCAGACCGGGGTGCCCACGGTGAACTGCTCCCTGGATCCCGCTGATGGCCTGCACGCGCGGCGGATGGAATCCCTGGCGGGTCAGAGCACCGATTCCGCACCGAAATTCCAGTCCCTGCGAAGGTGACGGGCCGGCTTCAGTCCTCGGGTGTGATCTCCGCAGCCTTGGACCCTCCGGGCCTGGCTGCCCAGGCGGCGGAGAAGCGCAAGCCCAGCGGGCCCCTCAAGGGGCCAAGACTTTCCGGCGTGGGATGGATCCAACTCGATTGCTGGTAGGGGGCGAGGAGGGCCACCAGGTCATCCTGTCCATCCACAAGGAGGAGGGTCGGCATGGCCTCCACTTGGACATGACCCAGAAAGGTACGGACGAGGCCCTCAACGTCAGCCCGCGAAGGCTGGCCCGGCTGAGGTGGAGCCACCAGGAGGGCGAGCGCGACGGGTTCCTCGGCACCATAGGTCGCCAGGTAGGTGCTCACCACATCCTTCCAGAGCTCCTGATCCCAAGCGGGCTCGAATAGAAAGACTTGGGATCCGATTGGGGCGGCCGCAGCCCGGGAAGGTGCGGGAGCCGTCGGCTGATCCGCCAGGCTGTCATAGCTCTTCTGAGTGGAGGCCCATTCCTGAAGGGCATAAACGGGTCCACCTCCAGAATAGGTGGCGCCCGTGTGGTGCGTGGGCATGAAGAAATGGCTGGGCAGGATGCTCAGGTTTCCGTACTTCAGGTCCATCCAGGTCTTGGTGAGGTGCAGGGGGCCGACCGAGACCCACGCTTCACGATCGACGACCGTGGGCTTGGCCCGAATCCGCTCGATGAGGGCCGCCAGGAACTTGGTGCCTGGGATGGTGCCGAAATAGCCGGCCGCGATCAGCCCAGGCCTGATGAGTTCATTCTCCCAGCTGGCGAAGGCCTCACACTCCAGGAGCCACTCGGGCAGGGGCCGGATGCATTCACTGTCAGCGTCCACCAGGATACCCCCCTCCTCGTAGAGGATCTCCCACCGCATCATGTCAGCCACGCCATTCCATTCCCGCTTGGCCATGGCGTTCATGTGCCGTTTGTTGATCCACTTTCTAGAGGCCAGGTCTTCGTTGCCCCAGAGCTTGATCTCCCAGCCCGGATGATGATCGACCCAGCTCTGGATGTAGCGGTTCGGGCGCTTGGACTCATCGCCGACCCAGATGAGGTGGATGATCTTGGGGATCATGCCAGCCCTCTACCGACAATGCCCTGTAGGGTCTGATAAAACCTCTGTCCCATGAGCCCATCTAGGGTGGCGCAAGCAGGGAGCTCTGTGGCGATCCACTGTACATGGTTGTAGTCACGCAAGGTTTGCAGCAAGTCCTCTGGACGATCGATGAGCACAATATTCGGGAACTGCTTCAAGTCGGCCTGGGAGGCCAATTCGAGAATGGCCTCCTGAGCACTTTCAAGTGAGAGTTCCCTTACCTCTGTGCCACTCATGGGGAGGATGAGAGCCACCGGTTCATCTGGTTCGAAGGTTTCCATGTAGCCAAGGACAACCTCGAGCCATTCCGTGGCGTTCCAGTCAGGTTCGTAGATGAAGGCTTCGTGCTGGAGTTTCAAGGGGGAACCGGAAACCTTCACCCAGAATGAACAGCCGTTTTTTTCGATCTTATCCAGGGGGGGGCTAGACAAAATCTTGCCCATGTCGGACATCAATTGCTCGTCAAAAACAATAAACTTACACGGCAACATGATTTCGAGGCGAGTCCCCCGTGCGAGAAGGTAGCAGGCCAGACCGTACTGTTCAGAGTAATAGCGGTTGATCCACTCGGCAGGGTAATCGTAAGGCAGGCAAATGTCGTGAAATTCAACCAACACTCCGTCTGCCAGCATGGGCAGGATATCCAGGAAGGCAACCGTCGCATCCGAGTTCATAAACATTCGGTGAGAGTTGTCTATGAAAAGGATGTCTCCAGCCTCAAGGAGCGAGAATAGGCCTAGATCCACCTCCTCACACTTCTTTCGTATGATCTGGTCGCAAAGATTATCGATTTCTGCTCTTGGATTTGGATCTATCGAAATTATTTTGGTTCGCAGGTTATTGTCAACAATGGCTCTTCTTGCAAATTTGGTAGAATTTCCAGAGCCAATTTCGATGTAATGCTTCGGATTGTTTCTAACCAAAAAATGATATAAAGCCATGCTGTCGATGGGAGGGATCCAGCCGTTTTCCCAGTATGGCTGTCCTTGGTCCGCAGGAGGCGTGATTCCAATTTTATTAAAACAAGGTATTAGCGCTATCATTTCATTTATGGTTTTTTTATAACTTTCCCGCTGCTCATCAATGAGACGGTATAGGTGCTTGTTGGGGCGAGTTGCTGAATACCGTGGTTTAGACACAAACGGATAATCTAGGTTGATTTGATACATCAGAATCACCAGTCCTGTGAAGACGTTGTCCTAAAAGAAGCGGATGGGGTTCGTTGGTCACGATGCTAGCAGCCAGATCCAGAAGATGTTGCGATGAATCAGTTGAGGCGGGAATCAGAGAATCGTTCACCAAACTCACCCCTCAATCCACGGAACTCCTCCATGTCCATAGATACCCAGCTCGCTCGGGGGTAGAGGCGAAGCTGGCTGAGGATTTCGGTGGGCTGGTCGAGAAGGACCACCGGAGGGAAAGTCTCTAGGCCTTTGCTGGTGATCACTTCGAGCACCAACTGTTCTGCTTCAGCCACGGGTATCTGCCCACTCTGAGCCGGGTCCATCAAGAACACGAGAGCAACGGGGTCTTCAGGTGTGAAGGCGTCGAGGTACCTGTTCAGGACTTCTACCCAAACAAAGGAATCCCAGCGGGGTTCAAAGAGGAATGCCTGTGGTATTGGGTCCGAGACGGACCGGGCCCGTGACAGGCTCCGTGAGCGAGCCGCGGTGGATGAGGCAGAGGCAGGGAGGGCCGAAAACGCCTTCCGGAAGAACTGCCTGTAGCCCTCCAGGCGGGTTGACCATTCGAAGTGCTCGACGACTGATGCTCGGGCTTGAGTGCCAAGGAGCCTCCTGAGCTCGGGGTTATCCCGCAGCTTGCGTATGGCTTCCGCTATTGCTGTAGGCTCCCGGGGCACAATTAGTGCGCTAGAGCCATCTATCAGAAATTCCGGCACCGTGCCCACATCCGTGGTCACGATGGCACGGGTCATGGAGGCGGCCTCCATCAGCGAGTTGTTATGTCCTTCGCTGGCAGAGGTGCATATATAGACGTCAATGCCTTCATAGAACTCTTGCATTTCGGCCATGCTCAACAAACGGTCGCTATAGCCACAGAAGACCAGTTCTACCCCGGGGATTTGGTCTAACGGCGCGATGAATTCCTGGAAGCCCTTCACGGCTGAGGCTCTGTTTCCAGCCCATCCAACCTTCAGTCGTCCTGCGGCCTCGTTAGGGGGGCGAGTGGATCTGAAGAAGGTGGTGTCCACGCCATGAGGCAGGCGTTCTACGCTCGGGAGGCTTGGCTTGAAGATGGCTTCTAATCGCCTAGAGACCACATAGACGCCACCTTGGAAGAGCTGGGCCAGATGGGCAGAGAGCCTCGGCACATCCTGGTTCTCCCAGCTCGTGTGTGAACGTATCCCTGCCACCCACTTGGCGGGGGTGTGAACCATGTCGGGCCTGACCATGTGCCATTCCAGTGGATGGATGAGGTCATATGGCGATTCGTCGATCGTCTGCCCTGGTTGCAGAATGTCGATTCCATAGGCGATGTCGATGTTGAATTCATCTGCCAAGCGGGCCTGGAGGGTATGGGCATGGCGATCGAAGATCCAGTTCGGCACATCAGCGATGAGGAGGATGCGGGGGCGGGGCGTTGCCTGGGCTGAGAGTCGGGGGGATTGAACAACTTCTAGGGCAGTCTGAATAGCATCCTTCCGCAGCTTGATGAGCATCAACGAACCAGACTGCCAAGTACCTTCAGACAACCGCTGGAAGGCATCCGGATCATGCAAGATCTTATTCAGATAGGTGTCCAAGCAGGAGGTGTTACTGAGGATGTAGGTGACATGGTACCGGCGGATGATCTCCAGGTACTTATCGGAAGGGAAAGGATAATTGCCCCCAACGAGGCGAAAATCATCAATAGTGAACCGATCCTTGTGCAGATTTCCCCAGGTCAGCACCGGCTTGTTGGAGGCATAAAGGGTTTGCCAGTGGAACCAGGCGATGGGCCAGACCACGCCATCTGGCATCTGGTTGAGGGCTTTGAACATCTCCTTTGCAGCCTGCGATTCGTCCGCTGTTTCGTCGATAAAAGTTCCGATGTAGAAGAGGGCTGCCCCCAATGCATATGCGAGCCAGGCGTAGAGCAATGCGTTAGCGTGGTGGAGGAGAAGCCATTGCACTGCCGTGAATATTGAAGGGTAGGCTGCGTATTCGAGATATCGCTCCCCCTCACCGATGAAAAGTAGTTTCCGGGTCTTGGTGGCCAGGAACCACAAGAACCCTGCTGCAGCCCAGGCCAGGAGAAAGCGGTTAGGGGCCCAGGCGATCAGGGTTGGCCATGCGAACAAAAGCAATAGAAACTGCGGATTGACGGTAAGGAGCAAGTGAATTGGGTGCTTTTCAAACTGCAGAAACCACTTCAGGGCAGCCTTTCCTTCTCCATGCAGGAGGGCCGTGAAAGCGTTCGTGATCCCATCCCGGTAGGCGCGAAAGGTGCGAATGTGGGGATACAGGAATATCTGCTGGAGGTCTCGGTAGTAGAAGGCCAGGTGTCCAAGGTGTCCCTTGACTTGCCGCCAGGCCCAACCGCCGGTGATTACCACTGCCAGGCCGGTGCTGGCAGCGGCCGCACCGAGGAAAGCCGCCGAGAAAAGGGTTGCCAAAACCAGACTGAAGAACCACATGACTTGATGACCGAACTGGGCGGTGAGAACGATTCCGGCCCCAGCGATCACGCAGACCGCCCAAAGCAGAGGACTATGCCCTTGCCAGGCAGCGATGCCAGCCAGGAGATGCACCAGATATAGGGTTTGAGCTGGAATCCGTTCGCTGCCATGGTAAGCCCTGGGCCCAGATCCAATTCTGAGCAGCGCAGGGAAGGTTGCCAGGATTGCCGCTACCCAGAGCGGCAGAGACTGCAGACCTGGATTCGGCCAGCGAGCGAGGACCCACTGAGAAAATAGGTAGGTCAGAAGGATGTTCAGGGTGTCGAAGATGGCGCCGGTGGTCTGTTCCAGGATGGCTCGAGGACCCTCCGGGAAGAGCGCCAAAAAAATATGATAAAGCGGTGGGTAGTCCACGTGTGGATTGAGCACGACCCTGGGCATCATCCGTGGTGCCCAGAACCGGTTCTCCTTCACGGCCCTTGCATACGCAAGATGGAAGTAAGTGTCCGAAGCAATCGCACCAGGTCTAAACAAGCGGGGTATGGCCCGGAGCATGAAGGCCGTGCTTAGGATGAAATAAATCACGTCATGGCTCCACTGGCGCGGCTGTGTACAGAATGCACCGGGGGATCTCGAACCATGGAGCCGCCGACCGGACCCGGCGGACCACGTCCAGACGATCGACCTCGGACAATTCGGATCGAATCAATCGATTTACCAGAATGAGATTGGCCAGCGGTGTGAAGCCGGAATTTAGGGTCCGCCACCCGCATGCGTCATGGATCTGCTCGACCTCCGCCCGGCTCAGTCCGCGATAGGCTCCCTCGACCTTTCGCTGCTCCGCGGTGGTGAGCGCGCCTTCCCAGTCACCAATGGCGAGGCAGTGGATCAGATAGCCCTCTAATGTGGGCTCGGCATGTATCAGGCGGCCACCAGGCACCACTTGGTGGGCCAGGGTAGCCAATGTCTCCTCCAAGCGGGGACCAAGGTAGTACAAAGATTCGATGGCCACCGTCCCAGCGAGACTGAGCTTCCTCAAAGGCAAGTCCTCGATGCTACAGCAGAGCACGAGAACGCGATCCCGGTCCCGGGGCGTCAGAGCACGATAGAGCCGACTGAGGGCTGGCCGATTGCAATCACAGGCGAGAATCACGCCTTCGCGCTGCTCACACAGAATGTGGGTGATTCTGCCGTCTCCCGCGCCTATCTCCAGAAGTAGTCCAGGCGGTACTTCCGGCAAGGCTTGTTCCAGGAATGCTCGGTAGATTCCCGTCTCGAAGTGTGAGGTGGTCAATTCGAGCTTGGCCCGATCGAACAGGGAAACACCCTCCCAGGAGCGGAATGCTTTCAAGGCCGACGTCTCCGCGCGAGGGGGCAGTTCCCAGAAGCCGGGTTGAAGGCGCACCCAGCGCTCCAGGAAGCCCGTGTTACCGAGGACCTGTTCGGCACCAGTCGCATCCGAAAGCGGATTCATGGCAGCCAGCTTGGATTCACCGGATCACCACGTAGGATGCTGCGCCAGAGAACGGCATGCGTCGGATCTCGAACGCACCAGTTCCGAACACCTCCTTCAAGGCCAAGGTCTCGCCGGGGAACTCTCGAGCCTGAAGTTCATCGAAGGCCAGAATTGTCCCCTTGGTCACGTGTGGGCGGATAGCCTCCAGACAGGCCTTAGTGGGGGCGTAGATATCCAGATCAAAATAGGCCATGGCTACGATGGTCTCGGGATACCTCCGGAAGTAGTCGCCAGACTGCAGGATGGCATCGCCCTTAACGAGTTCGCACTTGGTGATGTCCGGCAGGGGATTGATCTGTTCATGGCACCGGAGCAACTCGATGAGATAGCGCTCATAGCCGTCGGTCACACTGTAATTACCCGGCATGGCTAGGACGCTGGGACCATCTTTGGGATGAACCGACGGAAATCCCTCGAAGCTGTCGAATCCGATGATTCTCCTTGTGTGGTTGTAGGGTTCATGGACACCGCGCAGTGCTTCGAAAAGGGCCAAATTTCTCCCCCATCGAACGCCAAACTCCATCACTACTCCATGGACGGGCAAAATTTGCTCATAAATACTGTTCATGAACAGCATGCGGGATAGGGTTCTTCGATGCAGAAACAAGGAAAGGTTCTGCAAGATTTGATCGTCAGGAATGGGACTGGCTTTGAGGAGTTCTCCCAGGCGTTCAAGGGCTTGGTTTTCGGTGAAGTTCTTGGCGAGGCCATCGCCCGTATTGAGATCCTGCCGCATGTTTCCACCCATCAGTTACACCTCTGGTTCCCAGCAATACGTGTGCCTAAAAACACCGGTGGCCCCCATGGATTCCTTGAAGCGGGATCCGCCATGATTGGGCAGCATGCCCACGGTCTGAGTTCCGAAATCAAACCAGCGCAGGCCTTGCCCCGCCGCCCATCGAGTGACCTCGTGAACCAGGAGGTTCACGGGGCGGAACTGTTGATCATCCTCTCGGTGCGCCCAATAGAAGTCCAGGAGCACTCGGTCATTGCATTGGAACACGAGCGTTCCAGCCAGGGCGCAGCCGTGGCGATATGCCATGAACAAGCGGATGGTCTCCGGGAGGTGATTCAGTAGCCAGGCAATCTCTGTTCGAGAGTGGGTGGGGGTTGCCTGAAACCGCCTTCGATTCTCAAGAAGAATGTTGTAGAAGGTATCCACATCGTCGTTCTGAACCACCTCCACCCCCTCGCGGATGGCCTTTCGCACCGCCTTGATGGAACTGCGGTCGAACAAGCCCTCCAGGGGATTGGCGACAACGGGAATATAGGCTGTGAGGTCTGAGTTGACTATTCGGAAGCCGCGCTTCAAAAACCAAAAAGCCAGGTAGTCAGAAGGCTGGTCCATGTAGATCGCGGGGGTTGGGGTCAGGGTGAGGCGCTGGATGCCCTTCGCCTTGAGGTGGTTCACAAGCAGGTCCACCATCTCCTCTGCTTCAGCCAACCCGATTTGGCCATGGACGATCCCACCATAGCTCGCCCCGTAGGGGGACTTGAGGACCAAGGGTTGGTCCAAACCGGCCTGGGCCATGGCCATGGCTCCAACGATGGTTCCATGGGCTCTCCAGACCAGGGGCCGCTCGAGCCCGCGAAACCGGTTGCCGTGATAGGCGAGAAAATCCCGGCGATGGAACAAGGTTCCATTGACCGATTCAGCCACGAACGTGTCCCAGTCGGCAATATCCGCTAAGGAGATGGGGGTCTCGAGAATCATGGGCCGACCCCTGGGTGGTTCGTGCTTGGCAGGGTCTCCGCCAATTTAATCAAGGGCAAGACGGCCCTTCGCTCCGAGGCGACCATTGTGAGGAGATCCACCAGCAGATCCCGTACTCCGGGGACCTTGGACTTGTTTCGGAGGGCCATGAGGGAAGAAGGGTCGTGGAAAAATGGTCTGGCTTGCTCGTAGCGATCCAAGTGTTCAGTGTTTAGATAAACGTGGATGGGATGAAAACTGAGGACATTCAACTCGGCCTCAAGATCCAGACCGGTACTGAAAAATTTTTTCCCGTAGAGGCAGTGAACATCGTCCTCCCAGTTATACGGGAGGCGCAGGAGTCCATTCCACAGGGTGAAGGGCGAGAGTCCCTTTGCATAGGGCAGGAGGAGGTTGGCCTCGTAGGCTAGACCGCGACTGGCGAACAATTCTTGGAGGGGCGTACTCGTTGTCAGGGAGTGGGAACGCAGGCCCTTTGTGCCAGGGTAGAGGCCTAGAAGGTTGTCAAGCACGGTCTCGGGGGACCCGCTGGCGCCTGAAAGGAGGGGGTTGAAGTTGGGATGGATCCCAACCTCGAATACGCGTTCATCTAGATTGGCCAGGACCGGCGTCGCGTGGGTTGCGAAAAAGGTGCAAGGGACACCCCAATGCCTGAAGAGTTCCAGCGTGTCGGCGAGGACCACATCATGAGCCCAGTCCAGGTCGCAGGTAAAACAGATCATAGGACCCGGTCCGAATACACCAGGGTTACGTGGCCGTCCATGTCGACCTCGACCCGCCCGACAACCTTAGCTGGTTGCCCAACAGCGATGGAATTGGTTGGGATGCTCGTGCTCACGAGAGAGCAGGCACCGATGATGCAATGGTCACCGATGCTTACACCAGCTCGGATGACAGCCAGGGGTCCGATGAAGCAGCAGCGACCGATCCGTACGGCTTGATACTCGTAGGGTTCCCTCCCCCCAGAAAGGGCCCACTTCACGGTGTTATGGCTGTAGATCTGCGCCCCAGAAGAGATGCTGCAGTAGTCACCGATTTCAAGCCCGCCGCTGCCATCAAGGGTCACCTGGGGCCCGACCCAGGTGTGGGCCCCCACCCGGACCTGGCCATAAACGCTGGCGCTGTCGTAAATACTAGCCCCTTCGCCAAAACCGAGAAACCGAGCCTTTTCCCAGCGATCTACCAAGTGTTCCGAGAAAGGAAGCACACGATTCCATCGCTGCCAGGTCGTTTTCCTAGCCAGGAAATAAATTCGACGGAGCGCCGAGAGGAATCGCCCCCCGTTCATGATGACCTCCGCGCCACCATCGTGATGCCGGACTCCTGAACATTCATTGTCTCGATATCCAGACCCGCATCCTTGACCCAGGTGGAAACCTCTTCGGGTGTGTGTCGGTGGCAGTTAAGGGGGCGGAACCAATCGAAGTTGACGTGATTCATTTCCTGAACTGTGAACTCAGGGTGGTAGAAGGCCTTGAAAATGTTCCAGTAGAAGAAGCGCTGAAGGTTCATGGGACCACGGCGGATGCCAAGGAAGGGGATGTCCTCTGGAACATCGATGGTGGCATCGATTTGACCCAGGGTGATTCCGAGGTGAGTGAGTGGCATCAGTGCCTCCCAGGCATCCTGATCCGACAGGTTTTGCAGATGCTTCCGGATGTGGTCATCGGTAAACTCGCGAACGACAGCTTTTTTTGCGTAAACATAGAAGAGGAACCTTCCGCCGGGAGCGAGTTTCTTGGCTAGGAACTCGAGGCTGGCTCGGGTGCTATCGGTATGGTGCAGCACTCCTTCGGAGAAGATCAGGTCTAGGCTCCCATTAGGAATCTCAAGATCAAGAAGGCTGCACTGGAGGAATTCGCCTGGCTGGCCGTGTTCAGCAAACCTGCTGCGTGCAATTTCACAGGCTTCAGATATATCCACACCAAGGTAATCGTGGTCCTTTAGGTGGTCACCGAAAAAGAGCAACGCGGAATACCCAGAGCCGCATCCAGCATCCAGGATGAGTTTCCTGGTTCCCCCTTCCGCGAGCCAATGACTCAAGAGGGCTGGATCGCCCTTGCAATAACGTTCGAACAGCCAGGTACGACTGTTCTCTTGCATTGGGGTGGACTCGTATTCTGAGCGCCGAGACCACTTGTACCCGAAGGCATCCCTGGTCTGGGCCTGGTTAGCCGAGGGAGCCAAAGCTGTGTGTGCTTGTAGACTTAGGCGTTCGGTAGCGGGCATGGGTCATCCTCGCCAGGAGGCCAGGCTCAGGGCCTCAATGACAGACTCAAATTCGGGATCAGTCATGCCCACGTAAAGAGGCAACGCCATGCTGAGTCTGTCTGCAGCATAGGCTGTTGGGTGGTCGCCATCGCTCAATCGATATCGGCTGCGATAGTAACCGAGAGTGTGGACTGCATGGGTGCCCTGGCGGGTTGAAATCCCTTTTGATTCAAGGTTTGCCATCAAGGCGTTTCGACGGAGGTTTAATCTGTTCACTTGTTCCGTGGTCGGGCAGTCGAGCGATTCTCCCCCCGCGTAGAGACACACATAGGATTGGTAGCCGTGAACAAAGCCTTCCGGTACGCTCGGCCTGAGTAGAAAGGGACATTCTGAGAGGGCCTGGTCATAGCGCGCCGCCAGGGCAGCCCGAGCCGCAAGGATGTACTCCACCTTGCGCATCTGCGCCACGCCAACGGCTCCCTGGAGATCAGTCATCCGATAGTTGTAGCCGCGCACCTCGAAGTCGGGGAGAAGGGAGCCGCCCTGCTCTTGGTGCCGCTGGAGATCACTCTTACCTGCCCCGTGGTCCCGCAGGCAGGAAACCCTCGCCGCGAGCTCCGCATCCCGGGTCGTCACCATGCCACCTTCCCCTGTGGTGATGCTTTTCCGGGGGTGGAAGGAGAAGCACCCGGCCTCACCAAAAGTACCGGCGTGCTGGTCCCCGATCCGGGCACCGGTCCCACAGGCGGCGTCTTCAACAACCTTGAGCCCATAGCGCTCGCTGAGCGCCAGAATGGCGGGCATGTCAGCGCAGAGGCCGAAGAGGTGCACGGGCATGATGGCGCGGATGGTGCGGCCCTGGTCAGCTTCGAGGAGGGCCTGGAGCTTGGCCAGATCGAGGTTGAAGGTGGTCAGGTCGATGTCGCAGAAGGCAACCCGGGCACCGGTGTATTCGACGGCATTGGCGCTGGCGATGTAGGTGAAGGCCGGCACGACCACACGGTCGCCCTCACCGATGCCGAGGGCCTCCAGGGCAAGGTGGAGGGCAGTTGTGCAATTCGAGGTCGCGCGGGCCAGGGAGATCCCCACAAAGTCAGCGAAGGCCCGCTCGAACTCAGCCACGAAGGGGCCCTGGACCAACCAGCCTCGCTCCAAGGGTTGGCGGATCAATTCAAACTCGGACTCATCGAAACAGGGCCGGGTGATGGGGATGGACATGAGGCTCCTTATGGCAGGAAGGTTTTCAGCCACCATTCGAAGCTGAGGAAGGACCAGATCAAGAGGCGGTGGTTGGTCGCACCCTGGAAGTGCTGATCCATGAGGGCCTGGGCGGTCTCGGGCCGGATGTAGTCGTAGAGGTGGGCCTTCCGGTTGAAGAGCAGGCTGCGGACATACTCGATGCTCTCCCCCTTGAACCAGCTGGCATCGGGGGCGGAGAAGCCCTGCTTGATGCCCTGGGCGTAGTCGTTGGGCACGTAGCGGGCGAAGACATTGCGGAGCAGTACCTTCCCATCACTGGAAGGATCGAGGTACTTGCGGGACTTGGGGCCCAGCTCGTTCTCGTTGATGCTCACCACTTTCTGAAGGTCGCGCAGCTTGTGGCGGACGGGCACCTTCATGGCGAAGTCGACCAGGTCGTTGTCCAGGAAGGGCACCCGGGTCTCCAGACCATGGGCCATGCTGAGCTTGTCCTCCACCAGCAGCAGCCCGTGCAGGAAAGTCCGGGCCTCGAAGTAGAGGGACTGGTTGACGTAGTCTTCAGGCGTATGGAGGGGGCTGGGCCGATCCGCCAGGATGCGGCTGAACACGTCCTTGGTCGGGTGGGCGAGCACCTCTGGATAGACCCCGGGCTGGTAGAAGGCGGGCTTCAGACTGTCGGGGATGAGCCGCTGCCAGTAGCGGTAGTACTTGTCTGAATAATGGCCAGGGCTGTCATTGACTACGGCCCGGTAATAGCGCCAGGGGTAGCCCGCGAAGAGCTCGTCACCACCGGCACCGGAGAGCACTACCTTCACGAACTTGCTGGCCAGTCGCGCCACGTAGTAGTTGGGGTAGCACTGGCCCACCCGAGGGTCCTCGATGTGGGCGATGAGCTCTGGCATGACCCGTTCCATGTCTCCAGCTTTGAGAACCACTTCGTAGTGCTCGGTTCTGAAGCGGCTGGAGAGGAACTCAGCCTTGGCCCGCTCGTCGAAGCCCAGCTCAAGACCCGAGGCCGATGAGAGATCGAAGCCCCCGGTGAAGGACTTCAGGTTCGGGAAGTTCCGGGCTGCGATGCAGGTAATGGAACCGGAGTCCATGCCACCGCTCAGGTAGGCACCGACCTCCACATCACTCACCAGTTGGCGGTTCACGGCCTGTTCGAAGAGACGCTGGAGCTCCTCCTCATAGGCTAGGGCGTCACATCGCCCGCCATCCTCGGTGAAGTCATAGTCCCAGTAGCGGCAGAGCCGGGGTGGGGCCTGGCTACCCAGTTCCAGGGTCATGGTGTGGGCGGCGGGCAGCAGCCGGATGCCGTCGAAGAGGGTGAGATCCGAGAAAATGTTCTGGAAGGAGAAGTACTCGTTGAGGGCTGGAATGGAAACCCGGACCTGGACAGCGGGATGCCGAAGGATGGCCTTCACTTCCGAGGCGAAGACGAGGGTGCCGTTCTGGTACCAGTAGTAGAGAGGCTTGATCCCATACCGATCCCGGGCGAGGAAGAGGCGATTCTCCCGGGCATCCCAGAGGGCGAAGGCGAACATCCCGTTGAATCGGTTGATGCAATCAGGGCCCCATTCTCGGTAGGCCTCCAGGAGGACTTCGGTGTCACTGCGTGAGCGGAAGGCGTGGCCACGGGATTCCAACTCCACCCGCAGGTTCTGAAAGTTGTAGATCTCGCCGTTGTAGGTCAGGACGCAAGACCCATCCGAGGTTTGCATGGGCTGGTGGGCCAGGGGCGACAAGTCGAGAATCGCCAACCTGCGGTGGCCAAAACCCACGAAGGAGTTTGTCCAGAAGCCTTCACCATCGGGCCCACGATGGGCGATGGCATCCATCATCCCCTTGAGAATCCCCACGGGAACAGGCTGGCCATTGCTGTTGAAGATTCCCGCGATTCCGCACATGGGCTCACCGGCACCGATCCTGATGGGCCCGTCGCCAGGCGATAAGCTGCTGGAGTCCTTCGCGTAGGGCGATGTGGGTGCGGAAGCTCAGATCCTGCTCGGCGCGGTCCGTGCTGCCGATGCGGTTGGTTACGAAGGTCGGGCCGGCAGGCTCGTACTGGATGTCCAGGTCCGATCCAGTCAGTTCCAGGAGCAGCTCGCAGACCTCCTTGATCGAGGTACGGACCCCACTGCCGATGTTGTAGAAGCGGTCGTTGGCATCGCTTTTCAGGGCACAGACATTGGCCCGCCCCACGTCCGAGACGTAGATGAAGTCGTAGCTCTGGGTGCCATCGCCGTAGACGATGGGGGGAAGCCCCTTGTCGATCCGGTCAAGGATCTTCATGATCACGGCGATGTAGGTGCCCTTGTAGTCCTGGCGGGCGCCGTACACGTTCATATAGCGCAGGCCCACATAGGGGAGCCCGTAGCGCTCGTTGAAGGAGCGGCACATGGCTTCCCCAGCGATCTTGGTGGCCCCGTAGAAGGTCCGGTTATTGAAGGGGTGGTCTTCGGTCATGGGGATCTCCACCGCATCGCCATAGACGGAGGCGGAGGAGCTGTACACCAGCCTTTGAATGCCTGCGTCCCGGCAGGCCTCCAGCACATTATAGGTGCCCTGGATGTTCACCTCAAAGGCAGAACGCGGGTACTCGTGGCACTGCAGCAGCCAGAGGGCGGCTAGATGGACCACGTGATCGGATTCCCGCATGGCCGCAGCCAGGATATCGGTCTGGAGGATGTCGCCTCCGACCTCGTAGATGCGAACCCGCGGATCCCCCAGGGAAGTGGCCAGGTTGTCGCGGGTGCCCCGGCAGAAGTTGTCGTAGATTGTGATCTGGGCGACATCCTCCTCCCTGAGAGAGTCGACCACATGGGAGCCGATGAGCCCAGCTCCGCCGACCACCAGAATTCGGGCACCGCGTAGGTCCGGCATGAAGGCTCCGTTCAAGATGTGGGGGCAGGCTCGATGGGGAGATCCTCAGGCCAGTCGAGGCAGCGGAGCGTTCCCTCTGCTTCTTGATATTGCCAGCCACTTGTGGGGCAATGGGTCCGACCCGCGGAATCGGGAGTTGGCAGTTGTGCGCCGTGGCGGCTCATCCACCCCTTCTGGCGGGCTGGCACACCTACCATCAGGGCGTAGTCCGGTACGTCGCGGGTGAGCACGGCCCCGGCGCCGATGAAGGCGAAGCGGCCCACCGTGATACCGCAGACTAGGGTGGCGTTGGCTCCGATGGAGGCGCCGTACCGGACGAGGGTCCGCCGATTGTGGGTGGCGCCTCTCTGGGGAAATTCGCATCTCGGATTGGGAATGTTCGTGAAGACCATGGAAGGGCCGCAGAACACACAGTCCTCCAACTCCACGCCATGGTAGATCGAGACGTTGTTCTGGATCTTGCAGCGGTTGCCAATGCGAACGTCCGGGCCCACCACCACGTTCTGCCCCAGGGTGCAGTCCCGCCCGATCATGGTGCCCCGCAGGAGGTGGGCGAAGTGCCAGACATAGGTGCCATCGCCGATCTCGACGCCGGGGTCCACGACCGCCGTGGGGTGGATGCTCAACACCTCGTCACCTCCTCAGGCGGGGCGGGGCCGGAAGGCCGCCAGGGCTGTTTCACGGGTTTCAGCTGGGGTGGCATGGCGGATTTTATGGGCCAGTTCCACCGACGGGCGGGCATCTTCCACACCGTAGCCGCCGCCCGAGAGGATATCGCGGTAAACCGCAGTGTGCAGGTCTGCGAAACCGTCGGAAAACTCGAAGCGTTCCCCATCCACGAGCAGGGATCGGTACGAAGTGCGACCCGCAGCTAGGGCCTCCGGGGGCAGGTCGCCAGGGTTCACCGACAGGAACCAGCGGACCCTGGCCCGAGCCAGGTCGAGGTGTCCGGCGCTCCGCTGCGCGTCCTGGTATTGGACCTGGAACCCGCGCACCGGGCCGAAGATCCACTGGAGCATGTCGAAAAAGTGCACCCCGATGTTCATAGCCACTCCGCCCGACTTGCTGGGATCTCCCTTCCAGGAAACCTGATACCAAGGGCCCCGGGCCGTGAGATAGGTGAGGTCCACCTCATGGATGGTATCCGGTGGGGACTTTGCCATGCGGGCCTTGAGGTCAAGCACGGCGGGGTGCAGGCGAAGCTGGAGGATGTTGTAGACCCGGTGGGCGCTCTCGGCTTCGAGGGCGCTTATGGCATCGAGATTCCAGGGCGTCAGTACCAGGGGCTTCTCGCAGATGGCATGGGCTCCAATGCGGAGAGCAAAACGGATATGGGCATCATGCAGGTAGTTCGGCGAGCAGATGCTCACCCATTGGATGCGGTGCTCGGGGGCGCCACGCCGGAGCTTTTCGGCATGGCGATCAAAGCGCTCAAACTCGACGAAGAATGGGGTATCCATGAAGTAGCGGTCCAGGATGCCGACCGAGTCGTTCCGATCCAGGGCCGCCACCAAGTGGTTGCCAGAGTCATGGATGGCTTGCAGGTGACGAGGCGCGACAAAGCCACCCGCCCCGATCAACGCAAAATTCTGACTCATTGGTGCGCTCCGGCGGTCCGAGGCGGCTTCCATCCCCGGGCGGGGTGCCGAAAACCGGAACCCCGGAGGAGAATTAGCAGGTTCTATTCCAGGATTGACCAGCGGGTTTGGATCAATTTGTACGCTGTCGGGAGAATTCCCCAGGGAGGCGTGAGGGGTTGCGGCGAGACCTCCCGTGGCGATGATGCTGTTATTCAATGATCGACAATTTAAAACGCCCCATGGTTTTTATGTTAATTACTTTGTGAACATAATCCACCAGCCAATCAGGTCTCAAATCGGTCTTCCACTTAAATTTACCATTTACTATACTAAACTCAATCCATTCCATATTTATTTCAATTAGACTGATCCAGGAAACATATAGCTCGCTCGGGCACATCAACGGATCTTCAGGTTGAATAACAACCCGCAGCTTCAACAACTGCTCTCCCGGAGTAGTCAGTGAGGTCATCCCGCAAACAAATTCAATATCAACAGATTTATTTAATAGTCGATTCATCAGATTGGTCAAGATCTGCCTGTTTGAGTCGAAAGTCATTCCAACGGTGTCATGGGAAAATACTTTACTGATATGTTCCCGAAATGCACTGGAATAATGATCGATTTGATCAATACATGCATTTTTATATCCAAAATACCCAGCGATGGCTGTGATATCAACATATATTAAATTATTATATTTAGACAATACGGTTAATAATTTTGTTTTTAATTCATTTCGTTGTTTTTGTTGAGCTACATCAGTTCTGGAATAGGGTTTTACAAGGCTTATATCGAACAAGGACCCAGCATGGGGGTATCCAACATCAATAAAATAAATTTTTTTGTCAATAAGGTTAAACAACCCAGTCTCCAACGCCTCCCAATCTATATTTGCCAACAAACTATTATGGTATAATAACCAGCGACTTTCAATGACCAGTGTGTCAAATTGGATTACGCTTCCTGTTGTTTGGATTAATTTTTCAGAGTTCTCAAAGACGTGAATTGAATCAAAAATATTGCCATTTAATATATTAATTAATAAATCTGTATGATTGTCCATAGAAATATCAAGTTTATTGGGGGTTCCATCAAAATCTTTTTTAAATGGACAAACACACCATGGTTTTATTGACACATTAGAAAAAAATTGATCATAAATACAAGTCATACCAGGTGCATATACCGTTGCGTGAAGCATGGATTGTGTAATAAATTTATTCATAAATATAAAAACTATGAAATACACGCATAACTTGATTTAGAATTTCTGGAGAATATGTTCCTCGTTTATCCGTACTGGCATTTAAAACGTCTCTTACAATTTCGAAACTCGGGAAATAATAACTATCAGGTCGAGACAAACAAAATGAGTGCACCGCCGACAAGAGCACCGCTTTGCTGAAAGCTGAGGCGCTTACTGCGCATACATCGGATCTAAAAGTAGCTTTGAGTGGCACCGGAGACACAGTTAATATGATTTTTATAATTGGATTGAGGCTTTTGGCGGAAGTATAAATAGCGTGTAAATCATTAATAATTTCATCGTACATCATGATGTGAAATTCGTGATGGTCTGGGTTTGGTTGAATGGGTCGACCGTAGTAATATAAACCATCCGCTCGGGAACGCCATGTCTCGGTTAGTCCGACGGTGAGAATAATCACTTCTGATTTTAAAATGGATTCCCTAGAATAATACATATGCTGTTGAAAGTTATTCTCAGAATTCTCTTTATTGTCATATTTCAAAACACTTCGATACGGATCAACTATAAAACCGTCCCTGTCTTGCCACCATCTTTCATTAGGCATGAATTTTAAGGAATGACTGTAATCAAATATCTGCCTCATGGAACCGGTATTGTATACGCGACCCCAATTGCTGGTGAACCCTTCGCAGTCAGGTTCGATTTGTAGGTAATTAAATTTATTGCTTTTTAGATATATTCGTATATTGTCGGCAAAACAACTACCCATGGACGTAATGGGCGTGTTTTCACGAATAATGGGCGTCTTGGGTTCATTCAAGAATATGCGGAGGGCATCCTCAGGATCCTTGGGGAGGATATGAAAAGTAGATGGGCAGGGATCAAAATTTTTCGAATCCACTTTTGAATCCTTTAATTATCAAAAATTGGTGGTAGTCCAAAAAATATTCAACAATCGGTACACCTTGGTCCTTTGTTGACTCTCTGATCTCCGCTTGAATTGGCGACGCTGGTACTTGGCCGGGTGTCATCGTAGAAGCCATCGGAATTCCAAAAGCAAATTTGGAACCAATCTCGCAGGGGCCATCAGGATTTAGGCCTCCGACCGTTAGTCAGCGAACTTGCATAGTTTATGTACTGGGGTCGTGCCTAATCGCTGAAGGGCAATGCGGCAATAAATGCGTTGTGCCGACAACGGTCGAGGGCATGTGGATGTACCTAGGAGAACGGCATCTGCTCGGAGACTGAGTGGCACCGCAGTATGGGTTTACTGTTCAGGATTAGGCCCAAGGTCTGTAATACACCAAGTGGACTTGGGTGGGAGATATTCTTAGGGCTGTTCAGCGCGAGGCTGCACCCGATCTCACGATCCAGTTCTTCGGGATGCTTCCCGTTCGTGATGATACAGAAGGAGCAACTGGATCTGGGCGCTCTGGGGTTCTGCGGGCGGGGGTCACTGGAGGTGATCCAATAGGGGGCGACACTTTCGGGAGGGTACAGGGGTGGGCCTCAGAGGACGTGGAAGCAACGGTCATGCTTCCCAAATTGTCAGGTCGCGGGTAGGACTCCAGGTTGAAGGTCGAGGCTCTGCAGATATGAACGTCTAGGCAATAAGGGGCCATAAGATAAGAATATAGCGGTCTGCAAATTGCTTTCATCTACCTTGAATACGAATGACCGGTCGGAAGGATGACTATGAGAATCGCGGTGATCGGCCTGGGATATGTGGGCCTTCCCTTGGCCCTGGGCTTGGCGCGCGCCTTTCCAGAAACCACGGGCTTCGACATCAATCGGGAGAAGATTGGACAACTGAAGCGAGGTATCGATACTACTGGTGAGACCGAGACGGAGGCCCTCGCCAAATCAACCCTGCAACTGACCTGGGAGCCAGAGGAACTGCAGGCCTGCACCGTCTTCATCGTGGCGGTGCCCACGCCGGTGGATGCATGGAACCGCCCCGACCTGACCCCCATGATCCGGGCCAGCGAGACGGTGGGGCGGATCCTGAAGCCAGGGGATGTGGTGGCCTTTGAGTCCACGGTCTACCCCGGGGTCACTGAGGATGTCTGCGGACCGGTGCTGGCCCGGGTTTCGGGGCTGGTGCAGGGACGGGACTTCAAGCTGGGCTACTCGCCGGAGCGCATCAACCCGGGGGATCGGGAGCACGCCTTGGACCGCATTGTGAAGGTGGTGGCCGGAGAGGATGCCGAGACCTTGGATCTCCTCTGTCAGATTTATGGCGCTGTGACCCAGGCCGGGGTCCACCGGGCGCCCTCCATCAAGGTGGCCGAAGCGGCCAAGGTGCTGGAGAACACCCAGCGGGACATCAACATCGCCCTCATGAATGAACTGGCCCTGATCTGCGACCGCATGGACCTCCGCACCGAGGACGTGTTGGCGGCGGCACGCACCAAGTGGAACTTCCTGCCCTTCAAGCCGGGCCTGGTGGGTGGTCACTGCATCGGCGTGGATCCCTACTACCTCACCACCAAGGCCCAGGAGCTGGGCTACCACTCCGAGGTGATCCTGGCGGGGCGCCGCATCAACGATGGTATGGGCGCCTTCCTGGGGCAGAAGGTCGTGAAGTTGCTGATCGAGGCTGACCAGCACGTGAAGGGTGCGCGAGTGGGGATCCTGGGCCTCCCCTTCAAGGAGAATGTCCGCGACATCCGGAACAGCAAGGTCCCGGACATCGTGGAGGAGCTGCGCCACTTCGGGATCGAAGCCGAGGTTCATGATCCCTTGGCTGATCTAGAGGAAGTGCGCCATGAGTACGGCATCACCCTCTGCCCCTGGGAACAACTCCACGGCCTGGATGCGCTGGTCCTCGCCGTACCCCATCACGACTACCTCACCATGGGCGTGCAGGCGCTCCTCTCGGGTCTACATCCCGGAGGTATCGTCGTGGATGTGAAGTCCGTGCTCAATCCCCGTGAGGTGCCCCCAGGCCTCCGGTACTGGAGCCTTTGATGACGCGCTTCCTGGAGCTCCAGGCCGAGCTGGTCCAGTCCCCGAAGCGCTGGTTGATCACGGGTGTGGCCGGCTTCATCGGCTCCAACCTCCTGGAGGCGCTCCTGCCCCTGGGACAGGAAGCGGTCGGCGTTGACAATTTCGCTGCGGGCAGCCCAGCCAATCTCGAGGATGTGCAGCGGAGGGTGGGGCCTGCAGCCTGGTCCCGGTTCACTTTTCTTGAAGGGGATATCCGCGATAGTGAGACCTGCCGCCAGGCCACCCAAGGTGCGCAGATTGTTCTCCATCAGGCGGCCCTGGGTTCTGTTCCAAAGTCCATCAAGCAGCCGGAGGCCTTCCACGCCACGAACGTGGATGGCTTCGTGAACGTCCTGCTGGCCGCCAGGGATGCCGGCGTGGAGGCATTTGTGTACGCCTCGTCGAGCTCGGTGTATGGCGACAGTCAAGGACTTCCCAAGGTGGAGGAGAACATCGGCCGACCGCTGTCGCCCTATGCCCTCACCAAGGCCATCAACGAGCAGTACGCCGCGCTTTTCGCTCGGGTCTACGGCTTCCGGGGCATCGGCTTGCGGTACTTCAACGTCTTCGGTCCCCGCCAGGATCCCAATGGGGCCTATGCGGCCGTGATTCCCAAGTGGATTGGGCAGCTGAGCCGAGGCGAGGCATGCAGCATTTTTGGCGACGGTGAGACCAGCCGGGATTTCTGTTTCGTGAAGAACGTCGTACAGGCGAACCTGCTCGCTGCGATGGCGCCGGTGGAGGCCCGAGACCGCATCTATAACGTCGCCTGCGGCCACACGACCACCCTCAACGAGCTGTTTCTCGCGCTGCGCGATGGCCTGCTGCCGCGGAACCCGGGGCTCGCGGGACAGAGCGCAGTCCATCTGCCAGAGCGGGAGGGGGACATCCGGCACTCCCTGGCAGACCTCCAAGCGGCCCAAAGACTGCTCGGCTACAGGCCCAGTCATACCGTGGCGGAAGGGATCGCTGAGATGCTCTCCCCGGCTCCCGCCCAAGGCTGTTCCTAGTTCAAAGTGAAGCCTGAGGCTGATGGGACTGCAGTGCATGGAAGGTGCTTTGCAAACTTCAAAGCACCACGCCCGCGAACATTCGCACCGCATGGGGAGTTCTGAGCGTTGGCAACTGTGGTTCAGCCGGAACCGGTCGCGGTGCGCCCATTCGGCCAAGAGCATGCTCAGGCTGCCTGGTCATGGTAAATATTTGTTGTCAGTTGGGTTTTGTGGAATGTTGAAAAAAAATTAAAGGTTTCTTGGTGTTGGGCCGAAAGAGGAAAGGTCGGGGATTCCCCAACACAACTTGGTAGCACGGATGCTGCCGAAACCAACATCACGGAGGATGTTATGGTTACTATTCTTAGCAACGTTACTGCGTTGGCTGCTAGCCGTCAGCTCGGCATCAGCAAGCTTGGCCTGAACCAGGCCATCACGCGGCTCACCACAGGTCGGCGCGTCAACAGCGCCTACGACGATGCGGCCAGCCAGGTGGCCGGTAACACCGCCGAGGCCGCTTCCCGGTCCGCCGCTGCTTCTGTCGTGACTGACCAGGCTGCCTACTTCACGGCTGTGGCCGCGGACGGTAACAACGCGAACCTGACCAACCAGGCCTATCGCATGGCCGAACTGGAAGGATCCGGCAACAGCGCCACGGCGGAATACACTGCCCTCAAGACCGCCACGGGCGGGACCAGCTCTGCCAACGTCCTGGGCACGGTTGCCACCAACTCTGCTACCAATGCTGCGGCTATGTCCGCGGCCCTGGCCAACTCCCAGACTCACGGGATCACGGCAGAAACCCAGCAGGGTATTTCTGACGCTTACCTGGGTGCGGACATGGGCGCTGAGATGGCCAACCTCACGAAGTACCAGATCCTCATGCAGGCCGGCACCAGCGCTCTGAGTAGCGCGAATCAGGCCGCACAGTCGATCCAGAGCCTCTTTCGGTAACTAGAGTAGGGATCTAATTTCCGGATGGGGGCACATGTTGCCCCCATCCGGTCATCCAAGTCCCGGAGAGGAGGTCCCGTGGTAGGTCAAGTCACATTCGCAGGTGGTGCTTCCGTGCCCCTGGCTGCTGCGCCCCAGACGACCATGCCCCAATCGGCCCCGGTCCTCGCATCGTCCAGCCAGGCCCCAAGCCAGGTCCCAGTAGCGGGTTCCGGCTCCCAGGAGGCGGCCGTGGCCCAGGTGAATCAGCACCTTGCCCAGGCCCAGACTGACCTGAAGCTGAGTTTGGATAATGGATCGGGTCGGACGGTTTACCAACTCATCCAGCAGGGCACAGGACAAGTGTTATTGCAGGTGCCTTCAGCTGAGGTGCTGGGAATGTCTCGGCGGGTACGCGCGTTGCAAGATAAAGCGATGGCCTCGGGAGGCTTGTTGGACCGTCAGGGTTAGAGGTCTAGCCTCTCTTTGGTTCCTCTGAGCTCCGAGGTGCAGTATGGTAACCGTCACGACAAGCACAACTTCGAGCCTGGCTAGCCTGAATGGCCTGAGTACGGGCATCGACACCACGGCCCTGATCAACGCCATCATGGCCCAGAAGTCGACCAACGTTACTCGGCTGAAAGCGCAGCAGACGCTCCTGACCCAGAAGAGCACGGCACTGGTGTCCCTGCAGGGCGAGCTGTCAGGTCTCACCACCAGCATGGCGGTGCTGCAGGATAAATTCAACGCCAGCACCATCTCGAGCACCGATAGCAATAATACCTATGTCACTGCGTCGGCCAGTGGGGTGTCCTCTGGAAGCTTCGACATCCAGGTCAGCACCGTGGCGACGAAAGCCCGGCTCTCGGCAAAGCTTGATGGGAGCGGGAACACCACCAATCTGGCGGTGGCCAATCCTTCTGACTCCGCAGGCTCCAGTGTCTTCACAGCGGGAACCCCGGCCACTTTTGCCCTCCAGGGTACGGACGGGAAGGTCTACACGATCACCCTGGATAGCTCTTCCAACACACTGAATGGCCTGCGCGACAAGATCAACGCGGTGGCCGGATCCAGCGTTACAGCCTCGGTGGTGAACACAGGCAAGGGCGCCAAGCCCTATCAGCTGGTGCTCACCGCCAAAACCACGGGCACCGGCACCACCAGCGGCAATGTGACCCTGGCCGATGTCACCAGCAACGATGGCACAACGGTGGCCAACAACCTGGGAATCCTGGCGGGGAAGGTGGACAGCCTCAGCACCCCGACGACGATCACCGGCGGGCTGAGTGCGGCTGCCGGCAATGGCGCTGTGGCCACGGATGCCAACTTCACCGTCAACGGCGTCAGCCTCACCCGCAGCACCAATACAGTCACAGATGCCGTGGACGGTATGACCTTCAACCTCAAGCAGGGTGGACAGTCGGGTATCACCACGCTGACCGTCGGCCAGGACGTGGCTGGCACTACGGCGGCCCTGCAGGACTACATCACCAAGTACAACCAGCTGGTGAAGGACTATAAGACGGCCTCCACGGCCACCAAGAATTCGGATGGCAGCATTGCCCAGGCGCCTTTATCCGGCGATCAGACTACCCGCTCTATGATGGCCAGCCTCCAGGCCACGCTGATTGGGGCCTCCGCCGGCGTCCCCGGCAGTGCTACCTATAAGTCCCTGGCCAGCGTGGGGCTCACCAATCAGGCCGATGGCACCCTGTACCTGAATACCTACGCCTTCCAGAAGGCCATGAACACGGACCCGGCTTCGGTGGAGAACCTGTTCACCTTCTCGGGCAGTTCCACCAGTCCGGCCGTCACCGTCACGAGCGGGGGCCCCAGCACCGCCACAGGCAGCGTGGACTTCACCATCACGGACACTGGCGGGGGCAACCTGGTCGGTACCCTCACCCAGAATGGCGTGACTTCGAGCCCCATCGCCGTCACCAACGGGCTCTTGGTGGGCACGGGCAGCTACGCCGGGCTGAACCTGAGCGTTACCGGCACTGGCTCGGGCACCCTGACCCTCAGCCGTGGGGTCGGACAGGCGGCCTCGGACTTCTTGAATACCTACACAGGAACGAATGGAAACATCGCCAACCTGATGAATACCGTTGCGACCCAGAACACCGGCCTCGCCGCCCAGATCAGCCAAGCTCAGACCATGCTGGACGCTGAGTCGGCGAACCTGAAGACGCAATTCGCCCAGATGGAAGCCACTGTGGGTCAGCTGAAGGTCACCTCGGGTTCCCTCTTCAGTACCTAGTCTTTCATTTGTTCTTATGGTTCGGCCGCAGTTCGCCGAAAAGATCTCTGTAGGGGAATCATTCATGAACGCATACGCCAAGACCGCCAATGCCTACCTCAGCCAGCGCATCATGGGCGCCAGCCCTGAGCAGCAGGCGGCTCTCATCATGGAAGCGGGCCAACTGCACCTGGGTCGCGCCATCCAGGCCTTGAATCGCAATGATTTATCGGCTGCCACTACCAGCTACATCCGGGTTGCCGAAGTCATCCAGGAGGCCACGATCCGGCTGGACCTGGAAGATGGCGGAGAAGCTGCCCAGAGCCTTGCGAAACTGTACGCGCATTGGACCAGTGAGCTCATGGCCGCAAGCCGTGCGAAGAACGCGACGCGCCTCGAGGCCATGGCCAGGAACATGGGCGAGATCCGCCAAGCCTGGGAAGAGCACCACCAGAAGAAGGTCGGTAGCCTGGGCTACGCCTTCCAGTTTGGAGACCGGGTCGGATGAGCGACACCAGCGTCCGCGCCGCCATCGAACAGATGGAAGCCTGGTTGGCAGACGCGAATTGGGTGCCCAACGTTGAGGTTCTGGCCCAGTGGGATGCCGGATTCCAGGCCTCTTTGGCTCAGGCCGAGAAAGGGCCTGGGTGGGTGGATCTGGTGGCGAGAGCCATGGCGGCCGGAAGGCAGGTGGAGGACCGGACCGTTTTGTTTGTGGAATTACGGGATCAACTCAGGAAGGAAATCGAGGCTCACGAACGTGGCAACCGCGCCTTGAAGGGTTACGGAGCCAGCTCGCGCTGAGTTCGTTCATGCCTGGGTCAGGTCCACCACGATCTGGCGCAGCACCGCAGCCCAGTCGCCGAAGCGTGGCTGGCGGTAGAGGCGCAGGGTGGGATACCAGGGGCTGTCCGCGCGGTCCAGCAGCCAGCGGTAGTCCGGCTGGTGGGTGATGAGCAGCAGGGTGGGAATGCCCAGCGCCCCGGCCAGGTGGGCCACGGAGGTGTCCACGGTGATGAGGAGGTCCATCTCACTCAGGGTGAAGGCCGTGTCCGAGAAGTCCCCCAGGCATGGGGCCAGGGAGACCAGGTTCGGCAGGGGTGGCAGCTCCGCCTGATCGAGCTGGAAGCTGAACCAGGCCACGCCCGGCAGGGCCGCCAGTGGCGCCAGGGCCGGGGCGGGAATGGAGCGCTCGGTGTCCCGGGCATGGGCGTGGTTGCCGGCCCAGACCAGGCCGATCCGCGTGTGTTCTCCGGCTGCTGCCAGAAGTTCCTGGAGGCCCTGCCGGTGGGGCACCTCTCTGGGAACCCTCACATAGGGCACAGTGTCAGGTATGGTGGCCAGCTCGGTCTGGAAGATCCAGGGCAGGGACATGATGGAAGCCTGGAGGTCGAAGGGGGGCGGGGTTGTGCCGTCCAGCACCAGGCCGTCGAGGCCCAGGCAGGTACCTGCAACGTTCAGTACTGAGCCCTGGACTTGCAGGAGAACCCGTCCGCCCAGGGCCTTCACCATAGGCAGATAGCGGAGGAACATCAGCGTGTCGCCGATGCCCTGCTCGGCCCAGAGCAGGAGCGTCCGGCCTTCAAAGGCCTCACCCTGCCAGGCGGGCTCCTGAAAGGTTCTGTGCGGTCTCAGGTCACCGGGCACCTGCAGGCGGGCCTCGAAGTGTTTCCAACCTTGGAGCAGGTCGCCGAAAAGCAGATCCACGAAGCTCTGCTCGTAGTCCAGGTAGGCCAGGCCGGGGGCCACTCGCCGGAATCGCTCGATTTCGGCACGGTAGTCCTCCCAGCAGCCCAGCGAGTACAAAGGGCCCATCACGCTCTTGTGGACCAGGAAGCTGGCGGGGGCCCGCCGCAAGACCTCGGCAATCTCCTGGCAGGTGCCCGGGCGATCGCCGCTGCGG